>JADMIO012763231.1_pt1 | contig 57972 bp, 48 predicted proteins | sample 8958161 | NCBI WGS metagenome assembly JADMIO01 (sample SAMN16585339, study PRJNA669376) | soil metagenome | isolation source: Crop rotation soil | place: USA: Cullars Rotation, Alabama | collected 2011
CGCGACAACTTGTCCACGTGGAATTCTAAGCTTAGGATCCCAATGTGCTGGAAAGTCGGCGATGCGCCGTTTGAGCATCTCCTCTTCGCGGCCCATGCGTTCCACCACATTGCGCTCCTTGCGGTCGTGCTGCGCCACGCGTTGACCGCAATCGGCGCTGCGGCGCTTAGCGATGTCGAGCGAGACATCCTTCCAGCGCGCGAACAGCGGTTGCTGGGTGGAGGTCAATTTCAGGCGCGCTTCCAGGTATGCGAGACGGCCGGCTTCGCGGGCATAGTGGTCCTCGCACACCCGCTTCATCTGCGCTGCCATGTCGGCGGGCATGCGCATCTCGCGCGTGACGGGCGGCGTGGCGTTGTTTTGCGCCAGCATGGTGCCGGGCGTGACCAGAGCGACCATCATGGGCTTTCGGGTGTTGGTGGGGGCGGCACGGGCATTGACGATAAGAGCGGCGGTGGCGGCGCCGCACAGGGCAAGCGAGGCCAGCATGGGGACAAGGGCTTTGCGCATGGAATACTCGTCTTGAAATGCGAGCGGTAATTTACGGGGGCATAGGTTTCAGCGCCGCTGAATAAAGCGCGTAAAATATGAAATTTCGGCCATTCATCTGCCGTTCAGGAAAGCGCGCGGCAGGCTTAGATGGGCCTGTCGCCACGCAGCGTCGCGATGACCCGGCGGCCGTCGGCGGAAGGCTGATAAACCTGGGAGATTTCCGACAGCGCGCGCTGAAAAGCCTGGGCCGTGACATGGTCCGGCAGATCCCAGGCATCGAAGCCGACCCGGCGCTGATAGGCGATCTGGTCATACAGAAAATCGCCAACCGCGCGGACTTCGCCGCGAAAGCCCAGCCGGGTGCGGAGCAGCCGGGCCCAGGAAAAGGCGCGGCCGTCGCGGAATTTGGGGAATTCCAGCGCCACCACCGACAGCCTGTGGAGGTCCTCGCCCAGCAATTCCGGCGACTGATCAGAGCGGAGCTTGACGCCGATGGGGGCGTTGCGGGCGACCAACTGGTCGCGCTCGCGGCCAAAACGCTCCAGCGAGACGATGGCGCCGCCGTCGTCCGGCAACGGCGCCTCATCGGACAGCATGGCAAAAGAGTCGGGCGTGAAGCCGTCAACCGTTGTAAGCGGCATCCATCTGTTCCTGATAGGCGATGTGTTTGAACGGCTCCATGCCCATGCGGCGGTAGGTATCGAGGAAGCGTTCGCCGGGAGCGCGCTGTTTGAGATAAAGATCGACCACCCGCTCCACCGCGTCGGTGATTTCATGCGCCGCGAAGCCCGGGCCCATGATCTGACCGATGCTGGCGTCTTCCGCGCCCGAGCCGCCCAGCAGGAGTTGGTAATATTCTACGCCTTTCTTGTCGACGCCCAGAATGCCGATATGGCCGGCATGATGATGGCCGCAGGCATTGATGCAGCCGGAAATCTTGATCTTGAGTTCGCCGATGTCGTGCTGACGCTCGAGATCGGCGAAGCGTTTGGCGATCGTTTGCGCCACCGGAATGGAGCGGGCATTGGCGAGGTCGCAATAGTCGAGCCCCGGGCAGGCGATGATGTCGCTGATCAACCCGGCATTGGGCGCGGCAAGGTCCAGCGCCTTCAATCGCGCAAAAATTGCGGGCAGATCGCGCTGGCGGACATGCGGCAACACCAGATTCTGTTCGTGACTGACGCGGATTTCCGCCAGCCCGAATTCATCCATCAGATCGGCCAGCGCCTCCATCTGATCGGCGCTTGCATCACCGGGCACCTGGCCGATGGCTTTGAGCGAAATGGTGGCGATGGCATAGCCGGGCGCGCGATGGGGATGGATGTTTGAACGCTTCCAATCCTCGAAATCATTGTCGCCTGCGGGCATGGCATCCGGCAGGGCTTCAAATGCGGGCGGCGCGAAATAAGCGGTTATCCGCGCCAGTTCTCCCGCCGGAAGCTGCAGCGCGCCCGTGCGCTTGATCTCATCGAATTCGCGCGCCACGCGGGTTCGCATCTCCTCGATGCCGATGGTATTGACCAGGATCTTGATGCGCTGTCTGTGGATGTTGTCGCGGCGGCTGTCCTGATTATAGACCCGCATCACCGCTTCCAGATAAGCGAGAATATCTTCGCGCGCGATGAAGGCGGCCATCACCTGGGCGAGATAAGGCGTGCGCCCCATGCCGCCACCCGCCAGAACCTTGTAGCCGATCCGGCCTTCGCCGTTGCGGACAATTTCCACCGCCAGGTCGTGATAAAGAAGCGCGGCCCGGTCATGCGCCGAGGCACCGACGGCGATCTTGAATTTGCGGGCGAGGAAAACGAATTCGGGATGCAGGCTGGACCATTGCCGGATGATTTCCGCCAGGGGACGGGGATCTTCGATCTCGTCCCGCGCCGCGCCGGCGAAATGATCGGCGGTGACGTTGCGGATGCAGTTGCCGGACGTCTGGATGCAGTGCATTTCCACTTCAGCCAGTTCGGCCAGAATGTCGGGCACGTCCACGAGCTTGATCCAATTGAATTGGATGTTGGTGCGGGTGGTGAAATGGCCGAAGCCCTTGTCGTATCTGCGCGCGATGTGGGCGAGCCTGCGCAGCTGCCGGCTTGCCAAGGTGCCGTAGGGGATGGCGACACGCAGCATGTAGGCGTGAAGCTGAAGATAGAGCCCGTTCATCAGCCTGAGCGGCTTGAACTGGTCTTCGCTCAATTCGCCGGAAAGGCGCCGTTCCACCTGATAGCGGAATTGCGCCACGCGCTCCGCTACGAAACGGGCATCAAACTCGTCATACCTATACATGCGCGGCCTGCTTGCCGGTGTCGGTCCGAACGCTGGGCCCGAGGCTGCGGATGATTTCGCGCTCCTTGACGGGGCGAAGGCCGCTTTTGTCCTGCCGGGCTTCGAACAGATAGGGCGAGACCACCTGGTTGGCGGTCACGAAAGCTTGCGCCGCGGCCAGCGCGAAATCGGCTTCCTGGGGCGCGGAAAACAGGTCCGCTTGCTCCAGGTCTTCGACCCAGGCGCCCCCACGCCAATAAAGCACTTCGCCGGTTTTCAGGCGGTTTGCGGTCAAAATCTGTAAGGCAGGCAAGGGCATGGCCGCTAAATCACATTTAGCAACCGCAAAATCAATACTTCAACACATGAAATATGTTATTCGTCCAATTACACATACATATCTTGTTATTTCTGCTGACGCAGGGCGCTTTCATGCCAGCGGTGCAGGAGCGCCCATTCCAGCAGGGAAAAGGCGGCAAAGATCGCGATGCCCAGCACCGCCAACAAAGCCAGGGCCGCGAACATGGTGGCGATCTCAAGCCGGTTGCCGGCTTCGACAATGCGCCAGGCAAGACCGGTGGCAGTGCCCGAGCCGGCGACGAATTCCGCCACCACGGCGCCGATCAACGCCAGTCCGCCCGCGATCTTCATGGCGCTGAGAAGATAAGGCAGCGAAGCGGGCAGGCGCAGCCGCCACAGAATCTGCCAGCGCGTGGCGCCATAGAGCCGCATCAGATCCACCAGATTGAAGTCGGCCGATTTCAAACCCAGCGTGGTGTTGGAGAGGATCGGGAAGAACGCGACCAAAGCTGCGATCAAGGCCAGCGCCCTGTCGATATGCTCGAAGCCTACCCAGATCAAGATCAAGGGCGCGATCGCCACCACCGGCGTCACCTGTAGCACCACCGCATAAGGATAAAGCGCGCGCTCCATCAGCCGGCTCTGGCTGAAAGTGATGGCCAGCGCCACGCCAGCGATCAGCGCCGCCGCAAAACCCTCCAGGGTCACGATCAGGGTGGACCAGAGCGACGCCATGAGCGAGGAGAAATTTTCGAATAATGCGCGCGCGACCGCGGACGGTGCAGGCAGCACATAAGGGGGGATATGCCGCGCCGACACGATCCCTTCCCAAAGCGCCAGCAGCGCCACGCCCAGAACCAGCGGAACGAAAATGTTGAGCAAGCGTCTCATGCCGGCTCCAGCATCGCTTCCGCCACCCGCTTCTGATCTTGCGCGAACATGCTGGAAAGCCGGTCGCACGGACCTGGTGGCAATGCGATCTCCGCCTTGATGCGACCGGGGCGCGGCGTCATCACCAGCACACGGTCGGAAAGATAACTGGCTTCCATCACGCTATGGGTGACAAAGATCACCGTCATGCGATCTTCCCGCGTCAGGCGCAGCAGGTCGTCGTTCAAGGATTGACGCGTCGGCTCGTCCAGCGCGGCAAAAGGCTCGTCCATCAAAAGCACCCTCGGTCGGGCGGCCAAAGCGCGGGCGATGGAGACGCGCATCTTCATGCCGCCGGAGAGTTCGCGCGGATAGGCGGCGGCGAAATCCTTGAGGCCAAGCCGGTGCAAGGCATCAAGCGCGCGGTCACGCGCTTCGGCACGCGTCATGCCTTTGAGGTCCAGCGGCAAGCGCACATTGGCGCGAGCGTCGGTCCAGGGCATCAGGGTGGGCTCCTGAAACACAAAGCCCAGTTCTGGCTTCTCGCCGCTCCAGCTGATGGCGCCACTGTCAGGCTGAAGCAAACCCGCAATCAGGCGCAGCGCGGTGGATTTGCCGCAGCCGCTGGGGCCCAGCAGCGAGACGAATTCGCCATCGTCTATGCGGAAGCTCAGTCCCGACAAGGCTTCGGTGCCGTTGTCGAAGCGCTTGCCGATTTGATTCAGCGACAGCAGCGTCATTTGAAATTCTGAAAGGCGCGCCGCATGAAAGAGAGATCATAGGCTTTGGTGTAATCCAGGCCCTTGGGATAGAGCCCTTCGCTCTGCATGGTCTGATAGAATTCGCGCCAGCGCTTCTCCGTCATGCCGCCCACGCCGAAGGCGGGAGCATCGCCGCCTGATACCAACTGGTAGCGTTTCATTTTGTCGATCGCCTGGGCGATGATGGCGTCGGTCATGTCGGGATTGTCGCGCTTGATCAGCGCATTTCCGGGCTTGGGATCGCGATTGAGATATGCCAGCCAGCCGTCCCGGCTGGCATCGTAGAAAGCCTGCACCGCCTTGGGATTGGTGTCGATCCATTTCTGCGGCACCAGTACCATATTGGCGTAGCCGGGATAGCCGTAATCAGCCAGCAGAAACACTTTCGGCTTGAAGTGCGCCTGCTGCTCGACCGTGAAGGGTTCGCTGGTGAGATAGCCCTCCTGGATCGCATTGGGATCGACCAGAAACGGCGCCAGGTTGAATGTGTATTTGCGGATCTGGCTGTCCGTGAATCTCCAGCGCGCTTTGAGCCAGGGCCAGAAGCTGGTCATGGCGGCATCCGAGATCAGGATGGGACGGCCGCGCATTTCTTCCAGGGAAGTAAGATCGCGGCGCGGATGGCTGATCAAGACCTGCGGGTCTTTCTGGAACACCGCCATCACGGCGCGCAGCGGCACGCCCTGCTTCACCAGATTCATGGAGATGAAACTGTTGGAGCCGATGCCGAAATCCGCCGCACCGCCCGCCAGCAATTGCGGCACATTCACCTGTGGCCCGCCGGCACGGATGGTCACGTCGAGCCCGCGCTTGGCGTAGAAGCCTTCCGCCAGCGCTTCGTAGAAGCCGCCATGCTCGGCCTGAGCCTTCCAGTCGGTGACGAAGGTGATGTGGGTGCGCGGTGGATCGGCCGCGATCGCGGGCGCAGTCAGCAAAAATAGAAAAGCGGAAATCAGAAATCGCATTGCCCGCTTATAGCACGCACTCACACTACGCGAAGCGATTCAGCGCACTCAGGTCAGGCCTCCCCTTCGGCGCGCAGCGTCTAGAAGGGGAGGTGGCCGTAGCAGCGCTTGCGATGCGAAGGCCGGACGGGTTTCTAATACCGAGGCGGAGGCGGCGGTGGCGGCCGCTCTTCGTCATCGTCGCCGAAAATCCAGCCAAACAAGCGGCCGACAGCGCTGCGGCGATGCGTGTTTTCGCGTTCCGGCGGCGGCTCGGTGCGCGCCAAGGCGCTGCCGGCTTCATCGTCGCCCAGAAGCGCAGGCGGTGAAGAGGCGCCTGACGCCAGCACATCCTCCGGCACATTCGGGGGCTGTGGCGGCGAGCGGTTGAGGCCCTTGAACGGCAGGCCTTTTTCCGCCGTCAGCATCGCGGCTTTCCAGATTTGCGCCGGCAGCGTGCCGCCCGTGACGCCGCGCGTGGGGGAATTGTCGTCATTGCCCACCCACACCGCCGCCACATAATCGGTGGTGAAACCCACGAACCACGCATCCTGGGAATTCTGGGTGGTGCCGGTTTTGCCCGCGGCCTCGCGCCCGCCCAGCGAAGCGCTGCCGCCGGTGCCGGCCGCGATCACATTCCACAGCATCGCCAGCATGTCGCGATCGATGGAGGCGTCGATCACCCGCTGGGGCGCGGGCGACGTGCGGCGGTAATAGACCCTGCCACTGGTGTCGTCCACTTCGGTGACGAAATAGGGATAGACGCGAAAGCCCCCATTGGCGAAGGCGGCGTAAGCGGTGGTCAGTTCCAGCGGCGTCACTTCGCTGGTGCCCAGCGGCAGAGACGGATTGGCTTCCAGCGGCGAGGTGATGCCGAGGCGCTGGGCGGCGGCAACCACTTTCGGCACGCCCACTTCCTGCGCCAGATTGACCGTGATGGTGTTGACCGAATGGGCCAGCGCATCCGCCAAGGTCAACGTGCCATAGAAATGGCCGCCAAAATTCTGGGGCTGATAGCCGTTGATATCGACCGCTTCATCGTCGCGCTCGTCCCAAGGCGAAATACCGTCTTCCAGCGCCGCCAGATAGACGAAGGGCTTGAAGGAGGAGCCGGGCTGGCGTTTCGCCTGCACCGCGCGGTTGAACACGGACGTTTGATAATCGATGCCGCCAAGCAGCGCCGAGACCGCGCCATCCGGCTTCATCATCACCACGGCGGCTTCCTGCACCTTGTCGCGCTTGCCGGACTTGCCGATCACCTTGGTGGCGGCCAGCCGCGCGCCTTCCTGGACCTTGGGTTCGAGCGTGGTGTGCACGATCAGGTCGGCATTGGGCTTGGCGCCCTCTCGCATGGCGAGTTGCTTGGCCTGGTCGGCGGCGGTGTCGAGAAAATAGTTGCGGGCCTGAAGATCGGTGTTGTCGGAAATGATGGCGGGATGGGCGCGGGCGTCATCGGCTGCCGCCTGGCTGATGGCGTTGTTCTCCACCATCGCGTCCAGCACCAGGCTGGCGCGCTGCTGCGCTTTCAACAAGTCGCGGCGCGGCGAAAAAACGGACGGCGCGCGCGTGAGCGTCGCCAGCATCGCGGCCTGCGCCAAATTGAGATTGCGCGCCGAGGTGCCGAAATAGACATGCGCCGCCCCGTCCACGCCATAAGCGGCGGAGCCTAGATAGATGCGGTTGAGATAAAGTTCGAGAATCTGTTTTTTGGTGAGCGACTTCTCCAGTCCCGCCGCGTCCATCAGCTCGGTGAGCTTGCGCGACATGGTGCGTTCCTGGTTGGTGTAGACGATCTTGGCGGTCTGTTGCGAAATGGTGGAGCCGCCGGCCACGACATGGCGCGCGCGAACATCCAGATACAAAGCGCGCAGCAAACCGCGCAGATCGATGCCATTGTGGGAATAAAAGCGCCTATCCTCCATCGCGATGAAGGCGGCCGGCAGATAAGGCGGCATGTCTTCCAGCTTTAGCCGCTCGCCCACCACGGCGCCGCGACGGCCCGCGATATTGCCGTCCACATCCAGGAAGGTGAAAGCCATCGGTCGGTTCACCGCATAAAGATCGACGGAGCGATCGAGCGCCGGCGCAAACAGGCCAAGGAAGGATGGCAAAAGATAAAGCAACGCCCCCGGCACCGCGATGCAGGTGATGATGATGGTGAAGGTGGGAACCAGCCGGTCCAGCACGCGCAGGATTTCGCGCATCACATCTTGTGGCGACGGCTGGTCCTGATTGTCTTGCATGATGAGCACATCAAGCGCTGATATTTACGGCAGTTTCAAGGCTTTGCTTATTTGATTACCCCTCCGGCCTTCGCACGCTCGAGAGCGTGCTACGGCCACCTCCCCTTCCAGGCGCTGCGCGCCGAGGGGAGGCGGGCCTGTGTGCGCTTCAACCAACACTAGGGCGTCCTGATTCCAGTTGGGGGTCATAAAAGTGAAAAGCCCGCGCCTCGGGAGAAACGCGGGCTTTTCCTTGACAGCCTAGAACCCTATGGGGAGGGGCATACCACGGGTCCTATGCCCAAGCTCTACGTCCGAAATTTTCATCAAATCCGGAATTCTCCGATGAAGGCGCCCGTGTAAGGGTTCACTTCCACCAGCACGGGGCGGCCGAAGCGATTGACGGTGCGCACCACATAGTGATGCCCGACGAAGTAAGGCGCGCCGACCGAGCGATAATGATGGAAGCGCAGCGTGTCATAGACGCGCACGCGTTCCACGATCGGGCGATGGAATTCATGGCGGACGATGGGATGACGATCGAAGCGATGATCCCAGGGAGCGGCGCTCGCCGAACCCGCCAGGCCCGTAACCGCCAAGGCCGTGGCCGTCAGAAGAATTTTGGTATTCAACATTGTCATCTCCTTTAATCGTCCGGACAGGAGCGATCCCGTCCATGGGGCGTAACCTAGGAGACCGAGGCTGAACGGGCTCTGGCCGGCACGTTCATTTGAGGTTCATTTGAAAAGGGCTAAAAAGCGGCCATGCGCCTGGGTTTTGTTCTCGTCGTAGCGGCTTTCGCCATCGGTCTTTCCGGACCGGCTATGGCTCAGGCTCCGCGCGCCCCGGGCGTACAACCTCTGGATCGTATTCTGCCGGAAGTGCGCCGCTCCAATCCCGGCGAATTTTACGACGCCGATGGTCCCACCCAGGGGCCGGGCGGCTCCGAGCATTATCATCTCAAATGGATGCGGCCGGATGGCCGTATCGAATGGCTGGACACCGATGCGCGCACGGGACGCGTGCTGGGAAGATCGCCAGGCCGCGATGCATTTGACGGACCGGGCGCGCGGCGTGACTTCGCGCCGGCGCCGTCCATGCCCGCGCCACCGCAAAGGTTCGAGCGCGAACGGTTCGGCGGCTATGGACCACCGCCCGGCGGAGGCTATGGTGGACGCGGCGGATTCGAAGGCCGCGGCGGCTTCGGCGGACGCGAGGGTTTTGGCGGCCGAGGCGGCCGCGGAGATTTCGGCGGTCGCGGTGGTTTTGAGGGCCGCGGCGACCGTGGTGGATTTGGCGGCGGCGGAGGCTGGCGCCACGGGCGCTAAATCATTTTCGCTTTAGGGAAACCATGCGCATTCTCTTGGTGGAAGACGACAAGGACCTGCAGCGCCTGTTGAAGAAGGCGCTGAGCGAGGCTGGCTATGTGGTGGATACCGCCGCCGATGGCGAGGAAGGCCACTTTCTGGGCGACACCGAACCGTATGATGCGGTGGTGCTGGATCTGGGCCTGCCCAAATTGGATGGTGTGCGCGTGCTGGAAAAATGGCGGAAGGCCGGCAAGACCATGCCGGTTTTGATCCTCACCGCCCGCGACCGCTGGAGCGACAAGGTGGCGGGTTTCGATGCCGGCGCCGACGATTATCTGGCCAAGCCTTTCTATACCGAGGAATTGCTGGCGCGGTTGCGGGCGTTGCTTCGCCGGGCCGCCGGTTTCGCCACCGCCGATATCGACATCGGCCCGCTTCATATCGACACGCGCGCCAGCCGCGTCACCCTGGACGGCAATCCGGTCAAGCTCACCAGTCTGGAATATCGGTTGCTCGCCTATCTCGCCTATCATCGCGGCAAAGTGGTGTCGCGCACCGAACTGGTGGAACATCTCTACGATCAGGATTTCGACCGCGACTCCAACACCATCGAAGTCTTCATCGGCCGTTTGCGCAAAAAGCTGGATGCCAATTTGATCCAGACCGTGCGCGGCCTGGGCTACAGTCTGGAAGATCCCGCACTGGGGACCGGTCCTGTTCAAGTTTAACTCGCTTGCCGCACGGCTGATCGCGGCGGCGGCCATCTGGACCATGCTGGGCCTGATTGTGGGTGGCGTGGTTCTCTCCAACGCGTTCCGCAAAGCGGCCCAGGACAGTTTCGACGCCCGTCTCGCCAACGATATGGATGGGCTGATCGCCGCCGCCGAGCCTGATCCCGACGGCGGCGTGCTGCTGCAGGATCGTTTCATCAATCACAATTTCGACCGCGTCTATTCTGGCCTTTATTATCAGATCAAGCCGTTGGTGCCGGGGCCGGGCGGCCAGATTTCCCGCTCTCTGTTCGATCAGGTGCTCAATGTCGGCGGCAATGAGAGAAAAGGCGCGATCATTTACGGCTTCGCGGTAGGCCCCGAAAACCAGCATCTGCGCGTGCTGTCGCGCCGGGTGGAATTTCCCATCAGCGCCACGCCTGAAACCAATGACACGCGCGCCTATACTTTCATGGTGGCCGGCGATCTCTCGGCGGTGGATGCGGAAAGCGATGCCTTTAACGGCACATTGTTCTGGTCGTTCCTGCTTTTGGGACTTGGCTTGGTCGTGGCGGTCTTCCTGCAGGTCCGGGTGGGGTTGTTACCGCTCAGGCGCTTGAAGGATGCGCTGGCGCGTATCCGTGACGGCAGCGCGCAAACCTTGGAAGGCAATTTTCCCGCCGAGATCGCACCACTGGCGAGCGAGCTGAATTCCCTGATCGAGCACAGCAACGAAGTGGTGGGCCGCGCCCGCACCCATGTTTCCAATCTGGCGCATTTCCTCAAGACGCCCTTGAGCGTCTTGGCGAGCGAGGCGGAGACCGACAGCACGCCCTTGTCGGAGCAGGTGCGCCGCCAAGTCGACACGATGCGCCGTCAGGTCGATCATTATCTGGCGCGCGCCCGCGCCGCCGGCAGCGTCAATGTGCTGGGCAATCGCACACCCGTGGCGCCGGTCGTCTCCGATCTCGCGCGGGTGCTCACCCGCATCCATGTCGAGCGCGCGATCACCATCGATTGGACCTGCCCGCCCGACCTTTATTTCCGGGGCGAGCGTCAGGACCTGGAGGAAATGGCGGGCAACCTGATGGACAATGCCTGCAAATGGGCAGCCCGGCAGGTGGTGGTGACCGCAGAGCGCGATGGCGCCCGCTTCACCTTGACGGTGTCGGACGACGGCCCCGGGCTTTCGCCGGAAGACCGGACCCGGGTCGGCACCAGGGGCGAACGGCTTGACGAAAGCGTGCCGGGCTCCGGCCTGGGCCTGGCCATTGTCCGGGATATTTCCAAACTTTATGCGGGTTTTCTGGAGCTGGGCGCCGCTCCCCTGGGGGGGCTTGAAGTCCGCCTGACCCTGCCCGCCATTCAGTAGCAGCAAGGCTTTCGTTAACGCTGACGCCGCTAATGTGGCTGGGCGAAGCGGGCGCCATTTTCGATGATTTCAAACGACGATAAGTCCCTTCTGCTGAAAGGCTTTCTGGGCAACCTGCCCGAGACTGCGGCGGGCAAACTGGCGCAGGCGGTGGAATTCGACCGGCTGATGGACGGGCATGAGTTGCCGCACGATGCCATCCTGACCGGCTTGCGTCCGGCCTTGCGCAATTCGGCCCGCACGCAGACGCCGCTGCGTCTGTTCTGCCAGCCCTTCGAAGATCTTCTGGTGTCCACCCCGCGCAAGCAAAAGCAGAAGGCCGTCATCCTGCGCGCCAGTGTGGTGCCGATGTGGAACTGGTTGAGCACCGACCTTTTGCCGGATGAGACGCAGAATTATTTCCGTGACGCCAAGGCTCTCATCCTGGCCGGCAAACGCGATCAGGCGAAAGAACGCGCTCAAGCTTTGTGGATTTTAGCCGGCACGGCGATGCGCGAAGCTTTGGCAGGCGAGCCGGGACTGACAGCGGCGGCGAAGAAACTGACAAAGGACGAGATCGCCGATGCGCGCGAAATCGCGCTGTTGCTGCTGGAAGCCGACGAGATGCTCAAGATCCAGGAGCGGTTGCCCAAGCCTCTGCCGCATCTGACGGAGGAGATTCTTTGGCAGCTGCGTGAAAGTTATGACGCCCTGATCGCGCGCAATCCCGATGCCGCGCCTTTTGTCGCCGTGGTGACCATGAACCGTTTGCAGCGGCCTTGGGAAGCGCTGCGTCTGCCGCTGATGATCTCGCGCCAGACGGGCGACGTTCTGATCTCCAAGACCGACATGGGGCTGGTAGGCGAGATTCTGCTGGCCCGCATGGATGCGATGAAGGCCGTGATCCTGGCCGCGCGCCATCCACCGTCGGATGCCGAAACTTTGGTCGCACAGGTGGTCGGGTTTTCCCATCTCTCCAGCGCGCTGGTGAAGGAAGTCGAGATGCGCCGCGACGGCGAATGGGGCCAGCGTCTGCTCAAGGACCGTGCCGCCATTGGCGCGGTGATGGACGGCTTCATGGAGCGCGCCATCAAGGAATTTGGCCAGGCGCTGCCCATGAACAGGGGCACCGCGGACTTTTCTCGGTCTACGCCGACCGAAAAGCGGGCGGCAGTGACGAGCTATGCCAAGCTGGTTGCGGGAACACGGCATTTCGCGGCCGCAAGCTCGTTTGCGGCCAAGCAGAGCATGGCCTTGGAAGAGACCGGCAATCACTTACGCCGTTATGTGGAGAATGGCGTTCGGGATTTGCGCGGCAGCAGCGGCGAAAAACGAGCCACCATCGAATCGCAGTTGCAACATTGCGCTGAACTGGCCGCTATTTTGTTCAGCGGCGAGGAAGGCGAGTTGATCCGGCGGCGGGTGAAGGCGGCACAATCCACCGCCGCTTAAATTTTCGAAGCAATCCCTGCCGGAGGGGGATTTAACTCAAACATCACCTGAACGGCGGATGAACAGAGGCGCGGGAACCTGGAAACTTTTATAATATTCATGCTTGCGGTTGCGGCTTGAACGGCCGCACACTCGTTTTATCTGGAAGGGGCAATTTCTAGAGGCGATGACGATGATGCGGACTCCGATTTTTTCGGCACCGATTTTGGCGGCGTTGACGCTGGCGCTGACGAGCGCTTCCGCGCTGGCCCAGGCTGATGCGCCGAGCGCGCCTCCGGCACAACTTTCGAATCCCAACAATGCGCCTTATGACGCGCGCGACGACGGCCCGCCGCCACAGAGCGGCCCGCAGACCGCCCAGAATCCGCAAGGTCAGAATCCGCAAGATCGACGCTCGCGCGATCTCTTCTGCCGCCGCGATGCCGCAGCGCGCACCGGCTATGTCACGCCGGGCCAGGCCGCGAACCACGAACAGACCAACGGCACCATCTTCGGCACCCTGGGCGGCGCAGCCCTGGGTGCGGCCATTGGTGCCGCCGCCGGTAACGCCGGCGCGGGTGCCGCCATCGGCGCGGGCGCAGGCTTGCTCGGTGGAACCGCCGTCGGCGCCGACAATGCGCAGGCCGCCGCGGCCGATGTCGAGCGCAACTACGCCAATGCCTATTATGCCTGTATGGGCGAGGCCGCCAATTACGGCGCGGACGATGAAGACTACGCTTATGGCCCGCCGCCGCCTCCGGCTGCCTACCCGCCGGCCGGCTATTACGGGCCTCCGCCGCCCCCGGCTTACTATTACGGCCCGGGCTACTACCCCTATTACCCCTATTATGGACCCAGTGTCGGCTTTAGCTTCGGATTTGGCGGCCATCGTGGCGGCTATCGCCACTGGCACCATTAGGACGATCTGACGCCGTAAGGACGCTTTTGCAGGGGACGGCTGGGCTGTATGGTCCGGCCGTTCTCACTTTGGGCCTGACGCATGCCGCCAAAGATCAATCCCGCCAAGCTCAATCCGCTGCAGCTGCGCACGCTGACACTGCTTCAGGCCATTGCCCGCATCCCGGGCGCCGCCAACATCATGCCCAGCGGCGACATCGCCATCACGCAGTTCCCGCATGCCCATGGCGACCATTTCCATCTGGGCGATGCCACCGTGTCCGGCCGCGACGCCACCGGGCTGGAGAATCAGGCGGTGTGGAACGCGCTGACCCGCAAGGGCATGATCAAGGCGGAGTGGCCGCACGCCATCGCGCTGACCCCGGAAGGCTTCAATTATGACACCGGTCTTGCCGACCAGATTCTGCAACGCAGCAGTCACTGAGCGATGAACGCCAAAAAGCGCCGCCGTCTTTATTTTGCGGCCGCCCTGGTTGCGGCGGGCGGTGTGCTGGCTACGGCCATCGTCTATCAGCTGGGCAACAATGTGCTTTATTTCTACAGCCCCAGCGATGTGACGACCAAACATGTCGGTCCTGGCGTCTCTTTCCGGATCGGCGGTCTGGTGGAAAAAGCCAGCGTGCATCATGGCGCAGGCGCCGATGTACGTTTCACCGTGACCGATGGCGCGCGCGCCGTGCCGATCGAGTTCAACGGCGTGCTGCCGGCTCTCTTCCGGGAAGGCCAGGGCGTGGTGGCAACGGGCGCTCTGGGACCGGACGGCACTTTCAACGCCACCGAAGTTCTGGCCAAGCATGATGAGAAATATATGCCGCCCGAAGTGGTGGCGGCGTTGAAGCGTTCCGGGCGCTGGCAGGAAGGCGAATAGCATGCTGGGCGAGTTGGGACAGCTTGCGCTTTGCTTCGCGCTGGCCCTTTCGCTGGTGATGGCGATTTCGGGCTTGCTGGGCGCGGGCGTCGATCAACCCAATGCGCTGGTGGCGCGCCGCATCGCTTCGGCTTCCACCCTGGGCATGATGGTGTTCGTGGTGCTGGCGTTCGGCACTCTGGTCACGGCTTTCGTGACCTCTGATTTTTCCATCGCCGCCGTCGCCAACAATTCCCATACCCTGAAGCCGCTGATCTACAAGATCACCGGCGTGTGGGGGAATCACGAAGGCTCCATGCTGCTGTGGGTTTTGGTGCTGTCGCTTTATGCCGGCGCGGTGGCGGGCCTGGGGCGTGGCGGCGAACGCCTGACCAGTGCGGCGTTGGGCGTGCAAGGGTTGTTGGCGGCTGCTTTCCTGCTCTTCATTCTTTTCACCTCCAACCCGTTTCTTAGGCTCGATCCGTCGCCGTTCGAAGGCGCGGGTCTCAATCCGCTGCTGCAGGATCCCGGTCTCGCCATCCATCCACCCATGCTTTACGCGGGTTATGTCGGGCTTTCCGCTTCTTTCTCTTATGCCGCCGCCGCCTTGATGGTGGGCGAGGATGGTTGGGCCCGCGCCGCGCGGCCTTTCATGCTGGTGGCCTGGATCGCGCTGACCTGCGGCATCGCGCTGGGAAGCTGGTGGGCCTATTACGAATTGGGCTGGGGCGGTTTCTGGTTCTGGGATCCGGTGGAGAATGCCTCCCTGATGCCGTGGCTGATCGCCACGGCGCTGCTGCATTCGGCGCTGGCGACGGAGAAGAGCGGCGCCTTCCGCACCTGGACGTTGCTGCTTGCCATAGGCGGGTTTTCGCTAAGCCTGATCGGCACCTTTCTGGTGCGCTCCGGCGTGCTGTCATCGGTGCATGCCTTCGCGTCGGATCCCACGCGCGGCTTCTTCATCATGATGCTGATCCTCTGCGCCATCGGCGGCGCCTTGGGTCTGTTCGCCTGGCGCGCGCCCACACTGAAAGGCGGCGCGAGTTTCGACACGGTGAGCCGCGAAAGCGCGCTGCTGCTCAACAATGTGTTTCTGGTGGGAAGCTGTGCCGCCGTCTTTGTCGGCACGCTTTATCCGCTGGCGCTGGACGCGTTCAGCCACGGCCAGCAGAAAATTTCGGTTGGCCCGCCTTATTACGCGCTGACCTTCGCACCCATCTTCTTCGCGCTGCTGCTTTTGGTGCCGTTCGGGCCTGAGCTGGGCTGGCGGCGCGGCAATCTCAAAGCCAGTGCCCGCACGCTCGCGCCCGCGTTGGGGCTTGCCGCTGTGGCAGTTGTTGCGGTTTTGGCCATCGCCAGTCCCCGTACGCTGACCGGCACACTCGCTTTCGCCGTGGCCGGCTGGTTGATCGGTGCCGCTGTTCTGGATTTCCGCAAGCGCAAGGGCGCGCGCGCCAGCGCGTTCGCCGCTGCGCTGGCGCATGCCGGTTTGGGCGTCACTTTGATGGGCGTCGCAGGTACCAGCCTTTGGCGTAGCGAAGCGCTGGATGTGGTGGGGCCGGGCGAGACGATGAAGGTCGGGCCTTACACCTTGCGCTTCGACGGCGTGACGCAAGTGCAGGGCCCCAATTTCCAGGCGACGCAGGCTGAGCTTGCGTTGATGGAAGGCGGTCGCGTGGTGACGGTGCTGCGCCCCGAAAAGCGCGTCTATCCCGCCGAAGGTCAGGAGACCGCCGACACCGCCATCCGCACCACCGGTCTGCGCGATCTGTACCTCGCTTTGGGTGACGATCGCGGCAACGGCCGCTGGACGATACGCGCCTATGTCAGTCCGCTGGCGCCTTTCATCTGGCTGGGCGCGCTGGTGATGGCGATGGGCGGGACTTTGAGCTTATGGGGCCGGTTGCGCGTGCGAATGGGTGCGCCGCAGCCCCCCCAGTCCAGCGAAAAATACCAGCCGGCGGAATGAAAAGGCTGATCTTTCTTTTGCTGCTATGGGCAGCGCCTGCTTTTGCGGCACCGGCGCCCGACAGCTTTGCTGACCCCAGGATGGAAAGCCGCGCCCGTGCCCTGCAACGGCAGTTGCGCTGCCTGGTTTGTCAGGGGGAAAGCATCGACGAATCTGGTGCGACCTTGGCAGCCGATCTTCGTCATGTGGTGCGCCAGCAGATGGCGGCCGGCAAAAGCGACGCCGAGATCAAAGACTTTCTGGTCGCCCGCTATGGCGATTTCATCCTGATGCAGCCTCCGCTTCAGGCCGATACGCTTATTCTCTGGTTAGCCCCTTTTGTGGTACTTTTGGGGGCGGCAGGCGTGGCTTTTTGGGCTATTCGCCGCGCCCGGCCCGCAGCGGACGAAGAGCCGTTTTAGAACATTTCCATTTTTTAATATAGTCGTTAGGAACAAGAAAGAATGCGGGTGTATACCCTCCCCATGGGGTCTTCCGGGGGCGGATGGACGCCGGCTCAAGGAGCGCATGATGCAGACTGAGAATCCCAACACCCAACAATCTTCCAGCACCGCCCTGCGCCGCACGCGCGCGCGCCTTCTCGCCATGGGCAGCGCCGCCGCGATCTTGGTCGTTGGCCTGGGCGCTTTCGCGCTTTTGCCTGGCGCGCGCCCGACCCCGATCAATGACAACAATCGTCCGGTTCAGCTCGCCGCCAATGAAAAAGGCGCCACGCCCCGGATGCTGGAGAATTCCTCGCCCTTCAGCTTCGCCGATCTGGTGGAGCGTGTCAGCCCGGCCGTCGTCACCATCACTTCGGAGACGATGACCACGGAAGCCGACAATGACGATCAGCAGCCGGAAAATATCCCCGAGCCGTTCCGCGATTTCTTCAACCAGTTCAATCAGCAGCATCCGCAGCGGCCGCACAAGGCGATCAGCGCGGGTTCCGGGTTCATTATCGACAAGACGGGCCTGATCGTCACCAACAACCATGTGGTCGACAATGGCAAGAAGATCACCGTCAAGCTTCCCGACGGACGCAGCTTCGACGCCAAGCTGATGGGCACCGATCCGGCCACCGACATCGCGCTCCTGAAGATCAAGTCCGACAAGCCGCTTCCCACCGTGGAATTCGGCGACGACCGTCAACTGCGCGTGGGCGACTGGGTGGTTGCGGTAGGCAATCCCTTCGGTCTGTCCAACTCCGTCACTGCCGGCATCGTCTCTTCGATTGGCCGCGACATTGGCGCCGGCAATTATAACGATTTCATCCAGATCGACGCGCCCATCAATCGTGGCAATTCCGGCGGCCCGACCTTCGATTTGCGCGGTCAAGTCATCGGCATGAACTCGATGATCTTCTCGCCCTCGGGCGGTAGCGTGGGCATCGGCTTCGCCATTCCGGCCGCGACCATCCATGACGTGGTGGGCCAGCTTCAGGCCCACGGCAAGGTGACGCGCGGCTGGCTGGGCGTGAGCATCCAGAGCGTGACGCCGGAGATCGCCTCCTCGCTGGGCATCAAAGACAGCAAGGGTGCGCTCGTCGCGGAAGTGGTGCCCAATGGTCCCGCCGCCAAGGCCGGCTTCGAGCAAGGCGACATCATCACCGCCATCAATGGCCAGGCCGTCGAGGACAATCGCGACTTGACCCGGAAAGTGGCCCTGGTGCCGTCCGGCCAGACCGCGAATTTCTCGGTCATGCGCCAAGGCAAGCTGGAAAATCTCAAGGCCCAGATCGGCAACCGTCCAGACGACAAGGTAGCGTCCAATGCGCCGATGCCATCTGCCGGTCCCACTGCCACGGGCAATGCCATGGGCCTCGGCCTGGCATCACTGACCCCGGATGCGCGCAAGACCTTCAATCTTGCGGAAAGCGCGGCGGGCGTTCTGATCACCAAGGTCGATCCCAACAGCGATGCCGCCGAGAAGGGCCTGCAGCCCGGCGACGTGGTGCAGCGGGTTGGCGGCCGTCCCGTGCACACCCCGGCCGATGTGCAGTCCAGCGTGGCCGAAGCGCAGAAGGGGGGCCGCAAGAGCGTGCTGCTCCTGGTCTCCTCTGCCCAAGGCGGTTCGCGTTTCGTTGCCGTGGACGTCGGCGCCTGAGTTGAGAAGTTCGAAGGTTAGCGGATGGCGGGGCTAAAACCTCTCCCTCCGGCCCCCCGCGCCGGTGGCGGCGAGTCCCCCCACCCACGCCGCCGGCGCGGACCCTATTGCTGCCAAGGAGTCTGACCGCATGCGCATTCTCGTCGTTGAGGACGATCTCGAAGCCCAACGCTATCTGGTTCAAGGGCTGAAGGAATCGGGCCATGTGGTGGACGACGCGGCCGATGGCGACATGGGATTGTCGCTGGCGTTATCCAGACCTTACGATGTGGCCATCATCGATCGCATGCTGCCCAAGATGGATGGGCTGGGTGTGGTGGCGGAAATGCGCGAGCATGGCAATGCCACGCCGGTGCTGTTCCTCTCGGCGCTGTCCGAAGTGGATGATCGCGTGAAAGGCCTCAAGGCCGGCGGCGACGATTATCTCACCAAGCCTTACGCCTTCGTGGAATTGCTGGCGCGCATCGACGCGCTTATGCGCCGCCGCTCGCCCGTGACGGTCAAGACGCGGCTGACGGTGGGCGATCTGGATTTGGATCTTCTCACCCGCGCCGCCAAGCGGGGCGAACAGGCGATCGACCTGCAGCCCCGCGAATTCCGCTTGCTGGAATATTTAATGCGTCATGCCGGTCAGGTGGTGACCCGCACCATGCTTCTGGAAAGCGTGTGGGAATATCATTTCGATCCCCAGACCAATGTGATCGACGTGCATATCAGCCGTCTTCGGGCCAAGATCGACAAGGGCTTCGACACGCCCTTGCTGCATACGATCCGCGGCGCCGGCTATATGATACGGGCGCGGTAACAGCGGGCGGGGAGGGCCATGCGCGCAGGGTATCGCCTTCTTCGCACCCAAGCTTTCAGGATCGTCCTGGTCTATGTGCTGCTGTTCGCCGTTTCGGTGAGCGCGCTGTTGTTCTTTACCTATTGGAACACCCGCCGCACATTGGACGCCCAGACCGACCAGATCATCGAAGCCGAAATCACCGGCCTGTCGGAACAATATCAGCGCCTGGGGCTGCGTGGCCTTGGCGAAAGCGTGATGAGCCGTTCGCTGCATGCCGGCCAGGAGCTTTATCTTCTGACCGACGGCGAACACCGGATTCTGGCGGGCAATCTGGATTCCTGGCCGGCCATCACTGCCAATGCCGGCAACTTCGTCGAGTTCGATTATGAGCGCCGCGTCAATGGCGTGGCGGAAACCAGGCGGGCGCGCGGCCGTCTCTTCACGCTGCCGCAGCCGGGGAATTTCTATCTGCTGGTGGCGCAGGATGTGCATGACCGCGATCTCACCCAGCGGCTTTACACGACCACCTTGCCTTGGACGGTGGCGCTGATCCTGCTGTTCGGCCTTTTGGGTGGGGCGCTGATGAGCCGCAATATGCTGCGGCGCCTGGACGCCATCAACCGTGCTTCGGGCGAGATCATGGCCGGCAATCTGACCCGGCGTGTGCCTGTCACCGGCGCGCAAGATGAGTTCGATGTGCTCGCGGAGAATCTGAACCGCATGCTTGATCGCATCGAGCGGCTGCTCAAGGGACTTCGGGAAGTCACCGACAGCGTGGCGCATGATCTGCGCACGCCACTGACCCGGCTCAGGCAGCGGCTGGAACAATCGCTGGCGCGGCTGGCGGCGGCCGGTTCGGACACCAGCGAAATCGAGCGCGCCATCGCCGACACCGATCAGTTGATCGGCACTTTCAACGCGCTGCTTCTGATCGCGGAGACCGATGCGGGCGCGGCGCGCGGCGCCATGTCGCCGCTCGATCTTGCTTCCGTCGCCAGCGATGTCAGCGAATTGTACGAGCCTCTGGCCGAGGAAAAGAAAGTCAGTCTCACCTTGTCCACCGCCAGTGTGCCCATGATCGAAGGCAATCGCAGCCTGGTGGCGCAAGCGCTGGCCAATCTGGTGGACAACGCCATCAAATACACCCCGCCCGGCGGACGCGTGGCGATCTCGATCTCCCAAAGCTTTCAGGGCGTCGATCTGTGTGTCGCCGATAGCGGCCCCGGCATTCCGCCGGAGGACCGGCCGCGGGTGGTGGAGCGGTTCGTGCGCCTGGAGGCCAGCCGCAATTCGCCCGGCACGGGGCTTGGTCTTTCGCTGGTGGCCGCGGTGGCGCATTTCCACAATGCGCAATTGCTGCTGGAAGACAATGCCCCCGGCCTCAAAGCCATTTTGCGTTTCCCGCGCCCGGCGCTGCGGCTCAATCTGCCCGGAGCCAAGCCCACACAAATGCCGTCTCGCACGGCAGCCGAATAGAATTTAAAGTCGGGCAATGCCCGATTTGCACATTCCCCCTCTCCCATTCGATTCCGCGCGGGTCCAGCGCATATTGGAGGCCTTGGGCGAGCGCGGTTTCGTGCCGGATGCCAATGTGCAGGCTTTGCTGGATGGCGTTTTCGGCAACAGCCCTTTTTTAGGCCGTCTCGCCATCCGCGAGCCGGACGTGCTGGGGCGCTATTGCGAGCAAGGTCCGGCCGCCGCGTTGAGCGATGCTATCGCACTGGCGGAAGCGGTTGGTGGTTGGGATGACGAGGCCATCGCGATGCGGGATTTGCGCCAAGCCAAGCGTGGTGCCGCGCTCGCCATCGCACTGGCCGATATCGCGGGAGCATGGCCGCTGGAGGAGGTCACGGCGGCGCTGACCCGATTCGCCGACGCCAGTGTGCAAGGCGCGTTGCGCTTTCTTCTCAGGAAAGCGGCCGCGCTGCACGGCATGGCAGAGCAGGATGGCGCGGCGTTGGAAGCTACGACCGGCCTCACCGTCCTGGCGATGGGCAAATATGGCGCCCACGAGCTCAATTATTCCAGCGATATCGATCTGGTCGTGTTTTACGATGCGGAACGGTTTCCGTTCGCCAAGCGGGGAGATCCCAGAGGCGCGGCGGTGGATATTGTGCGTGGTCTGGTCAAACTTTTGGCAGAAGTCACGGCCGATGGTTATGTCTTCCGCACCGATCTGAGGCTCAGGCCTGACGCGGGCGCCACCCAGGTGGCGATTTCGCTGGAGGCCGCGGAAGCCTATTACGAAAGCCTGGGTCAGAATTGGGAACGCGCCGCCATGATCAAGGCGCGGCCCTGCGCCGGCGATCCGCGAACCGGCGCGGCTTTCAAAGCCCTGATCGAGCCTTTCATCTGGCGGCGGCATCTGGATTTCGCCGCGATCGAGGATATCCATTCCATCAAGCGGCAGATTCACGCCCATGCCGGTCACAGCGAGATTGCCGTGGCGGGACACAATATCAAACTCGGGCGCGGCGGCATTCGCGAGATCGAATTCTTTGCCCAAACGCAGCAACTGATCCTGGGCGGCCGCCATCCTTCCTTGCGTGCCCCTTCCACACTGGGCGCGCTCAAGGCGCTGGCGGCGCACGGCACCATCGCGGAGGAAACGGCGGCGGATCTGACGCGGGCGTATCGCTATCTGCGCACGCTGGAACATCGCCTGCAAATGATCGAGGACGAGCAGACCCATACCGTGCCCAAGAGCCAAGAAGGCGTGGCGCATGTCTCTTGCTTCATGGGCTATGACGATGTCGACCAATTCCGCATGGCGCTGACCGGAACCTTGGAAAGCGTGCAAGGCCATTATGCCCGGCTGTTCCAGCGCGAAGCCGATCTCGCCGACGTGCATGGCAGCCTGGTGTTCACCGGGGTGGAGGACGATCCGGAAACGCTTCAGACCTTGCGCGCCATGGGTTTCGGGGCGCCGTCGCAGGTGGCGGGCGCCATCCGGGCTTGGCACCATGGCCGCATCCGCGCCATGCGCTCCGCCAGGGCGCGGGAGCTCTTGACCAAGCTGATCCCCGCGATCCTGAAAGCGCTGGGGGAAACCGCCGATCCTGACGCCGCGTTTGTGCAATTCGACCGCTTTCTGTCGAACCTGCCGTCGGGCGTGCAGCTTTTCTCGCTGTTCCTGGCGCGTCCGGATTTTCTCACTTTGCTGGCGAAAGTGGTGGGGTCGGCACCGCGGCTTGCCACCCATCTGGCGCGCACGCCGGCTACGCTCGATGCGTTGCTGGATGCGGACTTCTTGGGTTCGCTGCCGGATCGCGCACATCTCGATCAGAGCCTGAAGCGCCAGCTTCAAGGCGACTTTGAAGAGCAGCTTGACGGTGCCAGGCGTTTCGCGCGGGAGGAAAATTTCCGCGTCGGCGTGCAATTGGTCGACGGCGCGGCCAAAGCGGCGGAGGCGGGCGTAGCCTTTGCGCGGGTAGCGGAGAGCGTGATCGCCAGCCTTCTGCCGGTGGTGGAGCGTGAATTGGCGGCGAGCGCGGGCCGCGTGCCAGGCGCGGAGTTTGCGATCATCGCGCTGGGCAAGTTGGGCGGGCGGGAGATGACGGCCAGCTCCGACCTCGATCTGGTCTTTGTCTATGACGTGCCCGATGGCATCGAAGGGTCCGACGGCACAAAGCCATTATCGCCCACGCTTTATTTCGCCCGCCTGGCGCAGCGGCTGATCGCGGCGCTGACCACGCCCACCGGCGCGGGCACACTTTACGACGTGGACATGCGGCTTCGTCCCAGCGGCAACAAAGGCCCGGCGGCGGTGAGTTTGAAAACCTTTGCCGATTATCACGAACGGGAAAGCTGGACTTGGGAGCATCTGGCGTTGACGCGGGCCAGGCTGGTGGCGGGGCCGAAGATGTTGGGTGCGCGCGTGGAGGCAGAGATCGCCACGCGGCTGGCCCAGCCGCGGGAGGCCAGCCACATTCTTGCCGATGCGCGCGCCATGCGGGAGAAGATCGCCACGCAATATCCGGGGCGCAACCGCTGGGATCTGAAATACGCGCCGGGCGGACTGATCGATATCGAATTCCTGGCGCAAACTTTTCAGCTTATTCACGCGCCGGCGCGGCCTGGCATTCTGGACACCAACACGATTGCGGCTCTGGAGAAGATCGCGGCGGCCGGGTTCTTGCGCGAAACGGATGCGCAGGTCCTGATTGAGACCGCCGGCTTGGAGCAAGCGCTGACCCAGATCCTGCGCATCGCGCTGGACGAAACCTTGGAGGCCGAAACGGCTTCCGCGGGTCTGAAAGCGCTTTTGGCGCGAGCGGGCGGGGCCGCCGATTTTGCGGCGCTGGAGCGGGAACTCGTTGCACGCCAGGATGCGGTTCGGGCGATTTTCACGCGCCTGATGGCGGCCCCAAGTGGGGCGGTTTGACCCGGGCAGGACTGGCTTGAAACCGGCCGGACGATGGGCGATAACCCCCTCCCTCGAACTTGGAACGCGGGCGTAGCTCAGGGGTAGAGCATAACCTTGCCAAGGTTAGGGTCGGGCGTTCGATTCGCCTCGCCCGCTCCAAATTTTCGAGATATTTCATAGAGTTAGAACTGACCGCCGCAAAGGCGGTCTTTCTGTTTTGGCCAAGGGATAGCGAAGGGGTACCGGCCGAGGTCCTTTCAGCATCGAATTCCAGCCGGTTCAACCATCGCAATAACAGTGGTGCCGGCAGCAAGCAGCAAACTGCAATAGCGCCGCCGCCGGGCGGGACACGCGAGCCGGGACTAAGCGCTCGGCACAAACAACCAGAGGACTAACACCACTCCAATGGCAACGGCACCACAGGCATAGGCTTTAAGAAGATCTAAGTTGCTGTCCAAGTCGCTGTCCATCAAGGTTTCGAGTCGCGCGCCCCGACCGGAAACGCGCGAAAATCGATAAATTTTCCGGCGATCACCGGAGAAATTGGAACCCGTCGAGCGGCGAGACGCCTATCAGAGATGATATATGGGGCGGGACAGGTGATGCGAAATGGGATGGAATCAGAAAGCGATTGTAGCAGCGGCAATGGTTAGTCTTCTCGCAGGCAACGTCACCGCGCAGACTAATGGTCCAAACAGATACCCCTCACCTCGCTGCGGGCAGCCGAAATTCGAGGTTCTGCCACAGGCTGAAGACGCGAAGGCCCCCGATCAGGCAAAGGCCAGTTTCTATGATTATGAGGTGAGACAATATAATCGCGAGGTCGAAGCCTATGGCAAATGCGTGCGAAGTTATGTCGCGAAAGCTAACCGCGATGCGCAACAGATTCAGGCCCAGGCGAATAAGGACGTAAAGCGGATCATGGATGATGCGAATGCGTCCATCGCCGCTATTCGCGCGCAAATCCGCAAAGCAACAGCGAACGCAAAAAAGTATTCCATAAACAGACAAGCGCGTTAGTCGGAAAATTGGCTAACGATACTTATCCTGGTACCGGGCTCGCTCGAGATTACGATAGGCTCTGTACCAGCGTTCATCAGCCTTCCCGGCAGGCCGGCCTTCATTCTCCCAGATTGCACGCGCTCTTTTGGAGTCAACATCTGACGCGGGTCGGCAGTTCGCCCCCCTACGCGGCGAGGGGTGTGGTGGTGGCGGATTTTCTCGGCAGCTCGCACTGATCGGCATGGTGCAGGCCCTGGGTTTTCAAATGATTTTCAGTCACTTATTGTGCCCGAAATACTGACCCCGGCGCTGGTCAGGCTTGCGGGACCTGGCGGATATAGCCAATATCGCGGCCGAAGAGCGGGGGCTCAGGTACGGAACCAACTAGGTATCGCCATGTCCGCTGCGCCGGCCCGGCCGCTTCTTAGACCCGCCCGTGTCGAAGGGATGGCGGGCGCGTCGATTTCCCATCTGTCCAGGGCCATGACCATCAGAGGCGATCTGGAATCGGACGGCGAGGTGGTGATCCACGGTAATGTCACGGGGCAGGTCTGTGCCGACCGTTTGGTGGTGAGTGTCGGCGGATATCTTGAAGGCGACATCATTGCCAGGGATGTGCGGATCGAGGGTCGCCTCAGTGGGCGGATTTTCGCTCTCAACGTCACTTTGGACGCTGCCGCGGAAGTCAGCGGCCGCATTTTTCACAACACGATCACGGTTGCAAAAGGCGCGCGGATTGACGCCCGCATGCCCTGGCGGCCGCCCAGCTACTTTGAAACCCTTGAGCAACTCCCGGAGGCGAGAACATGAGCGTATTCAATCGCAATGAAAAAGATGCCGGTAACACCATGGCCGGCGGCGAGAAACCGCGCGATGGCACGCCTACGACGGTGGCGCCCGTCAAACCGGTCCAGGCCAGCGTGCAGCCCATCGGGGCTGCGGCCGAAGCTCCGAAAACGGGAGGCGTCTCGGTGATCAGCAAGGCGCTGCGCATCACCGGCCAACTGGAAAGCACCGAAGATATCCGCATTGATGGCGAAGTGGATGGCGACATTCACGGCGTCTCGGTCACGGTCGGTCCCGGCGCCAAGGTGAAGGGCTCGGTCTATGGCCAGACGGTCGAGCTGGCCGGCACCATCGAAGGCAAGATCGAGGCCAAGAAAGTCGTGCTCACCAGCACGGCGCACATGGCCGGCGACGTCATCCATCAGGACATCCGGATCGAATCCGGCGCCTATATCGACGGCCATTGCCGGCCGGGCACCAACAAGCTCGACAGCAAGCCGTTGGAAGTGAAGAAAGTCCCGGCGGCGGCCAACTAGGGCGCTTATTTCCCGATAGAATCAGAAATCGAGGGGCGAAGCATCCGTTTCGCCCCTTGTTTTTTACAGGTGGAGGTTCTCAGCAGGGAAAAGCAGCAATCATCGCGTCAACATAGCCCAGCGCGGCCGGTGCGTTCGCGCGGCTCGGATCGGCCTCAACCCAAGATCGGAAATTATCCAGCGCTTCTTCATCGGACCGGATCGGCGATCCCTTGGGGCAGAAATATTGGGTTTTCCGCAAGACTTCTTCGATCTGGGTCGCGGCCATCAGCGCGGTCACATAGAACTTGCAAGAGCTTCCGCCGCTATTATCGGCCGAGCAGAGTTGCAGCAGATGGCCGTTGGTCCAGAACCCGGCAACATCGCTGCATGGAATCTTGTCGGGCCTGCTGGCCCAAAAATTGAACGTGAGCGCGATAGCTTCCCCACTATCCGGGATGGTGCTGGCCGCGGCGAATTGCTGAAAATCCTTCACATCGCCGGGGCCGAACGCTTCTCTGCGGCAACGAACTTTCCCTTCGACCGCCGCGGCTTGAAACCGTTCCAGCGATCCTCTGAGGAAAGCATCGCAATTGGCCCGGTCGTGATCGCTGTCGAAGCTGCAGACTTTGATGATGGCGCTGGGCGGGAAGTGCGCCGCTTGCGCCGGCGAAAGGCTCATGAGACCCAGTAGTCCCAACAAAGCGAAGATTGTTCTCATCACTGCCTTGCCTCCGATCGAGCCTTGGCTTCATAGCAGAATCCGGGACCCGGCAAGCTTACGAAGCGCGCCGTTATTGCTTTAAGGTAAATCGACCGAAAGCGGGTGGTTGATGCAGCACAAGTTCGCGGGTGAGGTGGCGGCAAGACTGGATCGCCTGCCTATGACCTCGGGCCTGTGGCGGCTGGTGGTCCTGATTTCGCTCGGCGGGGCGTTCGAATTCTACGATCTCCTGATGACGGCTTATGTTGCGCCCGGTCTGGTGGCGAGCGGCCTCTTCACGGCGCATCCCAAAGACTTTTTCGCACCCGACGGCATCGGGTTTTTCGTGTCCACCACCTTTGCCGGCATGTGGCTGGGCAGCGTGGGCTTCGGCTTTGTCGCCGACAGGATGGGGCGTCGCACCATCTTCACGCTGTCCCTGGTCTGGTATTCGCTGGCCACGGCGGCGATGGCGTTCCAGCATAGCGCCATGGGCATCGATCTTTGGCGCTTCATCGCCGCCATCGGTGTGGGCCTGGAGCAAGTCACCATCGACACCCTGTTGCCGGAACTGGTGCCGCCGCCCAATCGGGGGCGCGCCTTCGCTGCCAGCCAGGGTATCCAATTCACCGCCGTGCCACTGGTGGCGCTGTTGGGCTGGCTACTGGTGCCACTGCATCCCTATGGCCTCGAAGGCTGGCGCTGGGTGGCGCTGGTGGGGGCATCCGGCGCTTTGGTTGCCTGGTGGTTTCGTCTGGCCGTACCGGAAAGCCCCCGCTGGCTTTCCTTGCATGCTCATGATCAGGCGGCGGAGAAGATACTGCGAAAGCTGGAGATGCGCGCGGAGCGGGATCTTGGCCATGCCTTGCCGCCGCCCGGGATCGCGGTCGAGCCGCCTGGCGGGAGAGGGCGTTTCGGCGAACTCTTCCAGCCGCCTTATCTCAAGCGCACAGTGGTGATGTCAGTGTTCAACGCCATGCAGACCATCGCCTTTTATGGCTTCGGTTCCTGGGTACCGAGCCTTCTGATCGCCAAAGGCATCGCCGTCACCACCGGGCTGAAATATGCCTTCATCATCGCACTGGCAAATCCCATCGGTCCGCTGCTGGCGTTTTTCATTGCCGACCGGCTGGAGCGCAAATGGCAGATCGTGGCGGCAGGCATCACCACGGGTATCGGCATCCTTTTGTTTGCACGCCAAGAAAAAGAGGCGCTGGTGATCCTGTTCGGCGCCGTCGTGACCATGGCCAACAATTGGTTGTCCTTCACCTTTCACGGCTATCAGGCGGAACAATTCCCCACCCGGGTACGAGCCCGCGCGGTAGGTTTCGTGTATTCCTGGAGCCGGGTGTCGGCGGTGTTGGCAGGCTTGTTGATCGGATTTTTCCTGCACGAAGGCGGCACCATGGCGGTGGCTCTGTTCATAGGCGGAGCCATGACGGTTATGGTGCTGGTGATCGGCCTTTGGGGACCGGGTACGCTCAATCGGCGATTGGAAGAGATTTCACAATGAGGACGACATGAAACTGATGCGCTGGGGCGCCAAGGGTGCCGAAAAGCCGGGATTGATCGATCAGGCCGGCGTGCCGCGCGATCTGTCGGGCCAGATTGGCGACATCACGCCCGATCTTTTGGCGCCGGACGGCTTACGCCGCCTGGCCGGAATCGCCACCGCAAGTCTTCCCGTCATTCCCGTAGGCGCTCGGCTTGGCATCCCGTTCACCGGCACGTCCAAGATCATCTGCGCCGGTCTCAACTATGCCGATCACGCGGCGGAGACGGGCGCGGCCATCCCCAAAGAACCGATCCTGTTCTTGAAGGCGCAAAGTTCGCTTACCGGCCCCAATGACGACATCGTCATTCCGCGCGGCTCGGTGAAGACCGATTGGGAAGTCGAGCTGGGCGTCGTGATCGGCACCCGCGCTTCCTATGTCAACGAACAGGAAGCGATGGACCATGTCGCGGGTTATTGCGTGGTCAACGACGTATCGGAGCGGGAATATCAGATCGAACGGGGCGGGCAGTGGGACAAGGGCAAGGGCTGCGACAGCTTCGCTCCCATCGGCCCCTGGCTGGTGACAAAGGACGAAATCGCCGATCCGCAGAATCTGAAATTATGGACCGACGTGAATGGCGTGCGCCGTCAGAATGGTTCGACCAAGACCATGATCTTCGATGTACGCACCCTGGTCAGCTATATCAGCCATTTCATGACCTTGCTGCCCGGCGACATTATCGCCACCGGTACCCCGCCCGGCGTCGCTTTGGGCATGAAGCCGCCGCAATATCTCAAAGCCGGTGACAGCCTTCGCATGTCGGTCGAAGGGCTGGGCGAGCAGACCAATAAGCTGGTGGCGTGGAGCCGCTAGAGCAGATGCTCCAGTGCTGGGTCGCGCGGCCTACGCAAAACCGCTTCGCACTTTTGCTGGCCGTCGCTCCTAGTGCTTGGTCGCGCGGCCTACGCAAAACGTTGCGCTACGCTGCCGCTAACGACCGCACTTTTGCTGGCCGTCGCTCCTAGCGCTTGGTCGCGCCGTAAGCGTCGATGAAACCGTCGCGGTTCGGCATCTTCACCTTGGGCAGGCTTTTTGCATCCATCACGGCGTCCTTCTTCACGATGCCGTCGATGGAAAGGATATAGGCCACCAGCGCATAGGTTTCGTGGTCCGACAAGGTACGCGGCGCGGTCAGCGGCATGGCGCGGCGGATATAGTCGAACAGGGTGGTGGCGTAAGGCCAATAACTGGATACGGTCTTGACCGGCGCCGGTGAAGCCAGTGTGCCGATGCCGCCGGTCAACCGATCCGCGGGCTGGCCCGCGCCATTGACGCCATGACATGCCACGCATTTCTCGGTGTAGATCGCCAGGCCTTCGGATACGGAGCCCTTGCCCGGCGGCAAGGTTTTTCCATCCGGGCCGATGGACATATCCCATGCCTTGACGGTGGCGGGATCGGCGGGATGTCCGAAATGCGGTGCGGCGGCGGCCAGAACGAACAGCAGGGGCTTAAGCATAGATATTCTTCACCGTGTTATCGGCGCCAACCTGCCAGCTTTGAATGCCGTTATACTGATAGAATTGGGCGTTGGAGTAAGGCTCTTTCCACTTGGCGCGCGTCGGCTGGACATGACCCGCCTCGTCGGTGGAGCGGCTTTGCAAAACGGCAGCCTTGCCGTCCCATTGCCAGGGCAGACGGAAACGGGTGAGCGCCTTGGGCAGCACGGGGCCGGGCATTTCCGCATCGGTCCAGGTCTGGCCGCCATCCAGCGAGATTTCCACGCGCGTGATCTTGCCATGGCCCGACCAGGCGATGCCCGAGATTTCATAATAGCCGGGGCCATTCGTGGTCATGTTGCCCGACGGGCGGGTGATCACGGACTTCACCGGTTGGATGAAATTGAACTGGTTGGCTTTGCCGTCTTTCAAAGACTGGGAATATTTCGAAGTCTCATCCTTGGTCATGGTCGGACCGTTGGTCACCTTGATCCGGTGCAGCCACTTGACCTGGAGATTGCCTTCCCAACCGGGCATCAGGAGGCGCATCGGATAGCCCTGTTCGGGGCGAAGCCGCTCGCCATTCTGGAAGAGCGCCAGGATGCCCTGCTCGTGCGCTTCCTTCAGCGGGACAGAGCGCGACAGGCTGGCCGCGTCGGCGCTTTCCGCCACGATCCAATTGCCTTCCGGCTGCGCGCCCGCTTCGTCCAGCAGCATGCCAAGCTCGATGCCCGTCCATTCGCTGCAGGAGACCAGGCCGTGAATGCCGCCGGCTGAAAGCTGCGGCGGCGTGGGGCCGGCATTGGCGCCGCTATTGCCGCCGCATTCCACGAAATGAATGCGGCTGACCCGCGGATAACGCATCAGGTCATCCATGGAGAATTCCAGCGGCGTCTTCACCAGGCCGTGCAGCAGGAATTTGTGCGTCTTGGGATCGATGTCGGGAATGCCATTGTGATGGCGTTCATAGTGCAGGCCCGACGGCGTGATGATGCCTTCGAGATTTTCCAGCGGCGACAGCGAGCCGCCCGTGCCTGGAAAATTCCCCGGCGGCCGCAGCAGGCGCTTCACCTCTTCGTGGCCGGACGGCATGCCGTAAGGCGTGAACCCTCGGCCCGGCTTGGTCATCGACGGCTCGATATATTCGTCGGCCTTGACCGATAGCGGCACCGCGGCGGCGGCGCCTGCGCCGGCCAGCGCGGTCTTGAGGAATTTGCGGCGGGAGGGAGCGGATTTCTTTGTCATGCGCGGGACTTTGATGTCGCGATTTGTCGTTGGCAAGCAGCATGTGGGTTACAGGAGTGCTCGAAAATTTTTTGCCAATCAGATCAAAGGAAACGACCCCAAACGTGATATATGCCGATGCATAACGGCTTTGACTCTGCTGCGTGCTAGCGTGAAGCAATCACGAAGCAGGAGAGTCGTCATGTCCAGGCCCAGCCGCCGAACCGTTCTCGCGCAGGGCAGCGGGGCGCTCGCCTTGGCGGCAACGTCCGCCTTCGCCGCGCCGCCCACGGCGCCCGATTTCCCGTTCCCCGGCGGCAATGGTGCGCGGTCCTTGACCAAGGATTTTCCCCAAAAGGGCACGATGGTGTTGCAGCGAAGCCGCCCGCCGCTGCTGGAAACACCCTTCACTGATTTCGACAACCAGGTCTTCACGCCCAACGATAAATTCTTCGTGCGCTGGCATTGGTCGGTCATCCCGACAGAGGTCGATCCCGCCACCTTCCGCCTGAAGCTGCATGGCGCGGTAGAGCGCGAAGTCTCCCTGTCTCTGGCCGATCTCACTGGTCTGAAGTCCGTCGAGGTCGCCGCCGTCAATCAATGCTCCGGCAATTCGCGCGGCTTTTTCGAGCCACGCGTGCCGGGCGCCCAATGGGGCAATGGCGGCATGGGCAATGCCCGCTGGAGCGGCGTGCGGCTGAGCGACGTGCTGGACAAGGCCGGCGTCAAGCCCAGCGCCATGGCGGTGCGTTTCGCCGGCCTTGATCAGCCCGCGGTCAGCGAGGGGCCGACTTTCAAGAAATCGCTCAGCATCGAACATGCACGCCAGCCGGACGTGATCATCGCTTATGCGATGAACGGAAAACCGCTGCCTTTGTTGAATGGATACCCCATTCGCCTGATCGTGCCCGGCTGGTATTCAACCTATTGGATCAAGACACTGAGCGATATCGAGCTGCTCGAGGCGCCGGACGACAATTACTGGATGAAGACCGCCTATCTCATCCCCGACACGCCCCATGCCGACATGAAGCCCGGCCAAACGGGCGTCACCATGGTACCGATCAACCGCATGGTTCCCAGGTCCTTCATCACCAGTGTGGGACCGAACACCAAGCTGAAGGCCAATGCCCCGTTGGCGCTGCGCGGCATGGCGTTCGGCGGCGACTGTGGCGTCGCCAAAGTGGAAGTCTCCGGCGATGGCGGGCAGACCTGGCACGATGCCAAGCTGGGCAAGGACGAAGGGCCTTACAGCTTCCGGCCCTGGACGGCGCGGATCGCGATGGGCGCCGCCGGATCGGCGATGCTGGCTGTGCGCTGCACCAACACCAAGGGGGAAATGCAGCCTGACACGCCCAACTGGAATCCGTCCGGCTTCATGCGCAATGTGGTCGAGCGCACGCCTGTGACTCTGGCTTGAAGGGTGCTGCCCATGAAACTCATCATCGCTGCCGGATGTGCGCTTCTCGCCACCACGCTTATGGCCGCCGCGCCCGCTTTCAAATCCGTGACCGTGGAATTGCCGCCGGACGCCGCCAGCTTCCCGGATGGTCCCAATGTGAAGATCGTCAATCAGAACTGTCTGGCCTGTCATTCCGCCGACATGGTGCTGGATCAACCTTTGTTGCCGAAAGCCACCTGGGCGGCGGAAGTTGCCAAGATGCGCAATGTCTATAAGGCGCCCATCACCGACGCGGACGCGGCCCTGATCGTGGATTATCTGGCGGCCACCCATGCCCCGCCCTGATCGGGCATTTAGCGCTTGATCCGCGGGCCTGGGCGTAAGACAAGCCCGCCATGGCGCCGCTACTTTTCCTGAAGGATATCCATATCCGGTTCGGCAACACGTTGTTGTTGGACGGGGCGGATTTGAGTGTGGGCGAGGGTGAGCGCCTCTGCCTGGTGGGCCGCAATGGCTCGGGCAAGTCCACCTTGCTCAAGATCGCGGCCGGCATGATCGAGGCCGACCAGGGCGAACGCTTCGCCCAACCCGGCGCCACCGTCCGCTATCTGCCCCAGGAACCCAACCTCAGCGGCCATGCCACCACGCATGACTATGTCGAAGCGGGTCTTCAGCCCGGCGATGATCCCAATCGCGCCTTTTATCTTCTGGGGCATCTCGGTCTGACGGGGCAAGAGGCACCCGCCACGCTGTCCGGCGGTGAAGCGCGGCGCGCGGCGCTGGCGCGAGCTCTGGCGCCGAGGCCGGACATTCTCCTCCTGGATGAACCGACCAACCATCTCGACCTGCCAGCCATCGAATGGCTGGAAAACGAACTCAAATCCATGTCCGCGGCACTGGTCCTGATCAGCCATGACCGCCGCTTTCTGGAAAATCTGTCCCGCGCGGTGGTGTGGCTGGATCGCGGCCAGACCAAACGGCTGGATCAAGGCTTCGCGGCGTTCGAGAATTGGCGTGACGCGGTCCTGGAGCAGGAAGAGGCCGAGCGTCACAAGCGCGACCGCAAGATCGCGATGGAGCTTGACTGGCTCACGCATGGCAGGAGCGCCCGGCGCAAGCGCAATCAGGGCCGGCTGGCGCGGCTGAACAGTCTGCGCAAGGGGCGGCGCGAAGAGCTGAAGAGCCTGGGCACCGTGAAGATGGAGGCGCTGGAAGGCGGCAGCGCCGGCACCAAGGTGATCGACGCCAAGGGCGTGGCCAAAAGCTTCGGCGACAAGCAGGTGATCCGCGATTTCACCTTGCGCATCCATCGCGGCGATCGCGTGGGCATTGTGGGGCCGAATGGCGCGGGCAAGACAACTTTGCTCAAGCTTTTGACGGGCGTGCTCGCGCCCGACGCCGGCAATGTGAAGCTCGGCACCGGGCTGGAAATGGCCAAGCTGGAGCAGAACCGGGCAGAGCTTCACCCGGAAGACAATCTCGCCAACGCGCTGACCGGCGGCGGCAGCGATACCGTCTTTGTCGGCGGCAAGCCGCGTCATGTGGTGAGCTATATGCAGGATTTTCTGTTTACGCCCGCGCAGGCGCGCACGCCGGTGAAGGTCTTGTCGGGCGGCGAGCGCGCAAGGCTCTTGCTCGCCAAACTGTTCGCGCTGCCCTCCAATCTCCTGGTGCTGGACGAGCCCACCAACGATCTGGATCTGGAGACGCTGGATCTGCTGGAAGAAGTGGTGGGCGATTATCCGGGCACGGCGCTGGTGGTGAGCCATGACCGCGATTTCCTGGATCGCGTGGCGAGCATGGTGGTGATGGCCGAAGGCGATGGCCGTTTTCAGGTCTATGCCGGCGGCTATTCCGACATGGTGGCGCAACGGGGCGAAGGCGTGGCCAGCAAGCCGGCGAAGCCCCCTGTCAAAAAGGATGCGCCCAAGGCCCGGCCGGCGCGCGAAGCCACGGTTAAATTATCCTTTTCGGATCAGCATCAACTCAACGCATTGCCGGCCAGGATTGAGGCGCAAAATCAGGAAATCGCAGAGTTGAAGGAAGAGCTGTCCGATCCCGGTCTTTATGGACGCGATCCGGCCCGATTCACCAAACTTTCCGGCCACTTGGCAGAAGTGGAAGCGGCGCGCGACGCCAATGAGGAACTTTGGCTGGCGCTGGAAATGAAGCGCGAGGCGCTGGAGAACTCCTAACATTTGTCGCCGGCTCCGGAACGGCGGCCCTTCCTGCCCGTTTTCTGTCTGCCCGTTTTGTCGGGCGGATCGGATTGGGGTTTCCCATGAAGCGCATGATGATCGCAGGGTTTGCCGCCGGCGCCGCAATGATGATCGGCGGTGCTTTGGGTGCGGTTTCGAACCAAAATATGTCCGGCCAGCCAAAGCCGCTGGTCGATGCCAACGACGGGGTGATGAATCCCATGATTGCAGGTCAGGCGATGCTGCCCAACCGCAGTTTGCTGGAGAATATTTCGGCGTCACCGGAACACACCACCTTCGCGGCCGCCATGAAGGAATCCGGTGTGGCCGACGCGCTCAAGGCCAATGGCCAGTTTACGGTCTTCGCGCCTACCAACGCCGCGCTTTCGACGTTGCCGGCCCGTGAGCTGGTGGAGCAGAACAAGACCGAACTCGCCCGCATGATGGGCTATCTGGTGGTGCCGGGAAAATATGACTCCGCCGCGCTGCTCAAGGTGATCGGCGAAGGCGGCGGCCAGGCAAAGCTGCGCACGGTGGAGGGCGGCGTGCTGGTGGCGCGGATGAACGGACCCACCAATGTCATCCTGATGGATGAGAAGGGCTCGACCGCTGATATCGCCATCTATGATGTCTATGACAAGAACGGCGTGATGCATGTGGTGGATCACATGCTGCAACCCGGCATGCCGGCGCGCCAGGTGGCCGAACGCTAGGCAGCCCCACAAAATAAAAAGCCGCGGGCGAAAGTCCGCGGCTTTTTCTATACTTCTTCGGGTCGATTATTTGGCCGAGGCCGTATTCAGGAGCGCCGGATCGGTCCATTTCGCCAGATAATCCGCCAGATCCTGCGGCGTCTGGTGGCCGGCATTGGAGAGCGCGAACACCTGCTCGCCATTGATCACTTTGTTGGTGGCGGGATCGACCACCAGGATGGTGGGCACGCCTTTCAGCCGGGTGTTGTAGCCGTAGCGGGCGCCGATCTGGGGATTGCGGTCGAATTTGCCGACATCCACCATCGCGATCTCATAATGCGCGTCGAGGAATTTCTGCATCGCCGGCACCAGCATCAGATTGTGCAGCACCACGCAGTCGGGGCACCAATTGCCGCCCATATCGATCAGAAGCAGCTTGTGGCCCTTCTTGGCCTTGGCAAATGCGTCGTCCACGACCTGATCGGCGTTCGCTTTCTCGTCATAGACATGCATGCTGACGATCGGCAGCTCGGCCATCGCGGTGTAGGGCAGCTTGGGTGCGGGCGCGGCGGAAGCCGTGGCGGCAAAGCCAACAAGCGCGGCGGCGGTGAAAAGCGAGGCGGCAAGTTTGCGCATCAGTTCGTCTCCAATCCCCGGCCTTTGAGCAGGGCATCTATCTCTGGGTCGCGGCCGCGAAATTCACGATAAGCCTGTGTGAAATCCCGTGTCCCACCCGTCGAATAGATATTATCATGTAGTTTCTTTGCAAGGGAGTGAGAGAAGGGATCGCCCGCTTCCGTGAAGGCGCCATAGCCGTCCGCATCCAGCACTTCCGACCATAGATAAGAGTAATAGCCGGCACTGTATCCCTCGCCGGCGAAGATATGCCCGAAATGCGGGGCGGCATGACGGGGAACAATGGCCTCCGGTATCCCGATGGCGGTCAAAGTGGCGGCTTCCAGCGCCGCCGGATCGATATTCACCGAAGTTTTGCTGTGAAAATCCATGTCCAGGAAAGCAGAAGCCAGAAACTCCACCGTCTGGAAGCCCTGATTGAAATGCCGCGCCGCGATCAACTTTTCCATCAGGGCCTGAGGCATCGGCTCGCCGGTGCGGTAGTGGCGGGCGAAGCGGGACAGCACCTGCGGCTCTTCCAGCCAATGCTCGTAAAGCTGCGACGGCAGTTCGACGAAATCGCGCGCCACATTGGTGCCTGAGAGACGGGGATAGCGCACGTTCGACAGCAAGCCGTGCAGGGCATGGCCGAATTCGTGAAACACGGTGCGGGCGTCGTCGAACGAGAGCAACGCCGGATCGCCTTTGACGAAATTGCAATTGTTGGTGATGAGCGGCAGGACCTCGCCATCCAGCCGGTGCTGGTCACGCAAGGACGACATCCAGGCGCCGCCCTGCTTGCCGGTGCGGGCAAAATAATCGCCATAGAAAAGACCGACGGGGCGGCCCGCTTGCGTCACCTCCCACACCCGGACATCGGGGTGATAGACGGGAATGTCATGGCGTTGGTTAAAGCTCAAACCGAACAGTTTCGACGCCGTATCGAAGGGGGCGGCGATCACATTGTCGAGCGTCAGGTAAGGTTTGAGCGCGGCCTCGTCGAAATCATAGCGGCGCTGGCGCAGCTTCTCTGCGTAATAGCGCCAGTCCCAGGGCGCCAGGTCGAAATTGCCGCCTTCCTCCGCCACCAGCGCCTGCAGCGCGTCGCGTTCTTCGCGCGCGCGGCGGAGCGCCGGGGCCCAGACGCGTTCCAAAAGGGCGCGGGCGCGTTCCGGCGTCGCGGCCATACTGTCGGCAAGCTTGTAGGCCGCGTAGTTCTGATACCCGATCAACGCAGCCTTCTCGCCACGCAGTGACAGGGTTTCCGTCATGATCGCTTTGTTGTTGTGGTCGCCGTCATTGTCGCCACGCTTCACCCAGGCTTTGAACAGTTTCTCACGCAAGGCGCGGTCATCGGCGGTCTGCAGGAAAGGTTCGATGCTGGAGCGGGACAGGGTAACGGCATAAGGCGCGGAGAGGTCGCGTTCCTTGGCAGTGTCCGCCAAAGCGTCGCGCAGGGATACCGGCACGCCCACGACCTGCGCTTCGCTCAATGGTTCGACATAATCCTCCTCGTCGGCCAGCACATTCTGGGCAAATCCCGTTGAAAGTTCCGCCAGCCGTTGGTTGATCGCATCCATTCGGTCGCGCTTTTCCGGCGAAAGCTCCGCGCCCGCGCGCACGAAATCCAGGTGGATGCGCTCCACGACCTTGATGGATTCCGGGTCGAGCGCCGCATCCTGGCGTTGGCGCCAGACCGTGTCGATACGCTGAAACAGCTGGGGATTGAGATAGATGGCGTTCTGGTGCGCGGACAGGCGCGGCGCGATCTCCCGCTCGATCGCCTGGATGGCGTCGTCGCTCATCGATCCGGCAAAAGCGGAAAAGACCGCGTCGACCCGGGTCAGGAATTTTCCGCTGCGCTCGAAAGCGATGATGGTGTTGGCGAAATCGGGCGGTGCCGGATCCTCTGCGATGCGCCCAATCTCTGCCCGATGATCCGCCAGCGCGCGATCATAAGCCGGCGCGAAATGTTCGGGCCGGACGCGATTGAGCGGCGGCGCGCCAAAGGGCGCGGTCCAGTCTTCCAGAAGGGGGTTCACTTGATCTCCCATATGATCGTCACATCGGCAGTGACGCTTTGTTCACCCATCGCCACCGGCACGGCTTTGGCCATCGCCATGGGTGCCGCGGCGTAAAGCGGGCGGGGCGCGGCCACGCCTTCCTCGCTGATCGACAGAATGGACCCCAGGCTGACGCCGGCCGCCTTGGCGTAAATCTCGGCTTTGGCGCGAGCTTCCGCCACGGCGGCGGTGCGGGCCTGGGACAGAAGGTCGGTATCGTTGCGGATCAGGAAGCTGACGCCATGCATCTGATTGGCGCCCGCGGTCACTAGCGCATCGAGCGCTGTGCCTAACTTGTTCACATCCTCCAACCGGACGTCGACTTGATTGCTGGCCTGATAACCGGTGATGCGAGGCGCCTGGTTGTTGGCATTGGCATATTGCGGCGAGACGGAAAAATTGGACGTGCGAATGTCCTTATCGGGGACACCCAGTTTCTTGATCGCCGCAATCACGGTTTGCATGCGGCTATTGTTGGCGGACAACGCGGCGGCGGCCGTCGCGCCTTCGGTGGTGACCCCGGCCGACAGCATGGCGGTGTCGGGCGTGGCGCGAACCTCGCCATGGCCACCCATGGTGATCACCCGCGGAGCCTGGGCCTGAGCGGCAGCCGGAGGCACACTTATAAGTAAGGCCAGAAGGGCGAGCGCGGGGCCGGCCCAAAAAGAGGTCCGCATGGCAAAATTCTCCATTCAAATCAGCCTGATGGTGCCGCCTGGGGGCGGCGGAAGTGAGGCGATTGATGATTTTATCCGCCCTGTTATACCCCGGGGTGGAAAGGGCCTGTAGCTCAGTTGGTTAGAGCTGACCGCTCATAACGGTTAGGTCGCAGGTTCGAGTCCTGCCGGGCCCACCAACGTTTTGTTCGCTCGCACTCGTTCGCGATCGTTCGTCGCTCGCAAATTTTCTCAATAAATTTAGCAACTTGTGGCCGCAGGGAGACCGGGCTGTTCGCGGAGAAGGAGTGATAAGATGCTCTCTAGGCGATCGGTGCTCTATAGCTCCGCGGCTTTCGTTGCAATGGCGCCCACGATTGCGGTTGGCCAAGAGATATTCCGCAACCCGAACGGCGCGGGCGCTACATCTGATAGCCGCCCATCACCGCCAGCCGCCGGACGGGGCATAGCCCATGATACTGAATGGCTTCATTATGGTGGCGGTTTGGATAGCAACCACTACGCGCCGCTCGATCAGATCAACGGGGCGAATTTCAACAATCTTCAGGTCGCTTGGCGCTTCGACACCAGCAAGCTAGGCCCGCGCATAGAAACGAACTACGAGAGCACTCCTTTGGTGATCAAGGGAATGCTCTACGTCACTGCCGGTACTCGCCGAGATGTGATTTGTCTTGATGCTGCAACCGGTGAACTGAAATGGATGCATAGCGAAGATGAGGGCGCGCGCGGTGTGAACGCGCCGCGCGCCTTATCCGGCCGTGGGCTCTCCTATTGGACCGACGGCATCCGAGAGCGCATCATCTATGTCACTCCAGGCTATAGGATGCTGTCGCTGGACTTAAATACAGGCTCCCCCGATCCGAGTTTCGGACAAGGTGGTGTGGTCGACCTCAAACTTGAGGATGACCAGCAACTTGACCCGGTAAGTTCCGATATCGGCCTCCAGTCCACGCCTCTCATCGCCAATGGCGTGATTGTGGTTGGAGCAGCGCACCGAGACGGCGGCGTCCCTCGCTCGATAGACAATGCGAAAGGGTATGTCCGCGGATATGACGCAGCGACCGGCAAGCGGCTTTGGATCTTCCATACGATCCCGCGGAAAGGAGAGTTTGGATACGACACGTGGATCGAGCCCGGACAGGCCGAGCGGACCGGTAATGCGGGGTCGTGGGCTGAGCTGTCGGCCGATGAGGAGTTGGGCCTGGTTTATGTCGGCGTAGAGATGCCGACGGGCGATTATGTTGGAATGTACCGGAAAGGTGTGGCGCTATTCGGAGAAACGATTGTGGCGCTGGACTTAAAAACCGGTGTCCGCAAGTGGCACTACCAAATGGTGCATCACGGATTGTGGGATCGGGACGTGCCATGTGCTGCGATTCTGTGCGACCTGAAGATCGGAGGGAAGGCTATTAAAGCGCTGGCTCAGCCCTCCAAACAGGGCTTCTTATATGTGCTGGACCGCAGCAACGGCAGGCCCGTGTGGCCGATCCCTGAAGTAAAAGTCGAGAAAGGCGATGTGCCCGGCGAATGGTATTCGCCAACCCAGCCTATTCCGTCGAAACCTCCCGCATTCGAACGACAAGACACAAAGATCGATGATTTTCTTGTCGACTTCACGCCGGCAATCAAAGCTCGGGCTAAGGAGATCGCCGACCATTATGTCCGCGGTGGTATCTACCAGGCGCCGACCATGGCCACAGTGGATGGAAAATGGGGAAGCCTAATGCTTCCGGCTTCGCAAGGTGGCGTAAATTGGCCGGGCGGCGGTTACGATCCTGAAAACAAAATGGTCTACGTCTATTCAAAGACCACTGTCCAAATCGCGGGCATCATCCCCAATCCCAACCTCAACTCGGATTTTAAGTTTATTCACGGGATACCTCCCGTCGGTGGCGTTGAAGAGAATGGCCGCCCGGCAGGCGCGCCTCGACCTCAGGTCGATCGTGAAACGAGGCTTGACGGTCCAATTCTCATCGGCGATTTGCGAGTGGCCGGCCTGCCGCTTGTAAAGCCACCTTATGGGCGAGTCACAGCACTGGATCTCAAAGACGGCAGCATGGCGTGGCAGATTGCGCATGGAGAAACTCCCGACGCCATCAGAAATCACCCGTTGCTTAAGGGTCTCAATATCCCACGCACGGGAGTCGCCGCCAACATTGGACCGCTAGTGACTAAAACGCTGGTAATTATCGGTGACGGCGGCACCTTCACCGACGAAGGTGGTAAGGTTGGTTCCAGACTGCGTGCTTACGACAAAGCCACCGGAAAAGAGATGGGCGCGGTGTTCATGGAAGCAGGACAATCTGGAACGCCGATGACCTATGCTCTGGGCGGTTGGCAGTACATCGTTCTGGCCATTTCCGGACCGGCCATCGGTGGCAGTCAGCTAGTTGCTTTTCGGCTATCGCAGATCTAACGGGATAAGCCAGCGAAGCTTAGGCGACACGGAACCAAAATTGTTCGAACTGGGGAGAGGGGCGTGAGGGCCATTGCTAGGGCGATATTCAGCCTGATCCTCCTTTTCGGCCTTTCATGCCATTGTTGGGCGCTATCGGCCAACGACACGGTGGATGCCCAAGCCATTCCCCTGGATCGAGGCGCGGCGCTCACCTGGAAGCTCCTGAAAAAACTTCATACCCGCGCAAGCTTCCTGATGATCGTCGCGCACCCTGACGACGAGGATGGCGCGACCCTTGCTTATGAGAGCCGCGGTTTGGGGGCCCGGACGGAGCTGATGACGCTCAACCGCGGCGAAGGCGGCGCGAATGTGATGTCATCCGATCTATGGGATGCGCTGGGATTGGTGCGTACCGAGGAACTGCTACAGGCCGGCCGCTATTACGGTCTGGACCGGCAATATTTTTCTTCCGTCGTCGATTACGGCTTCTCGAAATCGTTGAAGGAAGCGCTCGACCAATGGGGTCATGAACGTGTGCTGGAAGAGGCGGTGCGCGTGGTAAGGGCGACCAGGCCCCTTGTGATCTCGTCGGTGTTTGTCGGCGGCCCGACGGACGGTCATGGCAATCACGCCGTGGCCGGGATGCTGGCACAGGAAGTTTTCAAGGCGGCCGGCGATCCCAAAATGTTTCCTGACCAGATCCGCCAAGGCCTTCTGCCTTGGTCTCCGGCGAAGCAGTATGCGCGAGTCCCCGTCTTCCGCATCTCGAGTAAAGGCGCTTATGACTATGCCACGCATCAATGGGGTCCGGTTGGTGTTCAGAATTATATTTCCGGCCAATGGGAGCCCGGAAATGTGTCAACAACGGTCTCTGTCCCTGTAGGGACCTATGACCGGATGCTGGGGCTCACCTATTTGCAGATCGCCCGCGAGGGGCTGGGTTTCCAGAAATCGCAGAATGGCGGCACCGAGATCCCTTTGCCGGCTGCGCAGGCAGCGCGTTATCATCGTTTCGGCTCTCAAATTCCGGCACTTGAAAAGGAAAATGATTTTTTTGACGGCATCGACGTCTCGTTGCGTGGTATCGCGAGGCTTGCCGGAACCACGCCGCCCGCGTTTTTGAACGATGGCCTGGATCGGATCAATCACCTGGTCGAGAGCGCAACCGCGCGTTTTTCCGCGCAGGATCCCTCGGCCATTGCGGATATTCTCGCAGATGGCCTCAAGGCCACTGATGCACTTGTTGCTGCGGTCAAGCGAAGTTCGCTCACGGACCAACAGAAATATGATGTGCTCCATGAATTGGGCCTAAAGCAGGAGCAGTTTCGTCAAGCTTTGATCGCATCTCTGGAAGTGTCGGCGGAGGCGGACGTGGTTTCCACCGAATCCGCCAGCGCATCAGGGGCGCCACCCGGCACGCGCGATACATTTCAGATGGCTTTGCGTGGGCAGAATATCCCTGTGCGTGTTCATCTCTTCAATGGCGGACGTCGCGCCATTGAAGTCCGGGATGTCACGCTCGGCGCATCATCGCGAAAGGCTTGGAACATCCGGTCGGAGAATTCCGCGCCACCGCAACTGGCCCCCGACACGGCCCGGGATATCCGTTTCGCCGCGACGGTGCCCGCGGACGAGCCGTTCACACGGCCCCATTTTACGCGGCCCAATCTCGAACAACCCTATTACGACGTGGTCGGGAGCACCGATCCGAACATGCCGCTACCGCATTATCCGTTGGCGGCCACAGTTCGCTACCGGTTCAAGGGCGTGGATCTCCAAACCACAAACGTCGTGCAGGTCATCCGCACCGTCAACGGCCCTGGAACGGTGCGCAATCCCATGCCGGTCGGCCCGTCCGTTTCCGTTTCGATCAGTCCCGGTGCAGGGATTTTGCCCCTCGAACGCACGGCGTTCCCGCTTAACGTCCGCTTACACAACAACGTTGATGGCGAAGCTCATGGATCCGTCCGTCTGGAGCTTCCCGCCGGTTGGACGTCCGTGCCGGCGGCGGCTCCCATGGAATTTGCCCAGCTGGGCCAGGATTCGACGGTGGCCTTTACGGTTCATCCCGACGCGGTCTCCGAGCGGCCTTATAAAATTACGGCCGTGGTTGATTATGCCGGCGCTTCATACAAGGAAGGCTACAGCACCACCGGCTATGCGGGTCTTCGGCCCTATTTTCTGTACAAGCCTTCGGACTACAAAGTGACCGGCACCGAGGTGAAAATTGCGCCTTCCCAGAATGTCGCTTATGTGGAGGGCAGTGGGGACGAAGTACCTGCGGCTCTTGAAGCGCTTGGCATTCACATCACATTCCTATCGGCCCAGGATCTGGCCAGCTCAAATCTCGGCAAATTCGACACGATTATTCTGGGGGTTCGTGCTTATGCCGTACGGCCGGATCTGATCGCGAATAACGCCCGCCTTCTCAAATATGTCGAGAATGGCGGGACCGTCATGGTCCAATACAATACGCCGGAATATGACCACAATTTCGGCCCCTATCCTTATGTGATGACCGACGACCCGGAAGAAGTCACGGATGAAAAATCCGCGGTCGCGATCCTCGACCCCAAGGATCCGCTGCTGAACTGGCCGAACGTCATAAGCACGCGGGATTTCGAGGGCTGGACGGAAGAACGCGGTTCGAAGTTCCTGACGTCATGGGACCGGCAATACAAGCCTTTACTGGAAACGCACGACGAAGGCCAGGCGCCGCAGATGGGTGGCCTGGTGTATGCTCGCTACGGTAAGGGAGTTTATATCTACAATGCCTATGCGTTTTATCGCCAGCTCCCTCTAGGCGTCCCGGGGGCGTACCGGATTTTCGCCAATCTGCTGAGCGTGCCGAAAAACCCGCTGTTACGCGATCAAAAATAAATCGGGGCGACCGGCTAAGCATCATGCAGAACCCAACCGCGATTGACGAACCAAAGTTGGATCGCGGCATGGGGCTGGCAGGCGCCTTGTCTATCAACATTCTCAATATGGTGGGTATTGGGCCCTTTCTCACCATTCCACTGGCGCTCGCGGCCATGGGAGGTCCCCAAGCCATGCTTGGCTGGATTGTGGGCGCAGTGTTGTGCCTTTGCGACGGGCTGGTCTGGGCGGAGCTCGGCTCGTCGTTGCCTCGCTCCGGCGGGCCTTACCACTATCTTTTGCAAGCATTCGGTCCGAAGCGATGGGGCGGTCTGTTGAGCTTTCTGTTTTTGTGGCAATTGCTTCTCATCGGGCCCATTTCGATCGCGGCGGGCGCGGTGGGATTTGGCCAATATCTCAACTTCCTGGCGCCACAGCTTCGGCATGGCCATCTGGTGGGCATCGCCATGGTGGTCTGCCTCGTGAATACGGCGCTGCTATACCGGAATATCCGCTCCATCAGCATGATGTCCGTCATCGTCGCGGCGGCTGTTCTTGCAACCTGTGTGTGGATTGTGGTCAGTGGGATTACCCATTTCCAAAGCGCTGTCGCTTTCGACTTTCCTGCTCATGCTTTCAGTTTCACGTCCGCCTTCTGGCTTGGCCTGGGTTCGGCCACGCTGATAGCGGTCTATGATTATGGCGGTTACAACAATGTGTGTTTAATCGGGGAAGAGGTGCGCGATGCCCGCAAGGTCATCCCGCGCGCGGTGATCTACTCGATTATTGTCATCGCTATCTTGTACCTGGCCATGAATCTATCAATCATCGGCACGGTGCCGTGGCAGCAAGGGCAACATTCCAAAGCGATCGTCGCGGACTATATGCAGATCCTCTACGGCCGCCCGGGCGGCCTGTTGGTGTCGGGCCTTATCCTGATCGCCAGCTGGGGTTCGGTCTATGCCATTATCCTGGGATTTTCGCGGGTACCCTATGCGGCCGCCGCGGAAGGGCGGTTTTTCAAATCGTTTGCCCGTCTGCACCCCACAGGGCGATTTCCAACCACGTCGCTTTTGGTCATGGGTGGGCTATCGGCGGTGGCGTGCTTGTTTTCGTTGACGGATCTGATCTCCGTCCTGATCGTGGTCCAAACCATGTTGCAATTCGCGGCACAATGTGTGGCCGTCATGATGCTTCGCCGCCAAGGTGTTGCGGCGCCCGGCGCTTTCCGTATGCCGCTCTTTCCGCTTCCTGCGATTGTCGCCTTGATGGGGTGGATGTATATCGTCTTCAGCAGCAAACCGGCTTACATCGCCATCGGGCTTGTCATGGCGGTGATCGGCGTAGTGATCTATCTGCTGCAAGCGCGGCAAAAGAACGAATGGCCCTTCGCATCCCAATGAAAAAGCATGACGTCGCTGTCGTCGGCGAAATCTATACCGACCACATATTCACGGGGTTTGAGCGCTGGCCGCAACCCGGGGAGGAGGTTTATGCGCCCAGATATGCGCGGGAAGTGGGCGGCGGGGCGGCGATCACGGCTTGCGCGCTGGCAAAACTCGGCCGCACCGTGAATCTTGTCGGCATCATTGGCCTCGGCGACGCCAATTGGATGACGGATCGATTGAAAGCTTTCGGTGTCTCTGACGACGGGCTCGTAAAAAAGAATGGCAGTTCGGGTGTAACCGTGAGTGTCTCGATCCGGGAGGAGCGATCGTTCTTCAGCCACATCGGTGTAAACAAAGATCTTCCGGTGATGCTGGGATCTGAGATGATGTTGGCGACTCTGAGCCAAGCCCGGCACGTGCATTTTGCCCTGCCGCTTGAATCCCAGATTGCTTTGCGGCTTCTGCCGGTTTTGCGGGACAGCGGTTGTACGACCTCGCTCGATGTCGGCTTCCATCCGGAGTGGCTGCAAGCCGCGCCGAATTTGGAAACTTGTCGCGGCGCGGACTATTTTTTTCCGAATGAAAAGGAAGCTGCGCTGATCTGCGGAGGAGAAGACCTGGATTATCTGACCCTTGCCCAGCAAAAGGGATTTTCGCGGCCTGTGATAAAACGGGGACGGTCCGGCGCCGCGATGCTGGCGAACGGCATTCGGTACGAGGCTCCGGCTCCCCCGGTTGCGGTGATCGACACAACCGGCGCGGGAGACGTGTTCGATGCGGGATTTATAGACGCGCATTTGGATGCAGCTTCGCCGCGGGAGTGTTTGCTGCGCGCCTGTGCCTGCGGGGCCCTTTCCACGCGAGCCGCTGGGGCATTGTCGGCGTTGCCTGATCGCATGGAATTGGAACGCATGTGCGGGCAAGCTCATGGGGCGTAAGATCGCGTTGATCGGCGGCGGCGGCGTGCGGACGCCGCTCGTGGCCTTTGGAATTCATGAAGCGGCTGGGGCGCTCAACGCCGACGAACTCGTATTGTTCGACCCCGACGAGGACCGCGTTCAGGTCATGGTCGAGCTTGGCCGTACCCTGGTGGCAAGAGAAGGCGGCACTCTGGATATTCGCAAATCGGCGACGATCGAAGACGCCGTTTCTGACGCGAGCTTTGTGCTCAACAGCATCCGCGTCGGCGGCATCCATGCGCGCATGCATGACGAACGCGTTTCCGTGGCGCATGGCTATCCCGGCCAGGAGACAACCGGCCCCGGTGGCGTTGCGATGGCGCTTCGCACGGTTGGTGTCGCCGTCGCGCAAGCGAAACTGGTCGAGCGCCTCAGCCCCAAAGCCTGGATCATAAACTTCACCAATCCGGCCGGGTTGATTACGCAAGCCATCAAACACAACAGCAATGCGAGAATTGTGGGCATCTGCGACACCCCCAGCGAGTTGTTGCATCAAATCAACTTGGCGCTCGGGGCGGACCCCGCCGAGGTGCGTTGCGATTATGTCGGTCTCAATCACCTGGGATGGGTTCGCAGGATTCACTTTCGCGGCCAGGATGTGACGGACCAGCTTTTGGAGAGCGACGATTTCCTCAGCCGGCTTTACCACGTACCCCTGTTTCAGCCCAATCTCATCCGGTCGTTGCGCCTTATTCCCACCGAATATCTTTACTTTTATTATTCCCGCCGCCGCGCGCTGGAAAATCAACGCAGGCACAAAGGCACGCGCGGCGCGGAAATCGAGCAGTTGGGCAGCAACCTCTTTTCGCGGCTTTCCCGGCTTCTCCGTGAGGGTGACGGGGCGGCGGCGATAAGCACTTACACCGATTATCTGAACGCGCGATCCAGCACCTATATGAAGCTGGAGGGCGAAGGCGATAAGGCTCTGACTGCATCCGAGCAACCGGATCCGTTTCGCGCTGCAACGGGATATCATCGCATTGCGCTTGAGGTGATGACGGCCTTATGCGGGACGGCGTTCCGCCGGATCGTGGTGAATGTTCAGAATGCGGGAAGTATTCCTGAGATTGATCGGGGCGACATTGTGGAGGTGCCCTGCTTGATTGGCCGGGACTCGATAACACCGGAGCCGTGTGGTGAATTGCCCGAGGCCGTTCGGGGCTTGGTTCTGGCGTACAAGGCTTATGAACGCGCCGCGATCGAGGCCGCGCTCTCCGGATCAGAGCTTTTGGCGCGAAAGGCGATGCTTCTTAATCCCGCAATCGGAGAGTGGGAACCGTCGCAGGAACTGCTGGAGCAGCTGATCACGCATTGCTAGCCGCTTTTCTGAGATATTCGAAGGGCAAATTACCCCATGACCGTTACGGCACTTGTTGGATTCTTGGCCGCTATTTGCACGACAACAGCCTATATTCCCCAAGTTGTCCGGGCATGGCGAACACGCTCAACCCACGACCTGTCACTCAAAATGTATATCATAATGACAACCGGTACCGCGCTGTGGTTGCTCTATGGCGTGGTCAATGTCGACTGGCCCCTTATAGCGGCAAACACGGTCAGCCTGGGCCTCACCGTGTCAATTCTATTTCTCAAGTTTCGATACGGGTAGTTATGTGTTCTAAGTTATCCGCTTAAGCAGCAGCTTCTGGTGTGAGTTGGCTTTGCGGGTCTTTGACCTGGCAGACCTAGGGGGTACCAGGATGAAACCAAAGCATCGCGCCCGCAGTACAGTTCACGGGAGGTGGTGGGCAGCCTGTCTGGTCGTGTTCGCGTTTTCCATCACGACAATTGGCAGCCCGAAGGCTGTCGAATTGGTCGACTACGGGTACGCGCCGGCTCTATGGCAAACAGCGATTGGGCTTGTTGACGATCCCCAAAAGTCCGTCGTCGATAAAAGCGGTACGCTTCTGTACGGCTTCTCCAAAGGATTTGACGGAGCATTCACCACGCGGATAGGCGTTGACGTGACGCCGGATACACAATGGGTGCTGCAGCGGCTGCAATCCGCAAAGATTCCCATCGTCATAACGCAATCCCAAGCCGAAAGCCTCGCAATCGCTCAAGAGGCATTTTCGGTTGCGCAGCCGGTCCGGAGCGATGTTGTCCACATCACGCTTCATAACAGCGGGAGCAGTTCTCTGACCCTGCAGCCGAGCATTTCGGTCTATACGACCAAGTCGTTGAGCATGAAAAATGACGCGGCAAGTATCGATAAGACATTGACGCTGACCGCCTCGCTTCCTTTCCGCGAACAGCATGTCATATCGAAAGTGAGGCGCGCGTTGAGGCTGGCAAGCATCACCGTTCCAGCCCAAGGCACATCGGAATTTTATGTTCGCATCCAGCTGGAAGGCGCGCCCGATGCCAAACCATTGACGAATGATTTCGGTTCGGCCCTGGAAAAGCAGGCGCTTGGTTATTGGAAGGGCGCGCCGCTGCCTTATGGGCATGTGCAAGTTCCGGACGAGCAAATCCAGGCACTCTTCGATGCGTCGGTCCGCAATATTTGGCAGGCCCGGGAAATGAAAAGTGGGCTTCCGGCATTTCAGGTCGGGCCCACGGTTTACAGAAGTCTTTGGGTGGTCGATGGCGCCTTCATCCTTGAGGCAGCCGCGATGCTTGGGGCGGGGCAGGAGGCGCGCGCCGGAATCGCCCGGGAATTGACCTATCAGAAAGCCGATGGAGGCATCGAGGTTCTGAAGGGCGTGATCAAGGAAGGTCTTGATGGCAAGCCTTGGCCGAAGGAAAGCGGAGGAAGCGAAGCCAACTTCAATTATTCCAAAGAAAACGGAATTGCGCTCTGGACGTTTCTGCGGCACGCCCAACTGACACAAGACAAGGATTGGCTTGTGACAGTCTATCCGAAAATGGCGCGGATCGCCGAGCATATCCGCCAGTTGCGGCTACCGAAGAACAGCACGTCCCCCGATGCCGGGTTGATCCCGGCAGGATCGACCGATGGCGGCCAGAATGGATTCGTGCCGGAATATTCCAACACTCTGTGGAATCTGGTTGGGCTTCGCGCCTTTGTCGAAGCGGCGCGGTGGCTGGGGAAAGACGCCGATGCGACGCGGTGGCAAGCCGAATATGACGATTTCCTTGCGACGTTCCATCGCGCCGCCGCCAGGGACATGAAAGTGGACGCTGCCGGCAATCGCTATCTTCCAAACCGGATGGACGGCGCCGACCTGCCTCAGCGCGCCCAATGGGCGTTCATGCAGGCGGTCTATCCCGGCGAGGTGCTGGCGAAGGACGATCCTATCGTCGTCGGCAATCTGGCAATGCTCAAGGCGACTTTAAAGGAAGGCATGGTCTACGGCAGCGGCTGGGACGAGCATGGCATCTGGACTTATCTGGGTTCTTTTTTTGCGCACGCGCTTCTTTGGGAGGGAGATCATGGCGCGGCCGTAGAGCAGCTTTATGCCTTCGCCAACCATGCTTCCCCGACCCTCGCATGGCGGGAGGAGCAGACGCTGAGAGAACAACCCTTTTCTCCCACGGGAGACATGCCGCACAATTGGGCGAGCGCGGAGTTCATAAGGCTGGTGATCCAAATGCTTGAACTGGATCGCGGCAAGGAGCTTCATTTGCTGGAAGCGCTTCCGGCCACGTGGTTGAAGCCGAACGCCGTCACCAGCCTCGACAAGGTCGCGACTCCGTTCGGGCCACTCACCATGAATTTGGCGGTGTCGCCGGACGGCAAAACGGCCAAGCTGCATGTTGAGGCGATCAACGATCCATCCTGCACGGGGATAGTTGTGCATTCCCCGGGCACGGGAACGCTCGTGACGCTTATGCCCAATGCTGCCCACGATCTGACGCTGGATTTACGACAATAAATCACTGCGGCGGCACACCCCGAACGCCGTTACAGGCAGGGCCTACTCGAAATTTCAAGCTCCCGGAAACGGGCGGCCAGAACAAGCAATTGCCGCCGGCACCGGAATCCTCATTGCGGCAGGCCTCTAAAAACGCCTTAATGACCGAGCAATTCTTGCAGACAGTGGCTTGTGCTGCTTATGGCTTCATCCTGCGACCTAGGCCTTCAGGGAGAATGCGGTGATAACAATCGCAGCTGACCTTGGAGGCACCAGCATCAAGCTTGGAGTGGTCGTCGATGGTAAAATCGCGCAACAGATCCTGTTCCCGGCCAAATCCAAAGAAGGGCTTTTAAGCCAGCTTCCTCGGATCGCCGACGAGATCCAAGGCCAAGTTGCGTCGCTAGGCCTCGATTGTGGCCGTTGTGACGTACTGGGGCTGGCCTTCCCTGGTCTTGTCAATTCCGTCACGAACCGCGTTCGCGCGACTTACGGCAAATGGGACGATGCCGGTGACATCGACCTAGTCGCGTGGGCGAAGGCCCGCTTCTCTTTGCCCTTGGTCATGGAAAACGACACACGCCTTGCGTTGTTCGGCGAATGGCGGGCCGGGGCGGGTGCCGGTTGCGACAATCTCGTTCTGGTAACTCTGGGGACGGGCCTGGGCACGGCGGCGGTCGTGGAAGGGAGCCTTCTTACCGGCGTCCATGGTCAAGCGGGAGTTCTTGGGGGGCATTTCGGCACGAATCGGCAGGGTGCACGATGCACTTGCGGCAATGTAGGGTGCGCCGAAGCGGAAGCGTCCACATCGGTACTCGCCCGGATTGCGCAAGCGCAACCCGATTTCGCAAACAGCGCTCTTCGCAGGCGCGAGGTTATCGATTACGGCGCGCTATTCGAGCTGGCGCGGGACGGAGATGCCTGTGCCGGGGCTATAAAGAAGCATGCGATTGGGGTATGGGCGCAGATGATCGTCAACCTGATCCATGCTTATGATCCCGAACGGGTTATCCTGGGTGGCGGCATCGTGGCGGGCGCGGCGGATTTCTTCGATGAACTGAAGGAGGCCGTTCTTTCTCACGCCCATACGCCCTGGGGCCAAGTCGATATCGTGATCGGTGCCCTCGGCCCCTCGGCCGCATTGATGGGCCTTGATGCTCTGGCGCGCCAGCGCCATCCGGAGTTGGCGTGACGATGTCCAACTACGATAAATTCCCCGCGATTAATGTTCCGGGCGGCGCGGGGAAAGCTTGGCGCGGATGGCCGGAAATTTCCGTGTGTTTGCGCACCGCTTTCGCCCGATCTTCGGCACGCGTCGTAGCGATCGAATGCTATCCGGGTGTGTTTCACACCGAGATTGGCGAGGCCCTCAAGGAATACTGGCCGGATGCCGAGGTGATCGACATGCATCAGGCACTGTTGCCGGAAGACAGGATTTCCGAACTGGTTGCGCCTTTTACCGGCGGTGACGATCCCGTCTTCGGTTATATGAGCAACCTAGCTCTCGATCGGTTTTTCCAGCCAGACGTGCTTGGCGCCATCCGGGCACGAGCAGGCGCGGTCACCCGGCCGCTGGTTCTGCTGGGGACGGGGGCTTTTTTGGCGGCTCCGCCAACCGCCATGCGGGTATTTGCGGACATGCCGCGCTGGGAAATACAGCAGCGGCAGCGCCGCGGCGAGATTACCAATCTCGGTCTCTGCGAGAAATCCAGGAAGGCCTCCTTGCAGTATAAGCACGCGTTTTTCGTGGATTGGCGTGTGTGCGATCGGCTGAAGCGCGCGACGATGCCGCAATGGGATTATCTTCTCGACACGACAATCCCCGGCGACCCAAAGCTCGTTGAAGGATCGGCCTTCCGCAAGGCGCTGGGCCATACCGTCACCAGACCTTTTCGTGTCGTTCCATTATTTGATCCCGGTCCTTGGGGTGGACAATGGATGAAAGAGGTATGCGACCTCGATCGAAATCAATCCAATTTTGCCTGGTGTTTTGACTGCGTGCCGGAAGAAAACAGCCTTCGTTTCCGCTTTGGTTCGGTCGAGATCGAGGTGCCAGCCATCGACTTGGTATTCGCAGAGCCTCGCGCGCTGTTGGGCGAGCCGGTTCACGGCCGCTTCGGTGCCGAATTTCCCATCCGCTTTGATTTTCTTGATACCATGGGAGGCGGCAATCTCTCGCTGCAGGTGCATCCGCTGACCCATTATATTCGAGAGCATTTCGGCCTGCCCTATACCCAGGATGAGAGCTATTATCTGCTCGACGCCAAGCCGGGAGCGCATGTCTATCTGGGCTGCAAGACGGGTGCCTCACGCGCTGGCATGGAATCGGCGCTCGAAGCCGCGCAGCGCGGCGAAAGCCGTTTCCAGGACCAGGATTTCGTCGGCCGCTTCCCGGCCAAGGCGCATGATCACTTTTTGATACCGGCGGGAACGCTGCATTGTTCCGGCGCGGATGCCATGGTCCTGGAAATCAGCGCCACGCCCTATATTTTCACGTTCAAGCTGTGGGATTGGGAGCGGCTAGGCCTGGATGGCAAGCCGCGTCCGATCAACATTTCGCGGGGCATGGACAATGTCTGCTGGGATCGCGACGAGCGATATGCCGCTGAACATCTTGTCAATAGGATTGTGCCCCTGGGCAAAGGCGATGGTTGGCGCGAGGAGCGCACCGGGCTTCACCAGGCCGAGTTCATCGAGACGCGGCGCCACTGGTTTACCGGGATCGTGCACCACGACACCGGCGGGCGGGAAGAGGGCGGCGTGAACGTGTTGAATCTGGTTGCGGGCGCCGAAGCAATCGTCGAGAGCCCGGAAGGCGCGTTCGATCCGTTCGTCGTCCATTATGCCGAGACCTTCATCGTTCCTGCCCGGGTCGGCCGCTACACGATCCGTCCGCATGGCCCCAGCGCCGGCCAGGAATGTGCCACCATCAAGGCCTTTGTGCGGAGCAATGCATGAGCGCCGCAACCCTCCAGTCACTCGACATGGCCGTATTGTTGGCTCGCTTCGACGCGGCGCGGGGGACCATCGCGGGAGCGATTCGGACGGAAAGGCGTTTGTCCGATCTGACCGGCGTTTTCGCGAACGAAGCGGCTTATCGCGCCGCATGCAGCGCCGGCAATCCCTTGGTCTATTCGGTGGAGGCGGTCGAACCGGGCACCGGAGAAGGCGACCTGCATTACGGCCTTGGCGTTATTTATCCCGGCAGAGTTGGCCGGGAATATTTCATGACCAAAGGACATCTGCATAGCTGGAGAGAGGCGGCCGAACTCTATATCGGACTATCGGGCCAAGGCATCATGCTGCTCGAAGACGAAGCGACCGGGGAAAGTCGGATGCTGACGCTAGGCCCCGGCTGCGCGGTCTATGTGCCCGGCCATACCGGCCATCGAACGATCAATGTCGGCGACGTACCGCTTAGTTATATGGGTGTTTATCCGGCGCGGGCCGGTCACGATTATGGCATCTATGCTTCCCGCAATTTTCGTTGCACGATTGTCGATGACGATGGCACGCCAAGAATGATCGGGAGAGATTTGATTTCTTTGTGAAGGTGATCAGCGGGTAGGGGGCAAAGCTTTGGCAGTCGCGCATGGCAACCTGGTTCGTGTCGCGCTTATCGGCGCCTTGGGAGGTCTGCTGTTCGGTTATGACACCGCCGTCATCAACGGAGCGACCCAATATCTCACCCTGCATTTCGGCCTAAGCCCGGCCGAGGAGGGACTGGCGGTTGCCAGTGCTTTGTTGGGCTGCATTCCCGGCGCATGGGCGGCAGGCCAATTGGCGGACCGTTTCGGGCGCCGGCCCGCGCTTTTTGCCTGCGCCGGCTTATTCCTTGTGTCTGGAATCGCCTCCGCAATCGTCGCGACCTTCTCCCAATTCGTGGTGGCGCGGTTTGCTGCCGGCTTCAGCATCGGGCTTTGCTCCATGATATGCCCGGTTTTCATCAGTGAGTTTGCACCGCCAGAATCGCGCGGGCGCTTGGGCACTCTTTTCCAGCTTGGCATCGTCACGGGCATATTTCTCACCTTGTTCGTCAATGCCTTGATTCAATCATTCGGTGATGCCGCATGGAATACGGGCCTGGGATGGCGCTGGATGCTCGGCTCCGAAGCCATCCCCGCCATAATCCTGCTGGCGCTCCTGTTCGGTGCCAGAGAGAGCCCTCGTTGGTTGTCCGGCCGTGAATATAAAGACAAAGCCAGCGGCGAACCGCTATTCGCTGCCAGGCATCGTCGCGCCCTCCTGATCGCTGTCATCATAGCGATCGTGTCCCAACTGAGCGGCATCAATGCGATCATGTATTATTCTACGAGGATCTTCTTCCGCGCCGGGATCGGAATCTCGGATGCTTTCTGGGCCACAATGCTGGTCGGGTTCGTCAACTTGATCTTTACCCTTGTCGCAACGGCATTCATCGATCAGGTCGGCCGCCGCAAGCTGCTGCTTTTCGGCCTTGCGACCCAAACGCTTTCTCTGGGAATTGTGGGCTTTCTCTTTTTGCATCCGGGGGCGAATCTGCTGTTGCTCGTTTCCATTCTGGCTTTCATCGCCGCCTTTGCCATGGCGCTGGGCCCGATTTCCTGGTTGCTGCCGTCAGAGATTTTCGTGGATGCGGTGCGAGGGCGAGCAATGGCGCTCGTCGCCTTCACGGTCTGGGTGGGCGCTTATATCGTTGCACAAACCTTTCCGATACTGAACGACAGTCCCGCCTTCGGACCTGCGCCTACTTTCTTTTTATATGCCGGCATCAGCCTGGTGGGGCTGCTGTTCACGCTTTTCATGCTTCCGGAGACGCGCCGGCTTTCGCTCGAGGCAGCAAGCGATGCCGTGCGCAGGGGAATCAAAACCATCTGACGGCATCGCTCAAAATCGGGGCAGATCGATGAAGCGAAGAGACCTGTTGAAGGGTTTGGGCATGGCGGCGGGCGGTGCGCTTTGCTCCGGCCCGGCATGGAATATCGCGTCTGCGCAGCCGGAGAAGCAAAGCAAACCCAAATTGGCGACGCCGATCCGGGCCCTGGGGCGGACCGAAAAGGGCCTTCTTCAGCCGCTGCAAATCTCGCTTCCGAATGGCGGTAGCGGTGCCATGGTCGTCACCAAGTTGGACGGTGTCGAAATCGACCGCCGTGCGCTTCGAAGCGGCGAGAACAATTTCGAAGTCTATCACCGGCCGGTGGCAACCGCGCGTCATTCCACCGTTTCGGTCGAGGTGAACGGCGTACGGCAATTGCAGGCGGTGGAGATAAAGCCGGTCCGCCAGATGCTGATCTATGTTCTCCCCCACTCCCATCATGATCTCGGATACACCGAGCTGCAGGCGGCTGTTGAAGAAAAGCAGATGCTCAATATCAAGCGGGGTATCGAGCTTGCGCGCGCGACGGCCAACTATCCAGAAGGTTCCCGGTTCATATGGAATCTGGAAGTATTGTGGGCCGCCGATCTGTACATGCAGCGCCGGTCGCGGGAAGAGAAAGCGGAGCTGGTCAACGCCGTTCGCAAAGGCTGGATTGCGCTCAACGGCGCTTATGCCAACGAGCTCACGGGCCTATGCCGTTCGGAAGAGCTGCTGCAACTTTTTCGCTATGCGACGAGCCTTGGCAAACAGTGCGGCGTGCGCATCAACTCTGCCATGATGAGCGATGTCCCCGGCTTTACCTGGGGAACGGTCAGCGCGTTCTCCCAGGCCGGCATTCGGTATTTCTCGGCGGCGCCAAATTACTTCGATCGGATCGGCACATTCATGGTCACCTGGCAGGATCGGCCGTTCTGGTGGGTTGGCCCTTCCGGCAAGGAGAAGGTTCTGTTCTGGGTGCCATGGACCGGCTACGCCCTGTCGCATGTGATGAAGGCGGGACCCGATTTTGTCGCGAAGTACCAGGACCGCATGGACGAAGTCCGTTATCCTTATGGCATTTCCTGTATTCGCTGGTCCGGTCATGGCGACAATGCGGAGCCAGACCCGGAAATCAGTGAATTTGTGCGGTCCTGGAACGGGAAGTATCAATGGCCGCGATTTTCGATAGCTTCGGTGTCCACCGCCTTTTCCCACTTCGAGGCGCATTATGGAGGCCGGCTACCGCAATATCGCGGCGACCTGACGCCCTATTGGGAAGACGGAGCCGCTTCTTCGGCACTTGAAACAAGACTGAATCGCGGTGCCGCAGACCGGCTCAACTCGGCTTTTGCCCTTTCCGCGATGAAACCTTCTACCTATGCTCCGACTGCCTACGAAGCGGCCTGGCGCAACGTTTTGCTCTACTCGGAGCATACATGGGGCGCATGGTGCAGCGTATCGGATTCCGAAAACGAACTGACGAAGAAGCAATGGGCAGTGAAGCGGGCATTCGCTGTCGATGCGGATAGAGCGTCGCAGGATTTGCTGAAGAGTGCGCTTGGCCAGGCATTGCCGGCAAGCGCTTCCACAATTGAGATATACAACCCTACCTCATGGGACAGGACGGAAGTCGTCTGCCTGACCAGAGAGGCCTCCGCTGCCGGGGATCATGTGGCCGATCACGCCGGCAAGCCGACACCGTCTCAGCGTCTTTCGACCGGCGAGCTGGCGGTTCTTGTATCGCGTGTACCGGCTTTTGGCACGGCTATGTACATAATCTCTGATAAGAAGGCCCACCACGAAGGTTTGGCCGTAACTCTAAACGACGGCGTGATCGACAACGGATTGGTGCGCGCCAGGATTGATAGGGTCAGCGGAAACATTGTTGAACTCTATTTGAAAGGCAATCCCCAGAACCTCGCAGGCCGCGCGAAGGGGCTTAATGAGTATCTGTTTCTCGCAGGCGATGATGTCGCCCATCTCCAGCGAAGTGGCCCTGTCACGCTGACCGTCGAGGAAAGCGGTCCACTCCTCGGCTCGATTAAAATAGAATGTTCGGCGCCGGGTTGCAGGAAATTGGTTCGGCGTGTCCGACTTGCCGCCGGTAGTGATTATTTGGAATTGACGAACCTGGCCGACAAGAAGCGGGCGCCCCTCAATCCACACCCTGGTGTCGGCGGGCCGGCGGATGCGTTCGCGCAAAGAGGCTCGAAAGAGAGTGTCCAGTTTGCCTTTCCGCTCTCGGTCCCAGGCGGGAGGATGACTGTGGATGTGCCGCTGGCAAATATGCGGCCGGAGATGGACCAACTTCCAGGGTCCTGCAAGAACTGGTTGCCGGTTGGGCGATGGATCGACGTTTCCAATAATGATTATGGCGTAACCTGGGCCACGCTCGATGCGCCGCTCGTTGAAATCGGCGGCGTTACTGCAACGATGCTTGGATCGCAGCGCGACCCCAGTGTTTGGCGTAAGCGCATCGAGCTGACGCAGGATTTTTATTCCTGGGTGATGAACAATCATTGGGGAACGAATTACCGTGCTTATCAGGACGGGCCGGTTGAATTCCGCTACGCTCTGCGCTTGCATGGAAAGCACAAGGCGGATGCCGCAACCCGTTTTGCAATCGGACTTTCCCAACCACTATTGCTCGCGCCTGCATCAGGTCAAAAAACCGCTTCTGCTTCTCTCCTCCGTGTCCAACCGAGTGAGGTGCTTGCCATCACGTTCAAGCCGAGTGATGACGGCGGGGCCTGGATTGTGCGCCTTTTCAATACGTCTGGAGAGGCACAGAAAGCGGCGCTCGCCTGGCCCGGCAGGGCGGTCGGCAGGACCTGGTACAGCAATCTTGCAGAAGAACAGCTTGATCCGGCACCAACGGATATCTCTATGGAGCCTCGAGAACTCCTGACATTGAGAATCGACCGCTCCTGACATAGCGGACGACGATTTGGCGCTTCGCCGGTCGATTGCCCAGGTCGACACCGGACGGCGTCACGTCTGAACTTTTTGCAGTTTAACGGTGAACGTGGCCCCAGTCTTCGAATTCTCAACATTCAGTTCACCACCGAAGTCTCGAACGATGTCGTGGGCAATTACGAGCCCGAGCCCTAAGCCGTTCTCTTTGGTGGTGGTAAATGGCGTGAAGAGAGCCTTGGCTATCTCTTTCCAGCACAGTGGGATCCGAAGCTTGGAATTCACGTGACTTGAAGTCGCGGC
>JADMIO010976121.1_pt1 | contig 57947 bp, 51 predicted proteins | sample 8958161 | NCBI WGS metagenome assembly JADMIO01 (sample SAMN16585339, study PRJNA669376) | soil metagenome | isolation source: Crop rotation soil | place: USA: Cullars Rotation, Alabama | collected 2011
CGCGACAACTTGTCCACGTGGAATTCTAAGCTTAGGATCCCAATGTGCTGGAAAGGGCTCGTGCGTTTTCGTTACGACGAAAACGATCGGCAGCAGATCTCGATGACGCAACGCAACGGCAAGAACACGCCGATTCAGGGTACGAGCGCGGATATTCTGAAGCGCGCGCTGCGTTTGCTGAAAGACGAGCTTCGCGACACGAGCGCGCAGATCGTCAACATCATTCATGACGAGATCGTCGTCGAAGCCGATGCGGACGAGGCGCAGGAGATCGCGGCGAAGGTTGAAAGCGTGATGTGCGCCGCTGGTGAGGAGTATTTGAAGACTGTGCCGGTGAAAGTCGAGACGGAGGTCGCGGACGAGTGGGTTAAGTAGTTGAGCGAGCTAAGTAGTTGAGTTAGTAGTTGCGCGAGCTAAGTAGTTCAATTAGTAGTTGAGCGAGCTAAGTGGCGGAGCGGTCAGTTTGTTCTTTAATCCGTGTTCTCCATAGCAGGTACACTGGAACACCCGTCGCTACCAACAAGTACCCAATGCCTGACGTCGACGGCGCAAGTATCGCCAGATCGATGATAAAAAGCCCCGCCAACACGATGTAAACAATCGGCACCAACGGATAACCAAACGTCCGATACGGCCGTTCGATCTCCGGCGCCTTACGCCGCATCACGATCACGGCGCCCACCATCAACGCATAAAACACGAGATCCGCCGAGACAATGTATTCGAGCAGTTGCGTGTAAACGTTACCGAACGAATTCGCGCCTGTTTGCGGATCGCGCGTCACGGTCCGCGGCAGCACCAGCATCGACGCCCAAACGCCCTGCGCGATCAGCGCGACCGCCGGCACATGCTTCGCATTAACACTATCGACGCGCTTGAAAAACAACCCATCGCGCGCCATCGCATAGTAAACCCGCGCGCCCGCCAAAATCAGACCGTTGTTACAGCCAAACGTCGACACCATGATCGCAACCGCCATCAGCATCGTCCCGCTCGGCCCAAGCACGGCTTGCATCACTGCCGTGGCCACGCGATTTTGCGGCGCAGTCTGAATGCCAACGAGCGGCAAAGTCACGACATACGCAAGGTTCGCGAGCAGATAAAAAGTCACCACCAGTCCGCAACCAATCAACAAAGCGCGCGGCAGGTTCTTTCCCGGGTCGCGAACTTCTCCCGCCGTGAACGTCACGTTGTTCCACGCCGACTGCGCAAACAGTGGTCCAACCATCGCGCGCCCCAACAACATCAGCAGCGCGAGCACGAGCAGTCCCTGGCTCGAAGGGTCAAACCAAACCTGCGCCGCCGTCGGTTGCCAACCGTTTTCCCACGATTTCCACCACGACGACGTGTACGCCGCGCTCGCACCGTTCCAACCCAGAAACAGACCGATGACGATTAGCCCGAGCAGCGCCGCCGTCTTCGTGAACGTGAACGCGTTTTGAATGACCTTGCCCGCTTGCAGCCCGCGCGTGTTCACGAACGTCAGAAACAGGATCATCACGACCGCGAGCAGTTGCTGCGTCGAGAGACTCACCGCGTAGCCGTTGAACGACAACGTTCCGAGCGTGAACGGCTTGATCACCACGAGTGGCGCCAACAAATACCGCTCGCCTGAGATCCACTGGATCAGCACCCCCGTGAAGTTTGCGAAAGCCACTGCCACCGCCGCGATGGTCCCTGTTTGAATGATCAGAAACAATCCCCAGCCAAACAGAAACCCCGTCGCGGGTCCATAAGCTTCGCGAAGAAAGACATACTGTCCGCCGGCGCGCGGCCACATCGCCGCCAGTTCCGCACAACACAGCGCGCCCGTTATCGTCAGCACGCCCGCCAGCGCCCACGCCACCAGCAGCCAACCCGGCGACCCGACCAACCGCGACGATTCCGCCGAAGTGATGAAGATTCCCGAGCCGATCATCGAGCCGACCACGATGGTCGTCGCGTCAAGCAGGCTCAAGCCACGAATTAGCCGGGCGGCAGGGCCCGCCTTTTTCTGGTCGATGGCTTCGATTCGACTTGTTATTTGCATTATCCGTGTTCGCCACACGGATATATATGATTGCTTGACACTTGTCGATAGGGTTTTCTAGTCTGTCAGCCCAACCATGAAAAATGAACTAATCAGTAAAATAACGAACAAAGAAGCCCGCGTGGGTGTGATCGGGCTTGGGTACGTCGGCTTGCCGCTGCTGGTCGAGTTTGCTGCTAAAGGCTTTCACGCCATAGGTTTCGAGGTCGACGAAAACAAGGCAAACCGGATTAACGAGGGTCATTCGTACATCGGCGACGTGCCCGCGGCCCGGCTTCAGGAAATGGTGAAGTCAGAGCGTCTGCGCGCGACGACCGATTTCAATAATCTCGCCGATTGCGACGTCATCATCATTTGCGTCCCGACGCCGCTGCGCAAAACGAAGGAGCCGGACGTTTCGTACATCCTCGCCGCGGCCGAACAGATTCAGAAACGCCTGCGTCGCGGTCAACTGATCATTCTGGAGTCGACGACGTATCCCGGCACGACCGATGAAGTGTTGTTGCCGATGTTTGAAGAGATGGGTTTTAAACTCGACGAAGATTTTCTGCTGGCGTTCTCGCCGGAACGCGTCGATCCAGGCAATCCGCAGTTCATGACGCACAATATTCCGAAGGTCGTCGGCGGCGTCACGCCTGATTCGACGATGGCCGCAGCGCATCTTTATTCGCCGATCGTCAACGACGTTCATGCTGTGACTTCAGCGCGTGTTGCGGAGGCGGCGAAGCTGCTCGAAAACACGTTTCGCGCGGTCAACATCGGCATGGCCAATGAGATGGCGCGCCTGTGTTACGCGCTGAACATCGATACGTGGGAAGTGATTCGCGCCGCGGCGACGAAGCCGTTTGGGTTCATGGCGTTCTATCCCGGTCCGGGAATCGGCGGTCACTGCATCCCGCTCGATCCGCATTACCTGTCGTGGAAGGCGCGGCAGCATGGTTTCGATTCGCGCTTCATCAGTCTTGCGGAGGAAGTCAATTCACGCATGCCGGAGCACGTGGTCCAGCTCGTCGCCGACGGGTTGAACGACGAGCAGAAAGCGGTCAAAGGATCGAACGTGCTGCTGTTGGGTGTGGCGTACAAGCGCGACGTCGACGACGTGCGCGAAAGTCCGGCGCTTTCGATCATCGATCGGCTGCGCGCGAAGGGCGCGAACGTGCGCTATCATGATCCGTTTGTGAAAGAGGTCCGCTTCGACGATGCGCACATCGAGGGCAGCGGTGAGCCGCTGTCGTCCGTACCGCTCAGCGACGCCGAACTGCAATCAACCGACTGCGTGATCATCGTCACTGACCACAGCGGGATCGATTACAAGCGCGTCTGTTCACTGGCGCCGGTGATCGTCGATACCCGAAATGCGCTGAACGGAGATGTCCGACGTGACAGCAAAGCACGAGTTATTCGATTGTAGGATGTAAACATTGAAGTTTCGCATGGACGTCGGAAGGACCTCTTGCGGAACTCACATGGGTTTAAAAAATTTATATTGACCTTTCGCTTGGACGTCGGCAGGGACCTCTGGCGTAGCTCACATTAGAAGAATTCGGTGTTAAAAGTCTTGAACGTCGTTGGGGCGCGGCCCAACTTCATGAAGGTTGCGCCGATCGTGGCTGCGATGAAGGCGCGGCCCGAAAAGTTTCAGCCGCTCGTGGTCCATACCGGACAACACTACGACGCGGACATGTCCGATTCGTTCTTCCGCGATCTGCAACTCCCGCAACCTGATACTCATCTCGGCGTCGGCTCCGGTTCCCATGCGGCGCAAACCGCGGCGGTAATGGAGCGTTTCGAGCCCGTCGTGCTGCGCGAGAAACCGGATTGGGTGCTCGTCGTCGGCGACGTCAACTCGACGATCGCATGCGCGTTGGTCTGCGTAAAGCTCGGAGTGAAGGTGGCCCACGTCGAAGCCGGACTGCGCAGCCGCGATCGCACGATGCCGGAAGAGATCAACCGCGTGCTGACCGATCAGATCTCGGACCTGCTCTTCACGCCTTCGCCTGACGCCGATGAAAACCTGCGCGCCGAAGGAATTCCCGCGGAGCGAATCCGTTTCGTTGGGAACGTGATGATCGACTCATTGCGGCAAAACCTCGAACGTGCGCGTCGCTCGTTCGTCAGAAGAGACCTCGGTCTGGCCGACGACAAATACGCTGTGATGACGTTGCACCGCCCGTCGAACGTCGACGTTCCGGAAACGTTTGCGCGAATCCTCTCGGCGCTGGAGACAATCACGGAAAACGTGCCAGTCGTTTTTCCGGTGCATCCGCGCACGCGCAAGACGATCGCTGCACTCGGTTTGACGAAGCGAGTGGCCGCGATGAAGAACCTGCGCGTGATCGATCCGCTTGGTTATCTTGATTTTCTCGCACTTTACAGCGGGTCGCGCCTGGTCTTGACTGATTCCGGCGGCATCCAGGAAGAGACGACGGCGCTCGGTATTCCGTGCCTCACATTGCGCGAAAATACCGAGCGTCCGATCACGGTGGAGTTGGGCACGAATGTCGTCGTCGGCACGGACACCGCGCGGATTGTGAGCGCTGCGTCGGCGGCGTTGAATGGCGCCGGTCCCAAACGCGTCGCGCCATTGCCGCTTTGGGATGGTCACACCTCGGAACGCATCCTCGACGTACTTGAAGAACTCACGGCGTAGATGAGTACGCTCCGCAAAATAAAGCGCGCGCTGCGTGGCGAGGTAAAGCTGAAAGTAGCTACGTTGGAAGCGCTACGCCGCACTCGAGCTTCAATTCAACGTCGGTTTGAAAACACGGATCCCGATCCTCTAAATCTGTGTTCCACTGCTGCTCGCCAAGCGAAATTCTTCGACGTCCACACAGACAACGATCCGGAACTTCTCGCTGTAGCTGAGCAGCTTATTCACCAACAGTTTGATTGGAACCGCGATCCGCGATCGGGTTACCTGTGGCCGCTCGATTACCACCGCGACATCAAGTCGATGCGCAGCGACGGCTCAGACATTCGCATCGTCTGGGAACTCAACCGCCTGGGCCATTTCATCACTCTCGCCCGCGCTTACGCGCTCACCAAAGACGAACGGTTCACCGCAGCGTTTCTCGAACAGCTACAAAGCTGGCACGAACATAACCCGTATGGTCGTGGTCCAAACTGGACGTGCGCGATGGAAGTTGCCCTGCGCGCGATCAATCTCATCGTCACGCGTGAGATGTTTCGTGAGTCGCCGCAACTCGACACTCAATTCTTACTGAAACTCTTTCAACAACACGGCCACTACATCCGCCGCAATCTCGAGTTCTCCTACATCGCGACCAGCAATCACTATCTTTCCGACGTCGCCGGATTGCTTTGGCTCGGCATCATGGCGCCCGAGCTTCGGGACGCCCACAGTTGGCGTAACTTCGGGCTTAAAGAGTTACTGCGCGAAATGGAGAAGCAAGTCCTGCCTGACGGCGCGGATTTTGAATCCTCGACTGGTTACCATCGCTTCGTCACCGAGCTGTTTCTCTATTCGTTTCTCCTCTGCCGCGCGAATGGAATCGAGATCGATCAGAAGTACTGGCGCAAGTTGCGTTCGATGTTGGTTTACATCCGTGGTTACTTGCGACCTGATGGCTTGGCACCCCTCATCGGCGATACGGATGGGGGCCAATTTCTTCCGCTCCAACAAAGAAGAGCCGATGATCACGGATATGTCTTGGAGGTTGGCGCCCGTGTTTTCAACGATCCCACTTTGCGCGAACCGCAAATCGGCTCTGCGGCGTTTCCGCATGCCGGCACCTATATCATGCGTCGCGACGATCTTTATTTGTGTTTCAACGCGAGCGGCGCGGGTATCAACGGTCGTGGCTCGCACGGACACAACGACGCGCTGAGCATCGAGGTATCAGCGGGCGGACGCGCGTTTATCGTCGATCCCGGTACGTACGTTTACACGGGCGACCTGCAAAGGCGGCATGATTTTCGTTCCACTGCTTATCATTCGACGGTGAAGATCGACGGTGTCGAACAGAACACGATTGAGCGCGACGCGCCGTTCGTCATCGGCGACGAAGCCCGTCCACGTGTGTTGCACTGGGATGAGGACAAAATCGTCGCCGAGCATTATGGCTATCGACGATTAACAAACCCTGTAATCCACCGCCGCACTGTGACTTTCAACAGACCCGAACGTTCATGGTTGATTGAAGATGAATTTGACGGCGACGCGGTCGATCACGATTTTGAGGTAAGGTTTCATTTCGCGCCGGGGTTGAACGTAAACACGGATGAAACCAATGTAGTGATACGAGATCCCGACACGGATTTGACTTTGACCGTTCGTTCGTTGAGTCTTGCGGGTTCGCCTGTGCTGGAACAACAGTTCACCTCGCGCGATTACGGCGAGATGCGCGAATCGCTGACTGCGTGCTGGCGGTATTCCGGTCCGCCACAAAAGCTGAGTTGGAAACTGAGTCTGTAGATGTGCGGAATCTGTGGAGTTTGGGAATACGGCGCCAGCGAGGGCTCGATCGACGCCTCGGTCGAGCCTTCGCTGCTCGTGCGGATGCGCGATCAGATGACGCATCGCGGACCGGACGATTCCGGCGAACTGGTGTTCGACGAACGTCGCGGCGGCTTCGCGTTTCGCCGGCTCTCGATCATCGATCTCTCGCCCGCCGGTCACCAGCCGATGCACGGCTGCGACGATCAAACATGGCTCGTCTTCAACGGCGAGATCTACAACCACGAAACGCTGCGCGCCGGTCTCGAACAACGCGGCCATCGCTACGCCTCGCGCACCGACTCGGAAACGATCCTGCACCTCTACGAAGAACGCGGCCTCGACTTCATTCACGACATCGAAGGCGACTACGCGATCGCGCTCTGGGACGCGCGCGCGCAGCAACTCGTGCTCGTGCGCGATCGCATCGGCGTCAAGCCGCTTTACTTCTATCACCGCGACGGCCGCTTCATCTTCGCTTCCGAGATCAAAGCGATTCTCCAGCACCCCGCGGTGACGCCGGACATCGACGAACAGCAGCTCTATCATTACCTGACGTTCCTGACGACGCCGGCACCGTCGACGCTCTTTCGCGACATTCAGAAACTTCCTGCCGGGCACATGCTGACGCTGAAACGCGACGGCGCGGTCAAGATCGAGCGTTACTGGGATGCGCTGCCCCCGCCGAATCCGCCTGAACTGACGGAATCCGAACATCGCTGGTACATCCTGCGCCTGCTGCGCGAGTCGATTCGCAAGCGCATGATGTCAGACGTGCCGTTCGGCGTGTTTCTGTCGGGTGGTGTTGATTCCTCCGCGAACGTCGCACTCATGTCGGAGCTGATGACGCGTCCGGTCGAGACGTTCACTGTCGGCTTTAGCGACGCCGAGTATCTCAACGAGCTCGACTCCGCGCGCCGCATCGCGAAGCAGTTCGCGACAAACCATCACGAAGTGATCATCTCTGAAAAGGAGATGCAGGAATTTCTGCCCGGCCTCGTGTTTCACCAGGACGAGCCGATCGCCGATCCGGTTTGCGTGCCGCTCTACTATGTTTCAAAGCTCGCGCGCGACTCCGGCACGATCGTGGTCCAGGTCGGCGAAGGATCTGACGAAATCTTCAGCGGTTACGAAAACTACGTGCGGAATCTCCGTATTTACGAAAACTTCTGGCGTCATGCCGAGACACTGCCGCGCGGGCTGCGACGCGCCGTGTCGAACTTTTCCCGGCCCGTGCTCGAGGCGACCGGCCGCAAACGCGCGGCGATCGAGTTGATCAGGCGGCTCGGCGCGGATGAACCGCTGTTCTGGGGCGGCGCTGTGGTCTATGACGAGACGTTCAAGCCGCGCGTGCTATCTAAGCAGATGCGTGAGCGGATGAACGGTCTCTCGTCGTTGCAAGTCGTCGAGCCTTACCTGGACCACATCGAGCGCTACCGTCCGGATTCGGATTTCCTCGCGCGCATGACGTATCTCGAATTAAAACTGCGCTTGCCCGAGCTGTTGCTGATGCGCGTTGATAAGATAACGATGGCGACGAGCGTCGAGGCGCGCGTGCCGTTCCTGGACCACCATCTCGTCGAATATGCGCTCTCGTTGCCGCGTTCGTTGAAGGTCCAGGGCACGACGGGCAAACATATTTTGAAGCGCGCGCTCGAAGAAATCCTCCCGCACGATCTGCTGTACGAACGCAAGCGCGGGTTTGGCGCGCCGGTGCGCGAGTGGTTTCGCGAGGGTCTGGGTGGCTGGTTTGACGAGCACTTGATGAATTCGACCATGCGCCGTCGTAATTTCCTGGATTATGACTTCGTGGGCCGCATGTTGGACGAGCACCGGAAGCGCACGAACGACTGGGGCTTTCACCTTTGGGCGCTGCTGAATCTGAGTCTCTGGTATGAACGCTGGATCGACCCGGCTTAAAACGCAGGTAGCGTGGACGTTTGCGACGCGCATTCTGATGATCGCCAACACTGTCGCCGCGGGCGTCATCGTGGCGCACTGGCTCGGCGCGGAGGGCGTGGGCCAACTGGCGGTCATCAACGTTGTCGTCGCGACGGTGGTCCAGGTTTGCAGCTTCGGCCTGCCGTCCGCCAACACTTACTTCATCTCGCAGGACCAGAAACAGCTTCGCACCGCGGCGATCAACTCGTTGATCTTCGCGACGTTTGTCGGTTCATTGCTGGCGCTCGGGCTGGATTACGTCGCGGTGTTACGGCCGGAGTGGTTCGGGTTCATTTCCGCGAGGTTGATACGGGTCGCGTCTGTGTCGATTCCGGCGCAACTGATCACGCTGATCGGTCTGAACATTCTGCTTGCGGTCGGGAAGATCCGCGAGTTCAACGTGCTGGATCTCGCGGGCCAGTCGTTCGTGCTGCTCAATGCGGTGCTGGCGCTGATCGTCTTTCGCGGTGAACTGTCGACCCTCGTGATTATGAATACGGCGGCGGCGCTGCTCGTCAGCGTTGTCGTCGTCGTTTTGATCTGGGTGGCGGCGCGAAAACTCGCGCGTTCGCAGTGGCGCGTAGATGCTTCGCTGCTGGCGCAGATGATTCGGTACGGTCTCAAGTTTCACATCGCGATTCTGGCGGGCGCGATCATCTTTCGGGCGGATCTTCTGGTTGTGAATCACTTTCGCGGCGCGGGCGAGGCGGGCGTCTACAGCGTCGCCACGCAGTTTGGCATGTTGTTGATGCTGCTGCCGGGTGTTATTGCGACGCTGCTGTTCCCGCGTGTCACTGCTCAGCAGGATGCACGGGGTGAAACGACGTCGCTGGTGACGCGGTACACGGCCTTCGTCATGTTTTGCTGTTGTCTTGCCGCGGTGCCGCTCAGCTTTTTACTGCCGCTGATTTACGGCGCCGAGTTTAGCGAGGCGTCGCGGTTGTTGTTGATACTGTTGCCGGGCGTGTATCTCGTGGGTCTCGAATCGGTGATGGTCCAACACTTCAACGCGCTCGGACTGCCGCGAGTGATTCCCGTTTACTGGGTTGTCACTCTGATCGTTAATCTCGTTTTGGTGTTCTGGCTCGTGCCGCGATGGGGCGCGCAGGGTGCGGCGGTGGCTTCGACAGTGTGTTACGCGTTGATCTTCGTGCTGGTTACGCGACGGTTCATGGCAACGACGGGGCAGTCGTTTTCGAATGTGTTCCTGATGCGGCCGACGCTGAGGAGCTTGCGCGGATGAGAGTCGTGCTGCTTGCGCTAAGCGGCGATCCGGCGCGCGACAAACTCGCCCAACTCTATCCCGGGGCGACGATTGAAGAAATTTCGCGGGCCGAGTTTGAGACCGGCGGTTTGCGGAAGCGTCTGGCGTCGTTGCGCGCGCGGCGGCCGGACGTGTTTGCGATCGCAACGGAACGTTTGGCGTGGCAACGCGGGCAGAACTTGTTCATGATCTTTGGCGCGCTGGCGGGTGCGCGTGAGGTTGTGATGATCGACTCGCATGGTGGACTGCGGCGGGAGTCGCGGTTCGACCTAATGGCGGGCTCGCCGGCGGCAATTGCGGAGGAAGCGGTCACGTCGTTCACGGATTTACTGTTTTCGCGGCGCGAGTTGTTGACGCTCGAGCATCAGGACTACGGATTTAAGAAAACGAAAATCGATCGCGCGTTTCGGGTTGTCTATCTTCGGTCGACGCCTGGACCAGGGACGCAGGCCGGTGGCGCTGCAAGTCACATCAAAGGTGTGGTCGAAGGACTGACTGCGCTCGGGGCGAAGGTTGAGATCATTAGTAACGATGCGATTGCCGGGTTCGATGCGTCACCGTATCGATTCACGATCATTCCACCCGAGACTGTTGGTCCGACGCGTGCGCTTTTCGACATTCACAACAACCTCGTGTTCACACGCGCCGCGGTCCCGTTGATCGAGCACGCGGGTGCGCCGCCTGACTTCATCTATCAACGTTACGCGCGTTTTAGTTGGGCCGGTGTCGTTGCTGCCGCGCGGGTGCAGCGTCCGCTGTTTCTCGAGTACAACGGGTCGGAAGTCTGGGTCGGCCGGCATTGGGACCATGTGGGAAGTCTCGATCTGCTGGAACGGTACGAGCGATTGAACCTTCGCGCGGCGGCGCGTATTTTTGTCGTCTCGGACGTCGAACGAAAGAACCTCGAAGCGCAGGGCATTCCGGCGGGGAGGATCGTGGTTAATCCCAACGGCGTCGACACGGAGTTGTTTCGGCCGGGGATTGGCCCCTGTGAGGTTCGGCGCGAGCTCGGGATTGGCGAGTCGGAAGTCGTGGCAGGGTTTGTCGGCACGTTTGGGCCATGGCACGGCGTCGTGCAGCTTGCGGAAGCGATCAAAATGGTTCTCGCGAATTTGCCGGTGCGATTTGTCCTCGTCGGCAGCGGCAGTTTGCATAGTGAGGTTGAACGGATCTTGCGGAATGAAGTCGCATCGCAACGAGTGATCTTCACGGGTGCGGTGCCGCATGGGCGCGTTCCGGCCCTGCTCGACGCGTGCGATATGCTTGTGTCGCCTCATATTCCGCTGGCGGATGGCAGCGACTTCTTCGGCTCGCCGACGAAGATCTTCGAGTACATGGCGATGGGAAAGGCGATCGTCGCGAGCCGGTTGGGGCAGATCGGCGAGGTGCTGGCAGACAATGAGACTGCGTTGCTGGTCGAACCGGGTAACATCCGCGAACTCGCGAACGCGATCGGGACACTGGTCCAATCAGCGGACCTTCGCAAACGTCTCGGCGCAAACGCTCGCGAGGCCGCGATACAAAAACACACCTGGACACGCAACGCCGCGCGAGTGTTGCAGGCATTTAATGAATTGAAATGAGCACTCTCGCTGAAGAAAAACTTCGCGCGCGCGAACAGTGGAGCCAGGACCCGTGTGGCGCCGAGTACGAACGCGACCACGAACTCGGCACGCGCGAGTTTTTCGACGCCGTCGAGCGACATCGCTACACCGAATACGCCCCCTGGATGCCGCGCTTGATGGAGTTCGAAAACTTCCGCGGCAAACGGTTGCTGGAAATCGGCTGCGGCATGGGCACTGACCTGCTGCAATTCGCGCGCGGCGGCGCGCAATGCACCGGCGTCGATCTGACGCCACGCTCGGTCGAGATCACGCGCCACCGGTTCGCTTTATACGGAAACGAAGGCACGTTCATGATCTCCGACGGCGAGCGCCTGCCGTTTCGCTCGGAAACCTTCGACGTGGTCTACTCGAACGGCGTCCTGCATCACACGCCCGACACGGCCGGCGCCATTCGCGAGGTGCATCGCGTGCTGCGGCCGGATGGAATCGCGAAAGTTATGCTTTACCATCGCAACTCGCTCAACTACTGGATCGAAATCATCCTGCGGCGCGGCTTGTTGGGCGGCGAGTTTCTACGCGGGCGGTCCGTAGAACAGATAATGAGTCGCGTCATTGAATTCAGCGATCACGACGCGCGGCCGCTTGTTAAAGTCTATAGCCGCTCGCAAACGCGAGAGCTCTTCAGTATGTTTCGCGAGGTTGTGATCGACGTCGAACAGCTAACCCGGGCGGAGTTGCGATTTCTATCGCCACTCATATCTGAAAAGCTATTCGAGCGCCTGCGTAAAAGCATCGGGTGGAACGTTATCGTAACGGCAACCAGGTAGACCACAGACAGGACGGATCGAGAGCGACGAATGCTACTGTCAGTCATCGTTCCCTGCTACAACGAACAAGACGTGCTGCACGCCACGCACCAGCGGCTCACGTCCGTTCTCGCCGGCATGTCGTGGCTCGACTACGAACTGATCTTCGTCAACGATGGCAGTCACGACGACACGCAACTCATCCTCGCGCAATTACAACTCGTCGATCCGCACGTGCGCGTGTTGCTGCTCTCGCGCAACTTCGGTCACCAGATCGCCGTCACTGCCGGTCTCGAAGAAGCCTCCGGCGATGCGGTCGTGATCATCGACGCCGACTTGCAGGATCCGCCTGAAGTGATCCCGCAGATGGTCCAACTCTGGCGCGACGGCAACGACGTCGTCTACGGCCTGCGCACCGACCGCCAGGGTGAAAGCAAGTTCAAGCTGTGGACCGCGAAGATCTTCTACCGGCTCATCAATCGCCTTTCAGAAACGAAGATGCCGTTTGACGCCGGCGACTTCCGGCTGCTCGATCGCCGCGTCGTCGAGGTGATCAATTCAATGCCCGAACGCGCTCGCTTTTTGCGCGGCATGGTGAGTTGGGCCGGGTTTCGCCAGGTTTCACTGCCGTACGAACGCGCGGCGCGACACGCCGGCACGAGCAAGTATCCGCTCACAAAGATGATTCGCTTCGCGATGGACGGCATCATTTCGTTTTCACTCGTGCCGCTGAAGCTCGCGATCTGGACCGGTTTCCTGGCGATTTGGATCGCCGTCGCCGGCATCATCCTGGCGCTTTACGATCGACTGTTTGACAAACACCTTGTGCGCGGTTGGGCGTCGCTCTTTGTCGCCGTGCTCTTCATGGGCGGTGTGCAACTGATATCCCTCGGTATTCTCGGCGAGTATCTCGGGCGCATCTACACCGAAGTGAAACGGCGCCCGCTTTACGTGGTCCAGGAGCGGCTCGGGTTCGCCGCCAAGAAACCTCAATCCGTGTTCGTTGAAAGCCGTTCATAATTGATATTCGACGTCCGATGGGAACACGGTTTAAAACTCAACTACTCCCGGTACTGCTTGTTTTAGTGACACTCCTGAGCGTTCGCGTGCTGACGCTGATGTTCATGCGCGCGCACCTTCACGATCCCGCCTGGTTTCAAACCGGCTCGTACGCGAAATTCGATCGCCAGGCGCGCGACATTCTCGACGGCCGGCAACGCGTCTTCCTGATCGACGATCCGACGCGCACGGATCTCGCGCAGTATCCGCCTGCGTTTCCCACGGCGGTGGCGGCGATCTACAGCGTGACCGGTCAACGCTCGGTTTACGTCGTGCAACTGGTCCAATGGACAATTGATCTGGTGGTCTCGCTGGTGCTGATCGTTGGAATTACCGTCACCGCATTCGGTTGGCGGGCTGGATTGGCAGCCGGTTTTCTTGTCGCCCTGTCGCCGCTGTTGGCAATGTATGCCGCGTATCCTTCAGCAGACATTCCGGCGATGTGGTTTGTACTCGCAGGCAACTGGCTGCTCCTGCTCGCGGTGAAGCGAACTAACATTCGGCTGGCACTCGGCGCGGGAGCGCTACTCGGAATTTCGTGTTGGTTGCGAGTCAATCCTCTCTATCTCGCGGTGGGTTGGGCCATAGTCATCCTGTTCGCCAGGACGTCGTGGCGACGGCGTTTGTTGATGAGCGTTGCCGTTGTTTTTGCAACGGCGCTCGTCATCTCGCCGATCGTCGTGCGTAACTATCTGACGTTTCCTGATTTCACTCCCACCGGCGGAACGATCGGCGTCAACCTTTGGGAAGGAATAGGCGAAACCGAACTCGGTCGTCAGCACGGTTTTCGGGTGAACGACGCTGAGTTGATCGAGCAGGAGCGCGTGAAGATGGGTTGGCCCGCGGACACTTACTTTGAGTCACAGTGGCCCGACGGTATTCGCCGCGACAACGAACGCGCGCGCGTAGCGATAGCGTTTATCAAGCAACGTCCCCTCTGGTTCGCCGGCACGATGGTCCGTCGGATGTGGGGCATGCTGAAGGTGGCGGGCGATCCGGTACCGTATTCCGGCGTGTCCGGATTCAACGTAACGAGTCAGAAGTGTTTGGCGCCGGCGTGGCAAGGCGGTGTGGTGGCGTTTGGAGTGAATGTGTTGGGCATGATTCAAAGTGTTGCTCGGTACCTTTTCCTGCCGCTCGCGGCTTTTGGGATTTATGTGGCGGCGAGAAGGGACATGCTCGCAACGGCCGTTTTTCTGGTAACTATTCTTTATTACCTCGTGCCCGGAACCACGGGTCACACCGAGATACGCTATGTGCTGCCGATGCATGGGTTGCTCAGTGTGTTTGCAGCGGTGGCCGTTTGTGCGTTATCTACTCGGCTATTGAGTTTTCGCAGTTCGTCTGAACGCTGGACAACCTCGTTTCGGACGTCACATCGGGTTTTACAAACCTATTGACCTTTCGTTTGAATCTCGTAAAGGCGCATGGCGAAGCTCACGAATAAAAGATTTGCACGAACGCGATGACCACTGACGCCAAAAGCATCACCAACCCGCTCCCTCGAGAGATGAGGGAGAACACCTACCCGATCCTCTACGCGGTGGAGCAATCGCATTGGTGGTTCATTGGCAGGCGTCGCATTCTCGCGCGATTTGTCGAACAGATCTGCCGGCAGGTGACGGACCGCCGACCGCGCATTCTCGACGTCGGTTGCGGCACCGGCGCGAACCTGTTGATGCTTTCGCAATACGGCCACGCGGAAGGCGTCGACGTTTCCGAAGACGCGCTCGCGTTTTGCCGCGCGCGCGGATTGGACCAGGTCAAACTCGGCGCGGCCGAGGAACTGCCCTACGCGGACGGCACATTCGATCTCGTAACTGGATTGGACGTCGTGGAGCACCTGGACGACGACCTCGCCGGCCTGAAGGAAATGCGGCGCGTCCTGCGACCGGGCGGACGCGTGCTGCTGTTCGTGCCGACGTTCATGTTTTTGTGGGGCTTGCAGGACGACGTCAGCCATCACCGGCGGCGGTATCGTTTACCCGAACTGCGGCGCGTGCTCGAGCAGGCGGGGTTTGAAATCGAGCGCTCAACGTACGCGAATATCACTTTCTTCGCGCCCATTCTAGTCATGCGAAAACTGATGCGCCTCACCGGAATCAAAACAGCCAGCGAAAACAGCATCAACATTCCGGCATTGAACGGCGTGCTCGGCGCGATCCTCGGCGCCGAAAGCATCGTGCTGCGCTACATCAATCTGCCCTTCGGAGTCTCCGGCCTCTGCGTCGCGCGCGCGAAATAATGGATGTAAACTACCAACAGCTTTCCGCATGCTCGTGAATCGTTCGATAATCTGCTTCGGCGGCGAGGATTGGTGGTATCACCATCCACACTCCAAGGCCCACCTGATGCGCAAGTTTGCGCGCGCCGGGAATAAGGTCATCTTCGTTAACTCGATCTCGATGGGGTTGCCGGGATTGGCCCATAAAGACCTGCTGCCGCGCATCAAACGCAAGCTCGGAAGTTATTCGAAACTCGCGCGCCAAACCAAGGAAGGTATCACTGTCGTGTCGCCTGCAAGTCTGCCGTTCTTCGGCAGCGCCGCGGCGCGCACGATAAACCGTCGCGCGCTCGGTGCGCAGATCCGGCGGCTGGCGCGCAATCGCGGACTGTCGAAACCGATACTCTGGATCGCGATTCCCACCGCCGCCGAGATGATTGGGACGCTCGACGAGTCGGCGGTGGTTTATCAGGTGTCCGACAAGTACGATGCGAACACGATGGACCATGCCACCGATCCTACGCTGATTCGCCGCCTGCACGAACACGCGATCGACGCCGCCGACCTTGTCTTCTATTCCGGACGAAAACTGTTTGACGAAGCAACGCTCGGCCGCGACCGCTCTTACCTGCTCGAACAAGGCGTCGATTACGAGCACTGGCGTCGCGTCGGCAACGGAAACTTGCAGGTAGCGCCGGAGATTGCGCGCATCCCGCGGCCACGCCTGGGGTACTTCGGCGCGATCGAACCGTGGCTGGTGGACCAGGAGCTGATCAAACAGGCCCAAAGCGAACGACCCGAATGGCAGTGGGTGTTTATCGGCAACAAATCTCGCGGGTTGGAGATCGAGGAGCTGCCTAACACGCACTTTCTGCCCCCCGTGCCGTATCCGGATTTGCCGGCATACGCGGCGGGATTCGACGTTTGCGTGTTGCCGTGGGAAACTGAGCAGTCTTTTACGAGCTACGGCTCGGCGATCAAGGTGCGGGAATACCTCGCAACGGGAAAGCCGGTGGTCATCTCGCCGTTGCCGGAGTACGAACCGATGAAAGACGTGCTGCGGATCGCGCGCACGCGCGACGACTTTATCGCGCTGGTCGACGAGGCGTTGCGCGAAAATGATGCGGAGGCTTCACGAAAGCGCCAGGCCGCGGTCGCGGGTGGAACGTGGGACGCGCGCGCCGAGTGGGTCAGCGGGTTAATTGAACGGGTGTTAGAACACGGATCCAACAGATGAAGCAGGTGTTGCAAAACCGGAAGACTGGACGGCCGTTTGTCGGCGAGGTGCCGGTGCCGGCGCTTCAGCGGGGACGCGTGCTCGTTCGCACAGTCGCTTCATTGATCAGTGCCGGAACGGAGCGCGCGTCGGTCGAACTGGTCAGTAAAGGTCTGCTACAGGAAGCACGACAGCGGCCTGATCTCGTAAAAGCCGTGGTCGCGAAAGTGAAAAGCGAAGGACTGCTCAACACGTTCGCCTCGGTTCGCGACAAGATGGCGGCGTCGTCGACATTGGGTTACAGCGCGGCAGGCATCGTCGCCGAAGTTGCGGATGACGTGACTGAGTTTCACGCCGGCGATCGCGTCGCATGTGCGGGCGTCGGTTTTGCTTCGCACGCGGAGATGCTGTCGGTCCCGAAGAACCTGTGCGTGCATCTCCCGGCCGAGGTGAGCTTTGAAGCAGGAGCGTTCGGAACCCTCGGCGCGATCGCTTTGCAGGGTGTGCGCCTCGCAGAGCCTACGCTCGGTGAGTCGGTCGTCGTAATTGGGTTGGGCCTGGTGGGCCAACTCACTGTGCAGCTTCTGAAGGCAAACGGATGCCGCGTGTTCGGACTCGATCTCGATCCGGCGCGAGTCGCCCTCGCGATGGAACTCGGCGCGGACCGTGCGGTGGTCTCGAGTGAAGAAGCCGCGAGCGAGATCGAAAAGTGGACGCGCGGGAGAGGCGCTGACGCGGTGCTGATCACTGCCGCGACGGATTCGAATCAGCCGGTCGAACTGGCGGCTCGCGTGTCGCGATTGAAAGGCCGCGTAATTGTCGTCGGCATGACCGGACTCGACATTCCGCGCGCACCGTTCTTCAGTCGCGAACTGAAGCTGATCATCTCGATGTCGTATGGACCAGGCCGCTACGATCCCGACTACGAAGAGCGCGGACACGATTATCCGTTCGCGTACGTTCGCTGGACGGAAAAACGAAACATCGAAAGCTTTCTCGAACTCGTCGGCGACAAGCGCGTGAACGTCGAACGACTGACGACGCATCGCTTCCGCATCGAAGAGGCGGAACGCGCGTACGAGTTGATCTCCGGCGATTCAACCGAGCCGTACCTCGGCGTGTTGCTCAACTACGATCCCGAGCGCGAAATCACGCGTCGAGTGCAACTCACGCCTTCAGCCGGACGTGCTGAGAAAGCGATACGTCTCGGAGTGATCGGCGCGGGTGGTTATGTACCGGCGATGTTGTTGCCGCACTTCAAATCGGAAGGCGTCGAGTTTCGATCGATCGCGACGGCGACGGGAGTTTCGGCGCACGATGTCGGAAAGCGTTTCGGATTTGCTTACGCGGTGTCGAGCGCGGATGAAGTGCTCGATGACCCGGACACAAATCTGGTCGTTATCGGCACACGACACGACTCACATGCCGAACTCGCACGCAAAGCGCTCGAGCGAAACAAAAACGTCTTCGTAGAAAAGCCGCTGGCCCTCAACGACGATGAACTCGACAACGTTCTGCACGCTGCGGCTAACTCGACGGGCCGGTTGATGGTCGGCTTCAATCGCCGATTCTCGCCCCTGGCCCTGCGCGCCAAAGATTTCTTCGCAAACCGAAGTGGCCCGTTATCGATGCTGTATCGCGTGAACGCCGGCCGCATTCCTAAAGAACATTGGATACAGGACGCGCTCGAAGGCGGCGGACGCATCGTCGGCGAAGTCTGTCACTTCATCGATCTCATGCAGTTTCTGACTGACGCTCCGCCTGTTTCCGTCTTTGCGGAAGCGGTGAGCGCCAAATCTGATAAGACAGTCGACGCCGACTCCGTCTTCATCACTTTGCGATTCGCCGACGGCTCGAACGGCGCGATCGCTTACCTCAGCGAAGGCGACAAATCGCTCGCAAAGGAACGCCTGGAGATCTACGGCGGCTCGCGCACGTTCGTCCTCGACGATTACCGCCGCGCCACTCTTCACAAAGACGGCCGCGAAGAACAAGTGACGCTAAAAGCGCAAGACAAGGGCCAGCAAGCTCAAGTCAAAGCTATCTGCGCCAGCATCATTCACGGCACAGAAGCCCCGATCGCTGTAAATGAATTGACCGCTACAACTCGCGCTACTGTCCGTATCCTCGATGCGATACGCGAGCACCACCCGTTTGAGGTCTAACTGTGTGCGGCATTGCCGGAATTCTTAGTCACAACCCGGAACCACGGATTAAAGGGATGCTCGACGCTATCGAGCATCGCGGGCGGGACGATCAGGGTGTCTGGACGTCGGAACCGATCGATCAGCATGATAGGCGCGTCTGTTTGGGCCACCGGCGGCTCGCGATCATCGATCCGAGTCCCGCGGGCCACGAGCCGATGCTCTCGCATGACGGCCGCTACGTTCTGAGTTTCAACGGCGAGATCTACAACTACCGCGAGCTGCGCGAACAACTGCGCGCGCTCGGACATCAGTTTCACACCGCCACCGATGCCGAAGTCCTGCTGGCCGCAATCAGCGAATGGGGTTGGGGCGCATTGGACCATCTCAACGGCATGTTTGCTTTCGCCGTTTGGGACAACCGCGAACGCACCCTCACACTAGCGCGCGATCACGTCGGCATCAAGCCTCTCTACTACGCGTTCGTCCGCGGCGACGACGACAGGCGGCCCGCGTTTGTCTTCGGTTCCGAAATCAAAGCCATTCTCGCTACGAAATTAATCAAACCCGCTCTCGACCCCGAAGCGCTGCACCAGTTCCTGACGTTCCTGTGGTCGCCGGATCCAAACACGCTTTTCCAAAACATCAAAACCGTTCCCCCGGCACACGTGCTCCATTTCAAAAACGACGAAATCAAACTGGACCAATGGTGGGACGTTTCGTTCAATCAAATCGAAGAAGGACGCAACGAAGCCTGGTGGCGCGAACGCACTCTCGAAACCCTCGACAACGTCGTGAAGATGGAGATGGTCTCCGACGTTCCGCTCGGATCGTTTCTTTCCGGCGGCATCGATTCGTCGGGCATCACCGCCCTCATGCAACGTCACGTCAACGGCCACCGCATCAGCACGTACACCGCCGGCATCGAGAGCCGCGATCTGCGGTACGACATCATTCCCGACGACGTCCGCTGGGCCCGCCGCGTCAACGAACAATTGCAGACTGACTACCACGAGATCATGCTGCAACCGTCAGTCGCGGAGCTCCTGCCCAAGCTCGTCTACCACATGGAGGAACCGCCCATCGACATGGCGATTCCGAGCTACCTCATCTCGCGCGCCGCGCGCGAAACGTTGACGGTGATGCTGTCGGGAATGGGCGGCGACGAAGTGTTCGCGGGTTACCCGCGGCAGATGGCGATGAAGATCGCGTCCGCGTTCGATCCGGTGCCGCAACTCCTGCGACGGCCGTTGATGAAAACCGTCGCCGGCGCATTGCCCGGCGGGCTGCCGGGAAAACTCACTGCCGCGTTGCGTAACGCGAAGAAGTTTGCGCGCAGTGCGGCACTCGATTTTGAAGATCGCTACCTCGGTTACGGAACTTACTTCAGCGACGACATGAAACGGCAGCTCTATTCTGACGACTGGCGTGCGCTTACCCGTGACCGCGACGCCTACGCCACTCATCGTGCTTACTTCGCGCGTGTGCCTGACGCCGCGCCGCTCAATCGTCTGCTCTACGTCGATCTGAAAACGTTCCTGCCCTGCCTGAACCTCATGACGACGGATAAAACGTCGATGGCGGCGAACCTCGAGGTGCGCGTGCCGTTTCTGAATCGCGAGATGATCGAGATGGCCGCTCGCATGCCGCCGCGGCTGAAACTCCACGGTCTGAAGCGCAAGTACGTGCTGAAACGTGCGCTCGAAGGCGTGCTGCCAAAAGACGTGATCTGGAGGCGGAAAGCAGGGTTTGGAGCGCCAATCCGGTCGTGGCTGCGCGGGCCGCTGAAGCCCCTCGTCGACGAGCTGCTGTCGGAGGAAGTGGTGAAACGCCGCGGTCTGTTCCGGCCGAAAGAGGTGAAACGGGTCGTCGACGCAAATTTTTCCGGGCGCGAAGACTATAACCTCCATGTTTTCCAGCTTTTAGGCTTGGAACTGTGGCACCGAGCGTTCATCGACTAGCTGCACACAAGGCACGAAGAAACCCTTTGCGCCTCGCGTGGTTAAACATTGACAAGCACGGTTGCGCCGGTCTAATCTGCTTCTGGCGAGTCTCTCCCATGGTCTCGTCCTGACCTTCAAGAGCCCTCACGGCCTCGAAAGTCTTGGCTACTGCCGCCATGATCACACAGGAAAAAGTCGCAACGACCAGAGGCGAAGTAGTGCACCCGACCAAAACGCCGGGACGCATCCCGTGTGTGCTGCTCGCCGAAGACGATGCCGCTCTCCGGCGGTACATAGAAGTGTTACTGGAACGCGCCGGGTACGAGGTTGTCTCCGCGGCTGATGGACTGGAAGCGATGAAAGCGTTGTTGACGAGGACGGTTGACGTGGTTGTGACGGACGCGGTGATGCCGAATGTGAGCGGTTACGAGTTATGCCGGTTCGTGAGGAGCAGCCAGCATCTCAGTCACTTGCCGATAATCCTTTTGAGTGGACTCGATCCGAAAAACGCGGAGACCGAACAGGTCAACGCTTTCCTCGCCAAACCAATCACGCCAGAGAGCCTGTTGGCGTGCATTCGCAAAGTCTGCGTTTAGAAATCCGCGTTTAAGCGTGACCTCCCGCAGGCGAGAGACTCATCAAACACGGATTTCAAATCTCTAACGTGCCTTTGCGAGGTCAGCGTTTGAGCTAATCAACCGATCGAGCGGCGTGTAACGAATTCCCTGATCGACCGCCACCGCCTCGTACGTACACTCGCCGGCATACGTATTCACACCTTCCTTCAAATGCGGATCGCTTTCGATCGCGTGCAGGAAACCCTTGTTCGCCAGTTTCAGAGCGTAAGGCAGCGTTGCGTTGGTTAACGCGAAGGTCGACGTGCGCGGCACGGCGCCGGGCATGTTGGCGACGCAGTAGTGCAAAACTCCTTCGACGTAGTACGTCGGGTTCGAGTGCGTAGTCGGATGCGTGGTCTCGATGCAGCCACCCTGGTCGACGGCAACGTCCACGATCACAGCGCCGTTCGGAACTTCCTTCAACATATTTTTCGTGACGAGCTTCGGCGCAGCCGCGCCTTTTACCAACACGGCGCCCACGATCAGATCCGCCTCAGAGATCGCGTCCTGGATCATGTAAGCGCTCGACGCGAGCGTCGAGATCTTCGAGAGGAAAATGTCGTCGAGCTCGCGCAATCGATCGAGATTGTTGTCGATGATGGTGACGTGCGCGCCCATGCCGACCGCGATCTTCGCCGCGTTCGTTCCCACGACGCCGCCGCCGATGATCACGACGCGCGCCGCCGGCACACCCGGAACGCCACCCAACAAGATTCCGCGTCCGCCGCTCATCTTCTCCAGATAGTGCGCGCCGACCTGGATCGCCATGCGTCCCGCCACTTCCGACATCGGCGTCAACAGCGGCAACTGGCCCTGTCGATCGGTGATCGTCTCGTACGCTATGCCGGTGACTTTCCTGTCGAGCAACTGCCGCGTCAACTCGCGATCGGGCGCGAGGTGAAGATAGGTGAACAACAACTGTCCTTCGCGCATGCGAGGATACTCCGGCGCGATGGGCTCCTTCACTTTCACGATCATCTCGGCCCTGGCCCAAACGTCGTCGGCCGAATCGACGATCGTGGCGCCGGCGCGTTCGTAAAGTGCGTTTTCAAAGCCTGAGCCCGCGCCCGCGTCGCGTTCGACCATAATCTGATGACCCGCGTCTTTGAGCGCGCGCACACCGGCGGGAGTTAGTCCGACTCGATATTCATTGTCTTTGATTTCTTTAGGCAGACCGACGATCAAGGTTTTTCTCCAATACTAGTGTGGAACACGGATTAGCAAAAACTACTGGGGCGATTCGACGTCGATCTGCGCGCGTTGCAACTTGCCGCTGAAGTCAACGTAGATGGACTTCCATTCCGAAAAAATATCCAGCACCTGCGTGCCTGCTTCGCGATGGCCGTTGCCGGTTGCTTTCGTACCGCCGAACGGCAGGTGAACTTCGGCGCCGATAGTCGAAGCATTCACATAAAAAATGCCGGTGTACATCTCGTTCATCGCCTTGAAAGCGCGATTGACGTTCGAGGTGTAGATCGCAGCCGAGAGCCCGTACCTGACGCCGTTTGCGATCTGAATCGCGTCTTCCAGCGAGTTTGCGGGAATCACAGTCGTTACCGGACCGAAAATTTCTTCCTGCGAGATACGCATGTCGGGCGTCGCGTCGGTAAACACTGTCGGCTCGATGAAATAACCGTTCGCGTAATCGCCGCGGCTGAGACGTTTGCCGCCGCAAGCGAGCTTCGCACCGTCGTCGTTGCGTCCGATGCGGATGTAGCTCATCACTTTCTCGACTGCGTCGTTATTGATGAGTGGTCCAACGTCGGTCTTCGGATCCGCGCCGTTGCCGACGCGCAGCGCCTTCGCTTCTTCGACGAGCTTGCTGACGAACTGTTTGTAGACTTTCTTGTGAACGACAAGGCGCGACGAAGCAGTGCAACGTTGTCCTGACGTACCAAAGGCGCCCCAAATGGCGCCTTCGACTGCGAGCTCGATGTCGGCATCGTCCATGACGATGATCGCGTTCTTGCCGCCCATCTCGAGCGAGCAGATCGCGTTGCGTTCGGCACAAGCGGAGGCGACGATGCGGCCGGTTTCAGTCGAACCAGTGAACGAGATCAAGCGCAGCGCGGGATGGTTCGTCATCGCTGCGCCGACGCTTTCGCCGTAACCAGTGACGAGGTTCACGACGCCCGGAGGTATGCCTGCTTCCTCACAAGCCTTCACGAGGTTGTAAGTCGAAAGCGGCGTGTCTTCAGCGGGTTTGATGACGACGGTGTTGCCGCAGATCAGCGCGGGAATCAGTTTCCACGACGGAATGGCCATGGGAAAGTTCCACGGCGTGATCAGGCCGCACAGGCCAACCGGCTGACGCACGCACATCGCAAACTTGTTGCGCATCTCGGCGGGTGTCGTGAAGCCGTGCAGACGACGGCCTTCGCCTGCCGTGTAGTACGTGCAATCGATCGCTTCCTGAACGTCGCCGCCGGCCTCTTTCAAGACCTTGCCCATTTCGCGTGTCATGTCGGCGGTGAACTGTTCCTTGTCGCGGACCAGTATCTCGCCGAGGCGAAACAGGACTTCCGCACGTTTCGGTGCGGGCGTGTTGCGCCAGCGATCGAATGCGTTTTGCGCGGCGTTGACGGCGGCATTGACGTCTTCGCTGGTTGAAAGTGGAAAACGGCCGACTATGTCGCGCGTGTCGGCGGGGTTGATGTTTTCAAACATCTCACCCGACTGGCTGTCGACCCATTCGCCGTCGATGTAGTTTTGATAGTTTTTGACGGCGGCGCGCGCCGCGTTGCGTGCGGACAGCTTCCCGCTTGTTTTAGAGATTGCTTTTTTTGCCTGAGCCATAAAATCCGTGTCGAGTGTCGGGCCGTTTATTGATAGGTGAACTGCACGATCAGCGGCACCAACCGATCACCCTTCACATTTGGTTGCAGCCTTGTAATGTTCAGCACGATGGGGTCGCCAACCTTCAGCGTATTCAGCACACGTTGGAAGTCAGCCAGCGAATTAACCTGCACCCGGTTGATGCGATTGATCGTATCGCCTTCGACGAGTGCCGGTAAGCCGGAGGGCGGTATCCGAATCTCCGCCATCAGCCCGTTTGGATCCACGTCCTTGACGTAGAGACCCTGCGTGCCCGCGATTTGCCGATCGGCCAGCACTTGCGGCGTGATCTCGCCAAGCGTAACGCCGAGCCGCAGCGCGTTGCCTTTAGGGTTGCTGTTTTTGGAAGCGTTCTTCGGCGGTTCGACCCACTCTCGCTGCGGCGGCCGTTCGCCTAACGTGACGGTGACGTTTTTGCGTTCGAGTTTGCCGTTCACATCGCGCAGCAAACCGAGCTTCACTTGCTGGCCCACCGGCGTGCCGGCGACGCGTTGGATCAGATCCTGCGCGTTGGCGACGGGCTGTCCTTCAAACTCGACGATGATGTCGTTTGCGAGTATGCCTGCGGCGACGGCGGGTATTGTCTCACCGGGTTCAGGCGTCGCGACGAAAGTAACGATGGCGCCCCTGGCTTCCGACAGTCCATAAACCTTCGCAAACTCGTCGTGCACGGAATCGAGATTGATGCCGAGATAGCCGCGCTTGACTTTGCCCTGGGCGATTAGCTGCTTGTAGACGAAATTTGTTTCGTTGGCCGGCAGGGCGAAGCCGATGCCGTTGTAATCGCCCGTCGAGGTCGCGATCTGCGAATTCATGCCGATGACTTCGCCGCGCATGTTGACGAGTGGTCCACCGCTGTTGCCGCGATTGATCGCCGCGTCAGTCTGGAGGAAGCGCTGAAAGACGTTGAAGTACGGACTCTCGCGTTCTTTCTTGGAAATGATGCCGGCGGTAACGGTTTGGTCGAGACCAAACGGCGATCCCATCGCGAGCACCCAGTCGCCGACCTGCGCTGCGTTTGAGTCGCCGAGCGTCACGGTCGGAAGGTCCTTCGGGGCGTCGATCTTGATCACGGCTACGTCGGTTTCCGGATCGATGCCGACGACAATCGCGGGATACGTCTCGCCCGACTGCAAACCGACCCTGATGCGCGCCGCGTCCTGGATGACGTGATGGTTGGTCAGGATGTAGCCCTTGGGATGGACGATGAATCCGCTGCCGACGCCGCGCGGCGCACGACGGGGCCGGCGGCGAAACATGTCGAGCAGAGGACTGCTTTCGTCTTCCTTGTCTTCGTCTTTCTCGGCGGGTTCGGCTTCCGCCTGGGTGGTTTCGATGTTGACGACCGCGGGTTCCACGCGACGGGCAATTTCGGCGAACGAGGCGGAAAGCGCTTCGGGCGCCCGCGCGATTTGGATGTCGGTCTGCGCGACCGTAGGCCGGCCGGACAGCATGGCGCCGATGCCGATGCCCGCGATCAGGCACGCTACACCGAGCGCAGCGATCCAGACTCGCAGCTTGCGCAGTATCGCTCGCTCTTGATCTGTCGTGTGGTTGCGGGACGGGTCAAACATGGTTTCTCTACCGCCTTTCAAGAAAGGGGTAGAGTATAGCTAAAGCGCATGTCTGCGAGCAATTTATGGCGGCATCCGTGTCGGTTCTTAACCTAGGCTATTGAAGGTTCCCGTAGAAACATGGAATTACGGGCGCAATAAGACCTTCAAAATGCCTTTCGCGCGCGCGCGTTTCATGGCGTGAACGCCTTTGGCAAGCGGATACTCTTCGCTGATGAGGCTGTCGACGTCGATCGCGTTTCGTTTCAACAGCTCGAGCGCGGGCGCGAGGCGTCCGCAGCGCGAGCCGACGATCGAAATCTCGTCGACGACCACTCGTGCGGCGTTTATTTCCGTTGTCCCGTGAAACGTCGACTTCAGTACCAGCTTGCCTTTGGGACGAAGCAGGTCGAGGGCCAGGTTGAACCCACTCGCCGCTCCCGATGCTTCGACGACGACATCAAACTGGCGCGCCTGTTTGGCGGCGACTTTTGGCAATGCCGTTTCGATCCCGCGCCGTTCAGCGATGCGCAACTTTGAGTCGTGTTTGCCGACGAGAAGCGTGCGCGCGCCGGTGAGTGCAACAACTTGCGCGCACAACAGACCGAGTTTGCCGTCTCCGATCACTGCGACTCTGTCGTCGCCCGTGATCGAAACGCGTTCGAGAATGCCGCACGCCGCTGCGAGCGGTTCGCTAAAAGCTGCATGCTCGTCGGGAATGGTGTCCGGAACGGCGATGAGATTAACGGCGGGCAACTTGAGAAACTCGGCGTGCGCACCGTCGCGGCCGACGATTCCAAGCACAGTGCGATTCGGACAATGACGCGAATCTCCGGCACGACAGAGTTGGCAGTTTCCGCAGCCGGCGTTGATCTCGCCGACAACGCGTTGCCCGGTCTGTTCGATCACCCCGACAAATTCATGCCCGATTGTTCCGTTGAACCCGGCGTAGCCGCGCGCGATCTCCAAATCCGTGTTGCAAATGCCTGACACCACGACGCGCACCAACACTTCTTCAGCGTCATCGGGTTTGGGAATGTCGCGGATTGAAAGTCGTTTGTTGTCTACGCGGAGGGCGAGCATGTCGCAAGGATTAAAAGGATCTACTGCGCGTGTAAGCGTTTTGCGAATTGAGTTCGACGATCTGTTTTGTGCCCCCGACCTTCACCGGCAACCGCCACTCGAGTTGCTCATCACCGGGAAGCGTCACATGCAACAACCAGCTCCCCGGCGCTAACGCAACCGAGCCCTGCCCCTGTTTGTCGAGACGGGCGCTAATCGGCGGCCGGTTTTTGATGCGGTCTTTGAGGAAGTCGTCGAAACGTTTCCCGGCGCGCGGTTCAGTAAAAAACTCGTGCCTGACGGCGACAATGTCAATGGGATAAAAGTTCACCGCCACGTCGAGACCGTTAACGTAGCTATCGGGCGGCTGGCGCAACACGATCTGCAACATTGTCGTCGGGCCGTTGTATCGATCGCCGGATGCGTTCGCAGGAAGCTGACGATAGATGATCCACCCCGCGCCGGCGAGCGCGACGAGCAGCGCCGCCTGCATGGCGACGACAACTACTCCGCGAGCTGTGAAAGGAACCTGCACGACTTCTCTATTAACCTGTCGCAAGCGAGAGACTCACGGTTAAGGGAACAAGAATTCCTTTTTCCATTGACCTCGCGCAAGCGAAATACTCATAGTCAAATAAAACGCTACGCTTTAAACTTCCGTACAAAGCTGACGAGCGAATCTACTTCCTTCTCGTTCAGCTTGTCACTGAATGCCGGCATGTTGCCGCGCACGTTTCGGCCGTTCATGATCGAATTAAAGACTCGTTCGTCGGTGACGTCTTCCTGCCATTTGGCGTCAGTCAGGTCGCGCGCGTGACTAAACTTACCTTTCGAAGTCTTCGCGCGTCCGTCCGTCCCGTGACACGACGCGCAGTGGCGGCTATACAATTCCGGTGCGCTGCGGCCGCTCCTGTTTCGCTGGTCCGCGGAGACGGCGAAGCACGCAAGTAAAATCAGTACAACTAAAAACGTCAAACAGCAACTTCGCATCATACAATTCGGCATCGGTCGTTAGTTTTGTGTATAGTGGGAAAAATTTCAACCACAAACCGTAACGTAGGACAACTCAATTGACGGAAATCGAGATCAGCAAGCTGCGAGAAGAGTGTGGCGTCTTCGGAATTTACGGTCATCCGGACGCTTCGCGCATGACTTACCTCGGTTTGTATGCGTTGCAGCACCGCGGGCAGGAGTCGTGCGGCATCGTCGCGTCCGACGGCGTCGAACTCCGGCAGGAACGCAAGATGGGACACGTCTCCGATGCGTTCGATCAAACGCACCTCGATCGCCTGCGCGGCGCGAGTGCGATTGGCCACGTGCGCTATTCGACGGCGGGCGAGGTCTCGATTCACGAGGCGCAGCCATTCCTCGCCAACACGCATCACGGACAGATCGCGATTTGCCACAACGGAAATCTTCCGTTTGCGAGTGAAGAGCGAAAGCGGCTCGAAGGCGAGGGTGCGATCTTTTCGTCAACGTCGGACACGGAAGTCGTGCTGCACGGCGTTGCGCGTTCGCGCTCGCCCGTGCGCGAGGCGATAGGGGAAGTTTTGCGTGACACGGAAGGCGCGTTTTCGATGCTCTTTCTCACGCCGAACGAACTGATCGCCGTCCGCGATTCGCGCGGCTTTCGGCCGCTCGCGCTCGGACGGTTGGGCGACGCGTGGGTAATCGCCTCCGAGACCTGCGCGTTCGATCTCATCGACGCGAGCTACGTCCGCGACGTCGAGCCCGGCGAACTGATCGTCGTCGATCAAAACGGCCTGCGCTCGTTGCACCCCTTGCCGGAACGACAACACTCGATGTGCCTTTTTGAGCACGTCTACTTCGCGCGCCCTGATTCGTTGATCTACGGCCGATCGATCAACGAGTCGCGTCACAAGATGGGGCGGCGGCTGGCCGTCGAGCAGCCCGCGGACGCCGACCTGGTCGTTCCCGTGCCGGATTCCGGTGTGGCGGCGGCGATCGGTTATGCAGCCGAGAGCGGTTTGAGTTTTCGTTTCGGACTGGTTCGTAACCACTACGTCGGTCGGACGTTCATCGAGCCGCGCCAGTCGATTCGTTCTTTTGGCGTGCGCATCAAGCTGAACCCGGTTCGCGATCTGATAAAAGACAAGCGAGTCGTATTGATCGACGATTCGATCGTGCGTGGCACGACGTCGAAAAAGATCGTGCGCATGGTGCGTGAAGCAGGCGCGCGTGAGGTACACGTGCGGATTAGTTGTCCGCCGACGATCAGCCCGTGTTATTACGGCGTCGACACGCCGAACAAGGCAGACCTGATCGCCGCGAACATGAGTGTTTCGGAAATCTGCGAGTTTATCGAGGCCGACTCGCTGGGCTACCTGTCGCTCGAGGGGATGATTGCGGCGACCGGTTTGAGTCCGAATTCCTCGTGCGTTGCCTGTTGGAACGGGCAGTATCCAACGCGCATCACACGCGACGCCGAAACCATGTGGGAACGCGATCGCGAATCGGTGGGCGCGGAGAACTAACCACGGATGGGACGAGTCAGGCGAGGCTGTGGTTGCGCAGTTGCAGTGCTCTTGGCCGTCGTCGCCGCTGGCGGGTTTGCGTATTGGAAGTGGATCCGCCCGTGGTTACAGCAACAGCCGCCGCCGGCTTCGGGAGGCGAACTCGTCATTCGCGTTCTCGACGTTGGACCAATCGACGGCGATTCGATCCTGATTTCCTCGCCCGCAGGCAAAACCGTACTGATCGATGCCGGTGACACGACCAAAGGCAAAGCTGTTGTCGAAGCGTTGAAGCGTAACAACGTGCAGCAGATCGACTACTTCATCGTCACGCATCCGCATCCTGATCACATGGGCGGCGCCGCGGAAGTTTTCAAAGCAGTCAAAGTGCTGAACGTGATCGACAACGGTCAGGAGCCGAGTGTTCCGCCTGAGCTTGCGCCGCCAAAACCCGCGCCTGCGACGAAGAAAACGACGGCGAAGCCGGCGTCCAGGCCTGTGACTACTAAACAAGTCGCATCGATCACGAAGTTCTACGACGATTACAAATCAGGACTGACTGCGAGCGGCGCAACGTATGCGTTGGCCCAGCCCGGAACGAAGTATGACCTTGGCGGCGGCGCGCTGCTGACGGTTCTCGCGCCGTCTGAACCGCTATTCACGAAAGAACAGATGAAAAGCGGCGGCAACGAGCCAAACGCAAATTCGATTGTAGTGCGATTGGATTACGGATCATTCTCGATGCTGTTGGCCGGCGACGCCGAAGACCAGACCGAACACCGGTTGCTGACGAAAGATCTAAATCTCGAGGCGCAGGTCTTGAAGGTGTCGCACCACGGTTCGAAGTACGCTTCGTCAAATGATTTCCTGAAGCGCGTCAAACCGGAGTTCGCGATCGTCTCGTGCGGCGCGTGGAACCGTTACGGTCATCCGGCGCAATCAGTGTTGGACCGGCTGCGCGAGGTCAATCCGGCGCTGAAGCTTTATCGCACCGACTTGCACGGCGAGATCACGCTGACGACGCGCGGCAAGCAGGACGACGTCGCAGTGAAGACTGCGAAAGAAGCGGCGGACGATCTGTGGGTCGGCCGCGTCGCGCAGAAAGACGATTCGACGCGCTCCGGCTTCATCGCGTACGGCGACTTTGGTCCACCACCGCGACAGAAGAAGTAATTTCGAAATTCGAATTCCGAAATTCGAATTGACGCTATGACGAAACCAATTTCCTACGCTGATTCAGGGGTCGACATCGATGCCGCGACGCGCGCGACTGACCGCATCAAAGAGCTCGCGCGCACGACGTTCAACCAGCGCACGCTTTCTGAAATCGGCAGCTTCGGCGGCATGTTCGACGGCGCGTTTCCGAACATGACGCAGCCCGTGCTGGTGGCGTCGGCGGATGGCGTCGGGACGAAGCTCAAGATCGCCTTCGTTTCCGGCGTGCACAACACGGTCGGTCGCGATCTCGTGAACCATTGCGTCAACGACATATTGGTCCAGGGAGCGCGGCCGCTGTTTTTCCTTGATTACATCGCGACCGGAAAGTTGTCGCCCGACGTTGTTGCGAGCATCGTCGAAGGAGTAACGACGGGGTGTCGTGAAAACGGGTGCGTGCTGCTTGGGGGTGAGACTGCCGAGATGCCGGGGTTTTATCAGGAAGGTGAATACGATATCGCCGGCTTTATCGTCGGCGTCGTCGATCGAGCAAAGATTATCGATGGCAAGACGATCGTGCCGGGCGACGTGTTGCTCGCCCTCCCATCCGCGGGTTTGCACACCAACGGCTACTCGCTCGCTCGTAAATTGTTTTTCGACGTCGCTGGTTATAAACCAGACACGCAGCTACCGGGATTGCCGTTAACCGCCGCCCAAGCGTTGCTGCTGCCGCACCTGAGTTATCTCAAACCACTCGACGGCCTGCTCGACACGGGCACCATCAAAGGCCTGGCCCACATCACGGGCGGCGGTCTCACCGACAACATTCCGCGCATCCTTCCTGAAGGCACGGCGGTGAAGATCAGAAAAGACTCCTGGCCTACCCTGCCTGTGTTCGATCTGCTGCGCGAGCTCGGCAATGTTTCCGACAGCGAGATGTATCGCACCTTCAACATGGGCGTCGGCATGGTGATCATCTGCGCACCCGAAAACGAAGCTAAGATTATGGACCACCTCCGTGGTTTGGAAAAAACGTGTTACAGGATCGGCGAAGTCGTCGAGGGCGACCAGACCGTTTCGATCGAGTGATGACTACACGGATCGCGATCTTAATCTCGGGCCGCGGATCGAACATGGTTGCGCTCGCGGATGCGATCGAAAACGGTAAACTCCCAAACACTGAAATCGCGATCGTCATCAGCGATCAACCCGACGCCAAAGGCCTCGCCGCGGCCCAGGAGCGTTCTCTCAAAACACTCGTCGTCGAACGCCGCGGACGCAAACGTGAAGAACACGATCGCGAGATAGTTTCCGTGCTGCGCGAAGAACGCATCGACCTCGTGTGTCTCGCGGGCTACATGCGCGTCCTGTCGCCGTTTTTGGTCGACGCGTTCAAAAAACGCATTCTCAACATCCACCCCAGCCTGCTGCCGCTGTATCCCGGTCTCGACGCGCAGCGACAAGCGCTCGAGCACGATGCGAAAGTGAGCGGCTGCACGGTCCACTTCGTCGATAACACTCTCGACGGCGGCCCGATCATCGCCCAGCGCACCGTCGCGGTCGGCGAAGACGACACCGTCGAGACACTTTCTGCTCGAATTCTGGAGCAGGAACACATACTCTATCCGGAGGCGGTTGCTTTAGTGCTGAAACACGGATTCGACGAATGACGATAGACGAACAGGTTTCATACCTCGCGAAAGGCACGACCGAAATCATTCGCAGCGAAGAGCTGCGCGCGAAACTCGAGCGCTCAGCGAAGACCGGCAAGCCACTGCGCATCAAGCTCGGCGCCGACCCCACGGCCCCTGACATCCATCTCGGCCACACGGTCGTGCTCCGCAAACTTCGTGCGTTCCAGGACCTGGGCCATACCGCAATCTTCCTCATCGGCGACTTCACCGGAATGATCGGCGATCCGTCCGGCCAGAACGCCACCCGCCCTCAACTCACGCGCGAGGCGATCGACGCCAACGCCGAAACGTACAAGACGCAGATCTTCAAACTGCTCGATCCGGAAAAGACTGAGATCAGGTTCAACTCCGAGTGGATGAGCGACATGGGCTCGGCCGGATTTCTGCGTCTCTCTTCGCACGTCACAGTGCGCCAAATTCTCGAACGCGACGACTTCCAACAGCGTCTCGCGGCGAACCGCCCGCTCGCGCTGCACGAAGTGATGTACCCGCTGGTGATGGCATACGACTCGGTGGCGTTGCACGCAGACGTCGAACTCGGCGGCACGGACCAGAAGTTCAACGTGCTGATGGGCCGCAACCTGCAACGCGAGTACGATCAGGAGTCGCAGGTCGCCGTCATCATGCCCCTTTTGGAAGGGACCGACGGCGTGCTGAAGATGTCGAAGAGTGTGGGAAACTACATCGGCATCGACGAACCGCCGCAGGAGATCTTCGGCAAGATCATGTCGATCTCCGACGACCTGATGTGGCGTTACTACGAGCTCTGCACGGATCTGACGCCGGCGCAGATCGCGTCGTTGCGCGCGACAGATCGCAATCCGCGCGACATCAAGGTCGATCTCGCGAAGAAGATCGTTGCCGACTTTCATTCGCGGGCTGCTGCTGATGCCGCCGAAGAAGAGTTTGTCAGGAGGTTTCGTAACAAGGAAACACCCGATGAAATTGAGCTCCGATCCGTGCGATCGAATCCCACCGGCTGGGACCTCTCACATTTAGTTTATGAAGTCGGGTTGGCGTCGTCGAAAGCTGAAGCGCGCAGATTCATTCAGCAGGGCGGTGTGTATGTTGATGGCGAGCGGGCCTCCGCTACTTCAACAACGATCTGGAAACCGGGTATGGCAGTCACGCTGCAGGTCGGAAAGCGAAGGTTTGTGCGAGTTCAGTTTGAGTAACACGGATTTTCAGAAAACGCGGATTTCTAAAAAACGGTAAGAACACGGATTTTTAAAAACGCGGATGTCGGCCACAGTTGCAACGGAAGATACCCTGGTTATCGAAACGCCTGAGCGCGTTCCGCTGCACTTCGCGCTCGCCTCGATTGGCAACCGTTTTCTCGCCTGCGCCGTGGACCACGCCATTCAAGGCTGTGCGCTCGCCATCATCTTCTTCGCCTCGCTCATCGTGGCGAACATCGATTGGCTGTGGGAGCTGTTTACGTCGGCGCCGAAGTGGATCTATGCGGTAATGGTCATCCTGCTGTTCCTGACGTTCTCCGGATACTTCGCGTTTTTCGAGTGGCTGTGGAGCGGACAAACGCCGGGCAAGCGCTGGTTGAAACTCCGCGTGCTGCGCGAAGACGGCCGGCCGATCACTTTTTGGGAAGCGTCAGTCAGAAACCTGCTTCGTAGTTTCGACATGATGCCCGCGCCGTTTTACTCGATCGGCCTCATATCCGTTTTCATCAACTCACGCGATCAGCGCGTCGGCGACATGGTCGCGGGCACGGTCGTGGTGCGTGAAAGAGAAGCCGAAGCACCGGAGTTCTCGCAGGTGTTCGCTTCGCCGGTGAGCGATCCCGCGCTGCGACGGTCTTTCAAACCCGTAGATTTCACCGCCAGTTTGAACAGCCTGACTGAGTCTGAAATCCAGGTGGTGGAAACGTTTCTGCGCCGGCGGTGGGACCTCGGCGACGTGCCGCGCCAGTGGATGGCGTGGCGGGTCGCGCTCCCCATTCTTTACAAGATTCGTCCTACCTACGACGTCGACAAATTCACCTACGAAGGCTTTCTCGAAGAACTCCTGCACCGCTACTTGCAGCAACACCGCTTTAGCAGCTAACCTGACAAGTTTCGCAAAACACGATTTTATTGAGGAAATAAGAACATGAGTAAGGACGTTTTCATACTTGGCGGCAAGCGCACGGCGATGGGGGAATACGTCGGCGTGCTGAAGGACATTTCGGCAATTGACCTTGGGGCGGTGGCGGCGCGTGGCGCGCTCGAAACAACGCGCGTAAAGCCGGACGAAATCGATCACACGGTGATCGGAAACGCGCTGCAAACTTCGGGCGACGCAATCTACGGCGCTCGTCACGTTGCACTCAAGGCGGGCGTGCCGTTCGACCGGCCGGCGTTGACTGTGAATCGACTTTGCGGCAGCGGCATTCAATCGATCGTCTCCGGCGCACACATGATCCAGCTTGGCGAGGCCGACACGTGTTTAGTCGGCGGCATGGAGTCGATGTCGCAGGCGCCGCACGTGATTCGCGGCGCGCGTTCCGGCTTCGCGCTCGGACAGGGAAAACTGGAAGACAGCCTGATGGTCGCGTTGCTCGACACGTATTGCAACACGCCGATGGCCGGGACAGCGGAAAACCTGGCGCGCAAGTTTGAGATCTCGCGCGAGGAACAGGACCAGTACGCGTTGCGTTCACAGCAGGAAGCGAAACGAGCGCTCGACGCTGGTGTTTTCGCGGAAGAGATCGTGCCGGTTGAAGTGAAGACGCGCAAGGGCGTGGTCCAGGTCGAGCACGACGATCACCCGCGACCGGAAACGACGCTTGAAGGTCTGGCGAAGTTGAAACCGGCGTTTGCCAGGGACGGATTTGTCACGGCTGGAAACGCGTCGGGGATCGTCGACGGTGCGGCCGCGCTCGTGATCGCCGGCGAGGAGTTTGTGAAGCAGCGCGATCTGAAACCGATGGGCCGCATCGTGAGTTGGGCGTACGCGGGAGTCGAACCGGAAATCATGGGTATCGGCCCGGTGCCGTCGACTCGGTTGGCGCTGCAGAAAGCCGGACTGTCGCTAAGCGACATGGACCTCGTCGAGGTTAACGAGGCTTTCGCGGCGCAGTACCTGGCTGTGGAAAAAGAGCTCGGACTCGATCGCAATCGCACGAACGTCAACGGCGGCGCGATCGCGCTCGGGCATCCGTTGGGTGCGACGGGTACTCGTCTTGTGCTGACGCTCTTGCACGAACTTCAACGACGCGGCGGACGCTATGGACTCGCGACCGCTTGCATCGGCGGCGGACAGGGAATCGCGATGATCGTCGAGCGAGTTTGAAGGAGTTCCTCGCATGTCGTTTTAGATGTGTTTCCCGCTTGCGGAACGTCAATGGGAAAGGAATAAAAAATCTTTTAAAAATCTCCTTTCCCATGTGTCTCTCGCGTTCGGGACCGCAGTAACCAAAAGGCTCTCCTGATTTTCGGATCAAATACGAAATCTCAGCTTGGTCTAGGCGGCGGGAACACCGCCGCTTAAATCTAAGTATTGGCATAAATCGCTTTGTCCAACGGCCTGAGGAAGAGTTTGATCCGGCACAGCTTTTGCGAATTTCAATTGCTCTGAAAACGGCCCCCGGCCTCGCGCTTAGTTCGACACAGAATGGTTCATCAAGATTTAATAGGTTCAGCCGATACTTACACTTGCGAAAAGCGAGCTAAGCGTGATAGAAGTCGCGTCTTATTAGCAATCGCCTTCGCCGATTCCTCTTTGATTTGAATTCAGGTTCGCTAAAAGTTTGGCTAACAACACCCGGCGCTGCCCGCAGGGCTGAGGCGCGTTTACGTTAACTCATTGCCTAAGGAGTTCCCCAGTATGTCGAAAATAATCAAGCTTTCTTTACTATGCTTGTTGCTGCTTGGTCTGAGCTCAATTGCGACGGCGCAATCAACGACCACCGGCGCAATAGGCGGCGTAGTCAGCAATCCGAATAAGGAAGTCGTTCCCGGTGCTGCAGTCACCGTCAAGAACGTCGAAACCAACAAGGAGGATTCTGCTACGACCGACGACAGCGGACGGTTTAAGGTCGCGAACCTACAACCGGGCCGTTATTCAGTCAAAATCGCTTCATCGGGCTTCAGTGACGTGACGCAAGAGAACGTCGTCGTTGAGATCGGTCGCGAAACAAGCCTTGAAATAGCATTGTCGGTTGGTCCCGTGACTGGAACAGTCGACGTTAGCGCTGAAGCGCCGGTTATCAACACCACCCAGCAGGACTTCTCCAGTAACATCAACCAGACGTCGATCAACGAACTGCCGATCAACGGCCGTCGCTGGTCCAACTTCGCATTATTGACGCCAGGCGCCGTGCCTGACGGAGCTTTTGGTCTGATTAGTTTCCGTGGAGTCTCCGGCCTGCTTAACAACAATACGGTGGACGGCGGAGATAACAATCAGGCGTTCTTTTCTGAGGAGCGAGGGCGAACACGTATCCCGTACGTTATCAGCCAAGCCTCGATCAAAGAATTTCAGGTCAACACGTCGAGCTACTCGGCAGAGTATGGCCGCGCGGCGGGCGGAGTTGTTAACGCTATTACCAAGAGCGGCACGAACGACTTTCACGGAACGGTCTTTTTCTTTGACCGCGACAACAAGTGGGGTGCGCGAAATGCTTTTAGCTTCCAAACTGTTGGCACGCCGCCCAATACCCAGGTAGTCGGGCTTAAACCGCAGGACCGGCGGCTTCAGTATGGCGGCGCCGTGGGTGGTCCAATCGTAAAGGACAAGCTGTTCTTCTTTTTCACTTTCGACCAGCAGCGGCAGACGTTCCCGGCGGTAGCTGCGGAGATCTTAGGTTCATATAACTTGACGTCAGCTAACATCGCGACGCTTACCTCGCGCGGGGTAACTGCGACCCAACGCAATGCGGCTCTGGCGTTCTTGCAAGGACTTACCGGTGAAGTGCCACGCCGGCGCGACCAGTACATTATTCTTCCAAAAATCGATTGGCAGATTAATGAAAAGCATCTTTTCACCGTTACCTACAACCGCCTGAGGGCCGAGTCACCGGCAGGTGTTCAATCACAGGCTGTCGTTAACCGCGGAATCGCGAGTTTTGGTGATGACTTCGTAAACGTTGATTCACTCAACCTGCGGCTGTCGTCGACTCTGACCCCCACCCTCCTCAACGAGGGCCGGTTTCAATATGGTCGTGACAATGAATTCCAACTCAGTCAGGAGCCCGCACCGGGCGAACCGACAACGGGGCTAAATGGTCGCCCGCCGTCAGTTGCCATTACCAACGTAATTACCTTCGGAAAACCCAATTTTCTTGAACGCCGTGCATTTCCTGATGAAAAGAGATGGCAGTTCGCCGATACCGTTACCTTATCGGCTGGTAATCACACGCTAAAATGGGGCGGTGACGTAAACCACGTCAGTGACCTGAATGACAATCTCTTTCAGGAAGGTGGCGCTTACTCCTACAGCAACATCGTGGATTTTATCAGCGACTTTGCAATCCCTTCAGGAAAGCGTTACAGCAGCTATAACCAGGGATTCGGACCACCCGCTTTTAAGTTTTCCACCACGGATATCAATTTCTTCATTCAGGACGATATCCGAGTAAGCCCGCGTCTAACAGTCAATCTGGGGTTGAGGTACGAGTACGAACGACTGCCGGAGCCTCAGATTCCTAATCCGCTCGAACCTCGGACCAATATCTTCCCCGCCGACAAGAACAATTTTGGTCCTCGCTTCGGATTCGCATATGACGTTACGGGCGATGGCAAAACGGCTGTCCGCGGCGGTTATGGAATTTACTACGGCCGCATTATCAACTCGACGATCTCCAATGCCATCACGAATACAGGATCCTCGAGTGGTCAGCTTCAGTTTACGTTCCTACCCGCGACGCCCGGGTCTCCCACCTACCCGAATACCGTTTCGGCTGCGCCAACCAGCACGGCTCGACCGGACATAATCATTTTTGCTTCCAATATGGCCAATCCGCAGATCCATCAGATGGATTTCATTTTCGAGCGGGAGATTGCCAGCAATACGGTGGCGTCGGCGTCGGTTCTGGTCAGCCTGGGCCGCAGACTCCCGACGTTTGTGGACACTAATCTAGGGTTTCCAACTCAGGTAACGCCTTACACGGTGGTTGGGGGCGACCTGAATGGCCAGGTTTTCCGCTTTCCTCGGTTTACGGTCAGGCCTAACTCGAATTTTGCGCGTATCACGGAGGTTCGAAGTACTATCAAGTCGGAATATGAAGCCTTGGTGCTCCAACTCAATCGGAGGCTGCATCGGGGTCTTCAGTTCCAGACCAACTACACGTTCTCAAGAAGTACTGACACTGGTCAGGGCTCACAGACATTTACTTCACCGAACGTGCCTCTGAATCCGTTCGATTATAGCTTCGAAAGTGGCGTGACGAATTTCGACATTCCGCACAGATTTGTCACCAGCGTGGTTTGGGAGCCTGAGTTTTTCGGCGACAGTTCTGATCGCGCTTTAAGGGCCATATTCAACGGATTTACGATCGCGCCAATCGTTCAAATCGCATCGGGTCGTGTCAACTCAGCAGACGTGAGCGGAAACGCCCCAGCCTGCACATCGGCAGCGATCTGTGGCGGTTCGGCACTATCAGCCGCAGTCAGCACGGGTATTCTGGGTGCTGGCGGTGCCAATCGCTTCCCGATTTTCGAACGCAATTCCTTCCGTTTTCCGAAGACCGCGAATGTGGATTTAAGGATCTCTCGGCGTTTCCGCATCAGTGAGACGACCAATGTGGAGGTCTTAGGCGAGGCATTCAATATCTTCAACCGAGTGAATGTCACGAATCGCGGGACCCGGCTGTATTCAATATCAACAGCTAGCGCGACTAATGCCCCATCGCTTCCAGTGGGCACGCCTATTCTTATCGTCGATCCAACTTTCCTGGTTCCAAATGAAGCCGGAAATACGATCTTTCGCGAGCGCCAGATCCAATTCGCTGCGCGCTTTAACTTTTAACCGGTTGAGCTTTGCTTAATTTAGGTGGGGTCCGTTGTGGCCCCACCTTTTTTGTTATCTGCGACCGCGCTCCTCCCGAATCTTCCCCCCGGCTCTTTCCGCGCCTGCCATCCCCGTCGCATAAGTTCGTAATGCATTTTCCGCAAAGCGTGGTTCATCATCCAGGTCTCAGATGCGTTGGTTTTGTTAGCGACTGGCGAATGATTATAATGCCCGGTCTTCTAACACTTATCATTGGTCTAAGAGGGGGACTCCGACAAAATTGGCAAACGAACAGTTTGATGTAACGATTATCGGCAGTGGGCCAGGCGGTTACGTGGCTGCCATCCGCGCCGGGCAGTTGGGTCTGAAAGCAGCGATCGTCGAAAAAGATAACCGTCTCGGAGGAACCTGCACGCTTCGCGGTTGTATTCCCACGAAGCAGATGCTGATGTCGGCCCACGTCTACGAACAGATGCAGCACGCGGGAGACTTCGGCGTGCAGGCGTCGGGAATTCAGCTCGCCTTCGCCGACGTGCAGAAGAGAAAAGACAAGGTGGTGTTGAAGAATGTTAAGGGTATCGAGTACCTGATGAAGAAAAACAAGGTGACGGTGATTAAAGGCACGGCCAGGTTGGCGTTGCCGGGCAAAGTGGAAGTCACCGACGCCGAGGGAAAGAAACAAACGCTTCAGACTAAAAACGTCATCATCGCCACCGGTTCAGTGGTGCGGCCGATTCCGGGTTTTGAGACTGACGGGGTGCACGTCGTCAATAGCGATCACATTCTCGAGTTGAAAGACGTGCCCAAGTCGTTGATCGTGATGGGCTGCGGAGCGGTCGGAGTCGAGTTTGCTTCCGTGTATTCGCGGTTTGGAGCGGAGACGACGATTGTTGAGTTGTTGCCGCGGATCGTTCCACTTGAAGACGAAGAAGTGTCGAAGGAGCTCGAGCGGAGTTTTCGTAAACGCGGGATCAAGTCGCAGGTCGATACGAAGCTCGAGAAGTTGGAGAAGACTGAAAACGGTGTGCGCGTAACGGGTAAGACTTCGAAGGGCGAGGCGGTTAGTCTCGAAGCGGAGATGTTGCTCGTCGCCGTCGGCCGCATGCCGTACACCGAGGGACTCGGGCTCGAAGGAACGAAGGTCAAAGTCGACAGGGGGTTTATTCTCGTCGACGAGTTTCAGCAGACCGCGGAGAAGGGTGTTTACGCGATTGGCGACGTTGTACCGACGCCGTTGCTCGCGCACCTCGCGTCGAAGGAAGGCATTGTTGCCGTCGAGCATCTCGCGGGCAAAAAAGATGTGCGGCCGATCAACCTGCGGCTCGTGCCGAATTGCACGTACTGCGATCCGGAAGTCGCGTCTGTGGGGCTGACTGAGGCGAAAGCGAAGGAACAGGGTTACGACGTGAAGATCGGCAAGTTTCCGTTCTCGGCTTCAGGCAAGGCGCGCATCATCGGCGAGGAAGAAGGTTTCGTGAAGGTCGTCAGCGAGAAGAAGTACGATGAGATTCTCGGCGTACACATCATCGGGCCGCATGCGACGGAGTTGATCGCCGAAGCTTGTGTGGCGATGCAGCTCGAGTCGACTGCCGATGAGCTCGGCCGCACGATGCACGCGCATCCGACGATTTCGGAGGCGGTGATGGAAGCAGCGGAAGGTGTTCACGAACTGGCGGTGCACATTTAGCAATGGTCATTGCACTTCCATTGACCTCGGCCAAGCGCTGGTCGGAACACACATGGAGAGGAAAATCTTTTAAATTTAATCTCCCATTGACCTCCCGCAAGCGCTGGTTGGAACACACATGGAGAGAAAAAATTCTCTTAACTTTTAATCTTCCATTGACCTCGGGCCAAGCGCTGGTTGGAACACACATGGAGAGAAAAATTCTCTTAACTTTTAATCTTCCATTGACCTCGGGCAAGCGCTGGTTGGAACACACATGGAGAGAAAAATTTTTTAAATTCTATTTCCCATTGACCTCCCGCAAGCGCTGGTTACATAACAAGTAAGAATGGACCAAACAGCAAACACAGAACGAAACGATAACGGTGGACGCGACCAGCGCAGGCGAAGACGTCCCGGGCATGGGCGTTTTCAGATGCGCGTCAGCACGAAGTACGCGCCGCGCAAGGCGGCTGACGGTCAGCCGCTGAGTTGCTCGACCGAAACCTCGCTCAAACCCGAGCAGCATCTCGAACTGTATCGCTATCTGAAGCTCACCCGTCTCGTAGAAGAGCGGCTCGTGAATCTATACCGGCAGACGAAAGTCGTCGGCGGTGTGTTTCGCTCGTTGGGCCAGGAAGCGACAGCGGTCGGCAGCGCCTACGCGTTGCAGCCGCAGGATTTCATCACGCCGCTGATTCGCGACCTCGGCGCTGTGCTCGTGAAAGGCATTCGCCCCCGCGACATCTTCGCGCAGTACATGGCAAAAGCGGGTGGTCCATCAGGCGGAAAAGATCTGAACATCCACTTCGGCGACATGAACAAAGGCTTCATCGGTCCGATTTCCCACCTCGGCGACATGATTCCCGTGATGACCGGCATCCTGCTGGGCGGCCGGCTGAAGAAAAAGAAGTTTGTCGGCGTGGCTTACATCGGCGACGGCGGCATGAGCACGGGCGCGTTTCACGAAGGCCTCAACTTCGCCGCGGTCCAACGTCTACCCCTGATCATCATCGCCGAACACAACCATTACGCTTACTCGACGCCCACCAGTTTGCAAACAGCAGTCCGCGACCTCGCTGAGAAAGCGGCGGGTTACGGAATACCCGCACACGTCGTCGACGGCAACGACGTCGTCGCTTGTTATGAAGTGACGAAGCATGCCGCCGAATATGCGCGACGCGGTGGTGGTGCGGTGCTGATCGAAGCCAAGACTTACCGCCGCAAGGGCCACGCCGAGCACGACGATCAGCGCTACGTGGCAGCCGGCGAGATTGAATGGTGGGAGACGCACAACGATCCGATCGATCGTTACGAGCGTTATTTGTTGGAGTGTAATCTGGCGACGAAAGAGCAACTCGAGGAGATCGTTGCGGGTGTTCTCCGCGAGATTGACGAGGACTGCGCCTGGGCCGAGTCTTCACCACTGCCCGAGGGCAAGAACGCGGCGTATGGCGTTTTCGATAACGACGTTGTGCCGCCGGCGTTCCGGCCCGGAGTTTTGGAGGCGTAACGATGAGTGTTATACCAGCAAACTGGAACTACAAATACAGTCGTACCAAAGGTACCTCACTTACTGGAGGAAAAGGGAGGGGATATGTGTATGCGGAAATTGACCTCACAAACGAAGATGACCTGGTCCTGAATCGACACGGCTACTTGCCGGAAGCAAATGTACGCCGTGTTAGATGCAGGGCCCTCGTAGATAGCGGTTCATATGACCTCGTTTTGAACGAGGAAATCAGGGACCAGCTCGGTTTGGTCGTGGTTGCGAAGGACCAGGTTACATTGGCTGATGAAAGAAGGATTCGTGTCGACATGGTTGGGCCGATTCACATTCAGTTCGAAAACCGTGACACAAGCGCAAGAGCTGTTGTGATGCCGGGTATATCGGTGGTCCTGTTGGGCGCACTTCCGATGCAGTCGCTCCATGTATACATAGATCCCGAAAGCGAAAGACTTGTTGTCTGGGACAAGCCGTCGCAAATCAAACGAGTCAGTCTGAGTATCTAACATGTCGACAGCAGTCAAAAAAGAGCACAAATCAGCGCGGCCTGAACGCGGGGGTCAGGCCACGCTCGTGGAAGCGATTCGCCAGGGCATCTGGGAAGAGATGGAACGCGATCCGGACGTGTTCGTCATCGGCGAAGACGTCGGCGCTTACGGCGGCGCTTTTAAAGTCACCGACGGGTTGATCGACGAGTTCGGTAAAGAACGCGTGATCGACACGCCGATCTCGGAAGGTGCGATCGTCGGCGCAGCGTGCGGCGCGGCGTTGATGGGCATGCGGCCTATCGCGGAGTTTCAGTTTATCGATTTCATTTCCGCGGGTTTCGATTTGCTGACGAATTACGCCGCAAAATGTCGTTATCGCTGGGGCGCTGGCCTGCCGGTCGTGTTTCGTGGGCCATGCGGTTCGGGAGTTCGTTCGGGTCCGTTCCATTCGCTGAACGCCGAGTCGTTTTTCCTGAACACGGCGGGACTGAAGATCGTCGAACCGTCGACGGCGTACGACGCCAAAGGCTTGATCAAGGCCGCGATTCGCGATCCCGATCCGGTAATCTTCTTCGAACACAAGAAACTCTATCGCTTGCCGCGTCTGCGCGAAGAGTTGCCGGCGGACGATTACATCGTCGAGATCGGAAAATCGCGCGTCGCTCGTGCCGGACGCGATCTCTCGATCATCACCTTTGGCGCGATGGTGTTGACGGCGCTCGACGCCGCCGAGGAACTCGAAAAAGAAGGATTGGACGTCGAGGTAATCGACCTCCGCACCCTCGCGCCGCTCGATCGGCCGGGCCTTCTCGCAAGCGTGAAGAAGACAAGCAAGGCGATCGTGCTGCACGAAGCTTCGCGGACCGGCGGTATCGGCGGAGAGATAGCAGCACTGCTCGCGGAAGAGGCGTTTGAATGGCTGGACGCGCCCGTGATACGCATCGCGTCCATCGATACGCCGGTGCCGTATTCGCCGCCGCTCGAAGATTATTACTTGCCGCAAATCAAAGACGTTGTGGATGCCGCGCGAAAGCTGGCGGCTTATTGATCGAAAAATCAGGCTGGAGAAAAGATGAGTACTGAAGTGGTGATGCCGCAAATGGGTGAGTCCATTGCGGAGGGGACGATTACGAAGTGGTTGAAGCAGGTCGGCGAGCACGTCGATCGCGATGAGCCGCTGTTTGAAATCTCGACCGACAAGGTCGATGCGGAGATCCCGTCGCCGGCGGCCGGGACAGTGACAGAACTGAGATTTAAAGAAGGCGATACGGTCGAGATTAACACTGTGGTTGCAGTACTCGACGGCAATCAATCATCTGCGTCGTCCGCGGTTGAAACTGCTCCACCACCAGCACCTCCGCCGCCGCCAGTGGAGACAAAGCCGGAACCCCCACCGGCCCCAACTCCGCCGCCGCGAGCAGCGGCTCCAGCAGCGCCAGCATCGGCTCCAGCACCGCCAGCAGCGGCTCCAGCACCGCCGGCAGCGGCTCCAGCACCACCGGCGCCTGCTGCGGAAGCATCAGCAGCGGATCTGCGTCGCACAAAGTCGAGCCCACTCGTCCGCAAGATCGCCCAGGAGCACGGTGTCGATATTTCAAAACTTGAAGGCACCGGCATGAGCGGCCGTGTCACCAAGAACGACGTCCTGAGTTTCATTGAATCAGGCGCAACCGCGGCGCCTCCGCAAACCACGGAGCGAGCAGTAACGCCTGCGCCAGTGGTGCAGGAACCTACAGCTCCCGCAGCGCCGCCAAAACCGCAACTCGGCGACCGCGTCGAAGCGATGAGCGTGATGCGGAAGAAGATCGCCGAGCACATGGTCCTGTCTCGACGCACGTCGGCCCACGTCACGACGGTCTACGAGATCGACATGACTCGCGTCGCCAAACTACGCGACCAGCACCGCGACGCGTTCTATCAACGCACCGGCACGAAACTCACGTTCATGCCCTTCATTTTCGAGGTCATAAACAAGGCGCTCCGCAAGTTCCCTATCTTCAACGCGCAGGTGAGCGGCGACCAGATCATCTACAAGCAGGACATCAACCTCGGCATGGCCGTGGCGCTCGATTGGGGCCTGATCGTTCCGGTGATCAAACGCGCCGACGACTTGAGCATTTCGGGCCTGGCGCGGGCGGCAAACGACCTGGCAGATCGGGCCAGGACCAAGCAGCTCAAGCCTGATGAAGTGACCGGCGGCACGTTCACCATCACAAACCCCGGCGTCTTCGGTGGTCTGTTCGGCACTCCGATCATCAACCAGCCGCAGCTCGCGATCCTGGGCGTCGGCAAGATTGAAAAACGGCCCAAGGTAATGACGTCCACCGATGGCGACGACTTTCTCGCGATTCGCTGGATGGCGTATTTCGCACTCAGTTTCGACCACCGCGTGATCGACGGCGCGGACGCGGAACGCTTTCTCGCGTTCGTGAAGGAGCAGTTGGAAGCCGGCGATTTTTCTCTGTAGAGAGATAAAATTTTCTCAATTTTTGAAGCAGAATCAACATGCCGCGGCAACGTTCTCACAATGATCGTTGCCGCTTTTTTTGTTCACAACACTCAGGTTATTGCGATACAGTGGTGATTCGATGAAGAATAGCGAAGGCTATTGACTTGCTCCCCATTGAAGTTTTAAGAGATGTCTTCCGCAAAAATTAGTGAGCGGGAGGCGAGGCGACAACTCGCCGTGTCAGCGAGAGAAAAAGGACGCGTGGTAAGGCACGCGTTCAAATGGTTACTAGCTTCTAAGGAGATAAATCGATGGTATTCACTAAACATAAAATGTTTGCCCCGGCAGTGCTTATCACCTGCCTGTTAGTCTTCTCAGCCTCCCCAATCCTGGCTCAAGATACAACCAATCCGTCCGGCTCGCGCACCGTCGCCAGCGGACAGAAAATGAAACTCAAAGGTGTTGTCACCCGGCGTGATGCGGATACGTTTACCGTCCGCGACATGAATGGTGTGGATACGGTTGTGCGCCTGGACGATAGGACCAGCGTGAAGACTAAAGGTGGGTTCCTGCGTGGTGGCACTAACTATGCACAGACCAGCATTCTGCGCGGCTTGAACGTCGAAATCGAAGGCCGTGGGAATGGTTCGGGTGAATTGCTGGCCGAGAAGGTCCGCTTCAACGAAGCAGACATGCGCGTAGCGCGCGCCGTTGAATCACGCGCCGCGCCGCTCGAAGAACGCGCCAGCGACACTGAAAACAAGCTCAGCCAGGTTGAAGCCAACGCGCAACGCCTGTCGGGCCAGTTGGATGAACTCGCTGCGGTTTCAAACGCCGCACGCGGTGGCGCCAAAGCCGCCCAGGCCACGGCTGATGCCGCGGTTGCCGGTGTAACGGCGACCAACGAGCGCATCTCGGCTCTCGACGATTACACGCCGCAGACGACCGCCGCCGTGAACTTCAAGTCCGGCAGCGCCGTGCTGTCGCCTGAATCGAAGACCACTTTGGACGACATTGCCAGCAAGGCGATGAACTCCAAGGCGTATGTGCTCGAGGTTTCGGGTTTTGCGGACTCGCGAGGTTCGGTGGCGCTCAATCGACAGTTGAGCCAGCGTCGTGCTGACGCCGTCATTCGTTACCTGGTTGAGAACCACAACATCCCGCTGCGTCGCATCGTGACGCCGTACGGCTACGGTGAACTGAATCCGGTTGCGGAGAACGAAACCCGCGACGGTCGGGCGCAGAATCGACGCGTTGAGATCAAGCTCCTTGTCAACAAGGGCATCACATCTCCAGCGCCGGCGATGAATCCGGGAACTTCCGGTTCCGGTAACTAAGCTGTCAGCGGAGTTTCACTTTCGAGTGCAACTCCGCGTCCGCTTGATGGCACCAAAGAGTCAGTTGGATCATGCCGTCACAAAAACGGTAGGATAAACAAACATTCACGCCGCATCAGTGCGGCATGATACACGGACTCGAAGGTGTCAGAGATGATGTTGGGGGTTGAAAAAAGACATTTACGGCCGGCATTCCTCCTGGGATTGCTGGCCGTTTTTCTGTCTGTACCGGCCGGTGCGGTTCAGGCACAGAAGCGAGTAAAAGATCTTCCGCCTCCGCCTCCAGTCTGGAAAGCAAAACCGACTCCGACGCCCACGCCGCCGCCACCCGAACAGATCGAGGTCATTCGCACTACATCCAACCTCGTGATGGTCCCCGTGTCAGTCACGGACCGTGACGGACAGGCGGTTCAGGGTCTGACGAAAGAGGAGTTTCGTCTTCAGGAAGAAGGTAAGCAGCAGGAGATCACCGGCATCGGCAATCCGGAAGAGGTCCCGCTCGCGATCGCTTTGTTGTTCGACATCTCGAGCAGCGTTAGTCAGAAGGGGTTCTTCCAGTTTCAACAGAACGCGGCGGCTGCGTTTCTGAAGCAGGTTATGAAGCCGAATGACCGCGCCGCGATCTTTACGATCGCTTCGCAGCCGGCCATGGTCCAACCGTTGAGCACCGCGGAAGTCGCCGCCGCAAAGGTGGTTACGATTCCGCCGGCGACGTCGTCCGTCGCGACCGCTTTTTACGACACGGTGACCGCAGCGGCAACTTATCTCGAGAGCGCGCCCAGCCAGTACCGGCGCGTGATCATCGTCATCACTGACGGCGACGACAACAACAGCCAGCGCATCGTGAGCATATCGAACCGGGAGGCGGCTGCCAGTAACAACGGGCAACTTACGGGATCGAGCGCGCGGGCCGGACTGCAGGCACGTCACCGCCTTGCTGTGACGGATGTGCAGCAGGCGGCGCAGAAGGCCGATGCGATCTTTTATTCGGTGAATCCCGGTGGTCCATCAGTGCGTTTGAACGAGATAGCGATGCGGGCTGAAACGGGGATGGAGTCGATCGCCGAGGCGACCGGAGGTACCGCGTTTATTCCTGACGGTGAGAAGGATCTCGAACGAGTTTTTCGCCAGGTTGCGGCAGAGTTAAGAGGACAGTATCTGCTTCAGTACTACGCAAACTCCGAAGCGCCGGCTGGACAGTTCCGGCGCATCCAGGTCGCTGTTCCCGGGCGGGCGGATGTGCGGGTTAGAGCACGGCAGGGTTACTATCCGAAGAAACAACAAGACTGACGTTGTGCCGTGGACCTCGACCGACCCTGTGGCGCATCTCACATAAGGGTTTAAAATTAAATTTACCTCTCGCGTGCACCTCGCAAGGACCTTTGACGAACATCAATAACTAAAAACATAGCTATTGCCTCATTATCACCAACACGTCCGTCAGCCGGTTAATCACATTCAATAACGACCGGCCTGCAGCGTCGAACTGGTTCGCGGCAGCCTGCTCTTCAGCAGTCGCGGCGCCTGCCGCTACACCCGCTAGCTTGATGTAGAAGGGTTGCAACTCGGGCGTCGCTCGAAAGTCGATCTCCAACTTGTCGAGACCTTCGCGAAAACCCTGAATGCTCGTCTTAACCCGCGCTTTGCTTTGCTGGTTGCTTTGCACCACCGCCGGCGACGCCTCGTTTCGACGGATTGCCTCGTCGGCTGCCGCGATGCCGCTATTGATGCCGCCGAGCAGGTAAGTAAATCTTGTCAACAGCTTGATCTGATCGCCGACGCGCGTCGCTCCCTGTGTACGCACTTGCGCCGTGCGTTGCGCGGCCGCCGTAGCGGTGCTCGATTTCGGCGGAGTCGAGCGACGGCGTGTCTGGCCCAGGGCACTGCTCGAAATGACAAAGATCGTGGTCAATACAGCTATAACGGTGAGTCTCAAAACGTTTTCTCCTCCAAGACGGATTAACAGCGGGGATGGCCGATTGTACCAAAGACTAACGCGGCTGTTAGAATGACGCACAAAGCCACAGCCTGGTTGCACAGATGACGCGCGCCCGCGAAGAAAGAAAGCTTTTGGTCCAAAGATTGGGGCTCGTGGACTACGAGTCGGCCCTCGCGCTCCAAAAACAGACCGAACACGCGGTAAAAACGGGCGCTCAGCCCGACACGCTGCTCCTGCTCGAACACCCGCACACGCTGACAATCGGACGCCGCGGCGACAGTTCATCGGTCCTCATCGACGAGCAACAATTAAAGCAGCGAAACGTCACTTTGTTTGAAACCAATCGCGGCGGGAAAGTGACGTATCACGGTCTCGGCCAGCTCGTGGGCTACCCGATTATTAACCTCAGCCCCGATCGCGAAGACGTTCATCGGTACGTGCGCGACCTGGAAGAGGTGTTGATGCGCACGCTCGCAGACTTCGGCATCGAATCGTTTCGTCTCGAGGGTCTGACTGGCGTTCACACGAAGCGCGGGAAAGTGGCGGCGATCGGCGTCCACATCGCACGCTGGGTCACAACCCACGGCTTTGCGCTCAACGTCAACACCGATCTCAGCTACTTCAACTTGATCATTGCCTGCGAAGGCGAGCCCGTTACTTCGATGGAAGAACTGCGCGGCGGCGCCGAAACGGAGTTGAGCGCCGTGGAAGATCGTCTGATCGAACATTTTGCCGAAGTTTTTAATATGTCACTCGATGTGTGTTTCAGTCATGCTTAATATCGATCAAATTAACGAAGCACGCGAACGCATCGCGTCGCGCATTCATCGCACGCCCGTGATGACGTCGCGCCAGTTCAACGAAGCAACCGGCAAAGAAGTCTTTTTCAAGTGCGAAAATTTTCAACGTGCGGGCGCGTTCAAAATTCGCGGCGCGACGAACAAAATCCAGTCGCTGACGGACGAAGAGAAACGACGCGGCATCGTCGCGTTTTCATCGGGCAATCATGCGCAGGCGGTCGCTCTCGCCGGTCGTGAAGCAGGCGTGCGTGCGTTGATCGCGATGCCGACGGACGCCCCGCAAGCAAAGGTCGCCGCGACGCGCGACTACGGCGCGGAAGTCGTTTTTTACGATCGCCAGAAACAGGACCGCGAAGCATTTGCCCTCGATCTCGCCGAACGCGAACGGCTCGTGATGGTCCCGCCGTACGATGACGAATTCATCCTCGCGGGCCAGGGCACCTGCGGGCTCGAGTTGATGGAAGAAGTTCCGGATCTCGACTGCGTGCTGACGCCGTGCAGCGGTGGCGGACTCTTCGCAGGCGTCGCAACCGCAGCCAAAGCCGCCAACCCGAATATTCGCTGTTACCCCGTCGAACCAGCGGACGGCGACGACACGCGCCAATCCCTGCTGAAAGGTGAGAGGGTGACGATTCCGCCGCCGGCCACGATCGCCGACGGCCTTCGCGTCCAAATCCCCGGAAGACTCACCTTCCCCATCACTCAACGGTTAGCCGACGACGTTCTCACCGTCACCGACGAAGAAATCATCGACACGCTCCGCTTCATTTTGTTTCGCATGAAAATGCTTGTCGAGACCTCCGGCGCGACCGCCGCCGCGGCGGTAATGTTCGGAAAACTGCCGTCAGACGTGAAGCGTGTCGGCGTCGTGCTGTCGGGCGGCAACATCGATCCGGGCTTGCTCGTGAAACTGTTGTAGTCATGCTAAGGTAAATCCATGGCCCGGGAATTACGCGTAATCAGCAACAATCAGAAAGTCCGCCAACCCAAGCCCGAATGGCTGCGCATCCGCCTCGGCGATCCGGCCAATCAGAACAAGGTGCTCGAACTCATCGAGGGCTTGAACCTGCACACCGTCTGCCAGGAAGCGCGCTGTCCGAACATTTTTGAATGCTGGTCTGACCGGACGGCGACGTTCATGCTCGGCGGCGACATCTGCACCCGTCATTGCGGTTTTTGTGCTGTCGGCAAAGGCAAACCCGGAGAACTCGACGCGGAAGAGCCGCGCCACGTTGCGGAAGCCGTGCGTCACTTGAACCTCGCGCACACTGTAATCACTTCAGTCAATCGCGATGATTTGCCTGACGGAGGCGCCGCGCATTGGGCCGAAACGATTCGACAAGTCAGGGCCCTGAATCCAGAGTGCAAAATTGAAGTTCTTATTCCGGATTTCAACGGCGACGAAGCGGCACTGAACACCGTGCTCGACGCGCAGCCGGACGTCCTCAATCACAACACGGAAACGATCGCGCGCTTGTACCGGCGCGTCAGGCCGGACGCTGTTTACCAGCAGTCGTTGACGTTGCTGCAACGCGCCGCGGCGAGACGTGACATGGAAGGCCGCGGAATGCTGACGAAGAGCGGCATCATGGTGGGCCTTGGCGAAACGTTTGACGAAGTCGTCGAACTGATGAAAGACCTGCGCTCCGTCTCCTGCGACATCATGACCATCGGTCAATACCTCCAACCGCATGCTCGTCGTTTACCGGTCGAACGCTACGTCACACCCGCCGAATTCGCGCGGTGGCGCGAGATCGGCATGGACATGGGATTTCATCACGTCGAATCCAGCCCGCTCACCCGTTCCTCGTATCACGCCCGCGAACAAGCAGCGTCGAAGCCTGAAACGGCCGCTGTGAACTGATGCTGTGAACTAATGGTCTGAACTGATGAAAGCCGTCATCTTTCGACAACACGGTGCGCCCGAAGTGCTCGAATACACGGACGTTCCCGAGCCGCGGATACGCGCGAACGAGGTGCTCGTCGAGGTCAAAGCATGTGCTTTGAACCATCTCGATATCTGGGCCCGGGGCGGGTTGCGGGGAATCGACATTCCTTTGCCGCACATTCTGGGGAATGACGTCGCCGGCGTGGTGAAGCAAGTTGGCGAACTGGTCACGTGGGTGAAAGCGGGCGACGAGGTGATGGTCCAGCCGGGAGTTTCATGCGGGCATTGTGAAGCGTGTCTCAGCGGCAACGATAATTTCTGCCGCGAGTACGACATCATCGGGTATCGGCGCGACGGAGGATACGCGGAGTTTGTCGCGGTTCCCGGCGTTAACATCGTTCCGAAACCGTCGCAACTGAGTTGGGACGAAGCAGCCGCCCTCCCGTTGGTGACTGTGACCGCGTGGCACATGCTGGTTACGCGTGCGGCAGTGCAACCCGGCGAGACGGTGCTCGTGCACGCGGCCGGCAGCGGTGTCGGTTCGATCGCGATACAGGTGGCGAAGCTGCGCGGCGCGCGAGTGATCACTACGGCCAGCTCCGATGAAAAGCTGGCCCACGCACGCGAGCTCGGGGCTGACGCGACTGTCAACTACACGAACACGGATTGGCCGAAGGAAGTGCGGCGGTTGACCGATCGTCAAGGCGTCGACGTCGTTGTCGAACATACGGGCGCGGCGACGTGGGCGGGATCGATTGCGAGTCTCAAGTCCGGCGGCCGGCTCGTGACGTGCGGTGCAACCAGCGGTTTCGACGCGCACACCGATCTGCGACAGGTCTTCTATCGTCACCTGAACATTCTCGGGTCGTTTATGGGTTCGAAGGCGGAGTTGCTGGAGGCGATGAAGTTCGTGGAACAGGGCAAGATTCGTGCTGTTGTCGATCGCGTGCTGCCGCTCAGCGAGGCGCGGCAGGCGCATGAGTTGATCGAGAATCGTGCGCAGTTTGGAAAAGTCGTGTTAAACCCGTGAACCCGCTCCCGTTACTCACACGGGGAAAGAAAATTTAAAAATCTTCTTTAAAAATCCTTTTTTACATGAGTGCCGCGCCGCGTTACTCACATCAACAAAAACAATCTCAGGCTTCTACCGCGCGGAATAATCGTCAATAACATAGCGTTTCTTCAATTCAACTAAATCCTGGTCGTCGAAGGGGAAGTTGCTCCCCGCAACGTATTTCTTGAGGTCGTCGGTTTTGGCCCAATCCACCACTTGCTTCGCCCTGGTCCTGAGAATTGTCCCGTCTTCCGCGTCAAACGGCTTGCCATCCTTGCGTGTGAAAACCCAGATGTAAGTGAACTGCCCGTTACGAACAAACCGCAGCGCTTCGTCGAAGTCGTTCAGCGGTGACGAGGCCGGGAGCGGCGGAGGCAGCGGTTCATTGACGGCGGTTTCGGGCGCTGAACGCCGGCAGCCGCCAAACACCAAAACCAGAACAATAATTACCAGGCACTTGAATCTCATGGCTCATCAGGAAAGCCGAGCGTTTCATCCACCGGCTCGTCGCGAATATACATTATCGTGCAATCAGCATCTTCGTAAACAATGTCGAACCACCCGCTCAACCGTGCTTTCTCGAAAAAGTCGTGATGAAAGTTGTCGGAAAAAACGTAACGCGACCCGAAACGATCGCGAATCAGCGGCCCCGGATCCTCCTGCTGCCCGAGCGTGATCCGATCGTAAAGCCGCGACAGATCGGCGTTCTTTTCGAAGAGATAACTCGGATCGAGGCCCGATACGTAATTGTGCGTCGGATCGAAATAGAAGAGCCGCGGAAAATCGTCCCAGTCGGTATTGAAAATGAGCTGGCCCGCCGGCACATTGGCCCGCATCCAGGCCGCGCCTTTCTCGAGATGATCGTGCGGTTCGCTCCTGCCGATCTCTTCAGTCGCCGCCCAGAGATTGAAGAAGAGCACGACGCCCAGGACCAGCGCCACGAACGCAGCCCCGATGATCTTCGCCCACTCATGCCGATCGATCTTCTGCTTCTCGCGCGTTTGATCGAGATATGGTTGCAGCTCGTCGAGCACGTGCTGCGGCAGACGGGTCAGATACGAAGGAAAGTTTTGCAACCACGGTTGCACGGAAAACGCCGCAAAGATAATCGCAAACGGCGGCCAGTACTCCGCGATTCGCTTCCAACGCGCCGTCATGATCATCAACGCCGTCGAAAACAACAGCAGGAACAACGGATAGTGTCCGCGCCGTCGTTCCGACGGTTCAAACGCAACGTAACCGACGACCATCGCGATACAGGCCACCGCGGAGTTTCCCAGAAACTCCCACGAGTCGTACGGATACCACTCCGATCCGACCTTCGTGTCGTAGCCTGACATGGTCAACTTGATCGCCATGTGCTCGCCAAGCTGGCGGAAGTTCAGCGGGAAATACGGATTGATGACGAGACCGGCCACACAACCCAGGACGACCCAAAGCAACGGACGCCAGGCAAAACGATGTTCGGTCCACGCGATCACCGCCACCCACAGCACCGTCGCCATCAACAACAACACAAACAGGTCGTAGGTCCAGGTAAAAACAAGCGCCAGCGGCAGCAACGGCCAGTACTTCTGCTTGAAAAACAACCAGATCGCGATCACGAGATACAAGATCGCGAGCGGCGGCGCCTTGGCCATGTTCATGCGAAACATAAACGGCACCGAACACGCCAGCAACGCAACCAGCCAAACGAGCACGAAACGAATGCGGAAGTAAATGAGCAGCCAGTAGCAGGAAAGCACCGCCAGACTGGCAAAAAAGATCGACGCGATCTTCGCTCCCTTGCGCGGGTCCTTAAACTCCGCGAACGGGATCTGCATGACGTGAAAAAGCAGGTGATGATCGACGTACTCTTTCGAGTTAAGCGTCGTCAGCGGCAGCCAGGGAAACTCCGGCGGAAATTTTCCGCTCTTCATCCCTTCCCACAGCGTGCGCGACCACTTGATGTGATAGTAACCGTCGTAGTCGCCGCAACAGATCGAGTTGGTTGAGTATTGGAGCAGCCAAAAGACGGCGGCAATGGCGACGGCGCCGATTAAAAGCTGAATGGTTCGTAAGGTAGATCCTGATTGAAGGCGGGTGAGTATGCCGGGGCGCGGTGTCATCAATCGCTCAACTGGCTGTTCCGTCACCTCACAGTTGTTCGATCAAATCGAGCAGGGCCCGCGGATCAATCGGCTTCGTCATGTGCGCGTTGAACCCTGCGTTGGTCGACCTCTCCTTGTCGTCGAACATCGAGTAGCCGGTGACGGCCACCATCGGCGTGGTTTCATAACCCGGAAGCGTTCGCATCTCGCGCGCGAGTTGATAACCATTCATCTCCGGCATGCCGATGTCGGAGATTATGACGTCGAACTGGCGCTGGCGTGCGGCGTCGAGTGCGGCGCGAGCTGAAGCAGCAGTCACAACGTCGTAGCCCGCATGGCTCAACAGGACGGCGAGCATCTCGGTAACGTCGGCGACGTCGTCCACGACCAGCGCGGTCTTACCTGTACCTGGTTGAATTCGTGTTGGTCGAGTATCGGTTACCGAATCCACCGATTGGTTCGCAGTGTTCGACAATATCTGGCTGAGACTATCAAGCGAGGGTTGAGCAACAGTTCCAGCGCTGGTAGCGCAACTATCCTGCATCCAGTCAGCCTTTCCGCCGGGTTCGTTGTTGGAGAGCGGGATTAATGTAGCTGAAACGTCGATGCGTGTCTACAAAACTTCTCGATTCGAGTGCGTTAAAAGTTTCGCTCAAAACATCGTGGACAGTCACACATTATTTTGCTACGGTGAGCCAAAAATCAGACCAATCAAAGGAGCGAAGGAGATGGCCGCCAAAAAGGGAACCAAGAAGTCTAAGGGTGCGCGCAAAGCGGGCCGAAAGGGCGCAAAGAAAAGCGCGGGTAAGAAGTCGACGAAGAAAGCTGCGAAGAAGGGCGGAACTAAAAAAGCCGGTAAGAAAGCTGGTAAAAAGGCCGGCAAGAAGTCGACGAAGAAAGCCGCGAAGAAAGGCGGAACTAAAAAAGCCGGCAAGAAAGCTGGGAAGAAGGGTGGCAAGAAGTCAGCGGGAAAAGCTGGGACCAGGAAAGCGTCGAAGAAGCGGTCCAGGAAGTCCAGCGAACGGGTTGAAGCTGCGACTCCATTTTATGAGTCGACTGAGAGCGAAGCTTCCATGGTTGAGTCCACGGCGTCGCAGTTTGACAGCGCGGTCGCCAGCCCGAGCCTTAGCGACGAAGAAGAAGGTGCTTCTGAGCAGTAAATCGTGTCCTTAATCCGTGTGCTACGCGTGCTGCGTGTCGAAGTTAGTTTGAAATGTATCCCGCCGGCAATCTTCTCATCCCTGTAGAGCACGGACAGCTCGAAGCAATTCTGAAAGAGCCGCCGCAAGGACCACCTCGCGCCGCGGCTCTCGTGCTTCATCCGCATCCACTTGGTGGCGGCACGATGCACAATAAGGTCGTGTTTCGTGCCGCGGCCGCCTTGAATGACGCCGGCCTCGTTACGCTGCGCATCAACTTTCGCGGCGTTGGAAAAAGCACCGGCAAACACGACGAAGGCCGCGGCGAACAGGACGACGTTCGTGCGGGTCTCGATTACCTCGCGGTCCAGTATCCCCAGTTGAGGTTGGTATTGTGCGGCTTCTCTTTCGGCGCGCGTGTCGGATTGGACGTTGGCATCGACGACGCTCGCGTTCAATACTTAATCGGCATCGGCACGCCGCTCCAAAAATACGACTTCACCTTCCTCGAATCGTGCCTCAAGCCTCTGCTGCTCGTGCACGGCGAGCATGACGAGTACGGTGACGTCAATCAGTTGCGACAGCTCGCCGCCGAACTCGAGAAACGCACCCCCGTGCGACTCGTCGTCATCCCCGGCGCCGGACACTTCTTCGAAAACCGGCTCGACGAACTCAAGCGCGCGATTACGGATTGGATCAACGAACAACTGGGCCGCTAAAGTCACTCCGCCGACGTCTTGTTTTCCACTGCACTGATACTCAGGAAATCAGATGTCGGCGGCCTTTTGTCGCGCATTCGCAGTCTGACCACTGTGAATCCAACGGCCAGCACGATCGCGCTGACCGTGCCGCCGAGCAAAAGTTTGCCGACGTCGTCGAAAGCACCGGTCGAAGTTTCTTGCAGGAGGAGGAGCAGGCAAAGCGGAAAGAAGTTCATCACGTTCACGACCTTTCATGTCACGTCCGTCTGGGCCGGGGAGCGACGCGGGCTTAGACACCGTGAGAATTGCGTTTGTTCCGCGCAGGGCCAAAAGCTTAGGATAACGGCATGTCCGAAAACCGAGATCCCGCGATACGAATCACGCTCTTGCCGCGCGACACCAATTCACAGGGCACGATTTTTGGTGGCGTCATTCTCAGCTACATCGATACCGCCGGGGCGATCGAGGCCCACCGTCACACGCACATGCCGCGCTTCGTCACCGTCGCGATGAAGGAAGTCATTTTTCACAAGCCGGTTTTTGTTGGCGACCTGGTGAGCTTCTACTGTGAGACGCTCCGCGTCGGCACGACCTCGATCACCGTGCGCGTGGTTGTGGAAGTTGAGCGGTTAGGGAAAAGCGAACGCGTTCGCGTGACGGAAGCGGAAGTGATCTATGTGGCTGTCGATGCCAGTGGTGAGAAGATCCCAATCGAGCGAGTAACCTAGAAGACTATGAACCTTTCGCTTGAACCCTTTGCGGCCCTCTGGCGGATCTCACATTAGGTAAAAAAACTATGAACCTTCCGCTTGAACCCTTACAGCCCTCTGCCGGATCTCGCAGTAGGGTTTTAGTTTAACCTGCTCTGCATTCGCCTGAGCGCGACCGCGGCCTCTCTGAAATTCGGTTTCTGCTTCAGCGCGAGACCATAGTGCTTCGCCGCGTCCATAAACTTCTTCCGGTTTTCATAAACACGCCCGAGATTGAAATGCGGGAACGCGTACGATTCGTAACGCGGCGCAAGCAGCGCGCGCTTGAACCAACGCACCGAGCCGTACGAATCTCCCTGCGCTAACAAATAGCTCCCGATGTCGTTGTAAGGATTGCCCAGCGTCTCGTCCACGCGAATCGCTTCGAGACATTCTTCGATCGCCTCGTCGTATCGCTCCTGAAAACTGTAGACCCAACCAAGAAACGTGTGCGCTTCCGCCGTCGGAAACATCTCGATCGAACGTTTGTACAGCTCGATGGCGCGCTCATAGTCGTTCGCCTGCTGCGCTTCGTACGCTTCGTGGAATAACTCGTTCGCTTCATACCGCTTGAGGTCTGAAGCTCGCTCGAACGTGTCGTCGTACGGGTTCATATACTCGAATCTAAATTCCGACTTCACTAACCTCCCGCAAACGCGAGACACATGGAAAAAGAGATTTTTTTTAATTCTTTCCCGCTGACCTCCCGCAAGTGAGAAACTCATTTAAAGCGAGTCAAAATCTACTTACAGTCGGAAGCAGGTTTCACTGCCGTGTCCAAACGTTTGATACGTCCCTCGACCTTCGGCGCAACCGCTTTGCCGGTCACAAACATCCGTTTGAGCGCGTCGGAATCGATCGGCGCCTTGTCAGGCGAAAGCAATACCGGCGCACCCTTGAACATCGTGTATCCGTCACCGCCGTCGAGCGCGATGAAGGTCGACGTCGCGAGCGTGTACTTACGCGTTTCGTCGAGCGGCTGGCCGTTGACTTTCACGTCGCTCACCCGCGACCCCGGACTCTTCGTTGCGTCAAACGAAAACTGAACTCCCGAAACCTGCGGAAAACCGCCGGGTTCCGCGCCCGGCGCCGTCCGGCTAACGCCTTTCCAGCACAGTGGGATCCGAAGCTTGGAATTCACGTGACTTGAAGTCGCGG
>JADMIO011583384.1_pt1 | contig 57930 bp, 51 predicted proteins | sample 8958161 | NCBI WGS metagenome assembly JADMIO01 (sample SAMN16585339, study PRJNA669376) | soil metagenome | isolation source: Crop rotation soil | place: USA: Cullars Rotation, Alabama | collected 2011
GACAACTTGTCCACGTGGAATTCTAAGCTTAGGATCCCAATGTGCTGGAAAGCGGCTGGAGCACCTCACCCACCGATGACAGCAGGGCTTCCAGCAGTGGCCGCAACGTCACGCTCCATCGCTCGTACCGGCTCGTCTGCACCGCCACCGACGCCGGCAAGACGGTCACCACCGTGTGGTGTGCTGTGTCACTGATCTGCCAACCGTTGGCCTGCGCGAGCGTCGAGCTCTGCACGCCAGCCGGGGTCACCGCTACTGACAGCTCGTGGGAGGCAGCCGGCTGAACGCTTCCGAGCTCGGTTCCGGCTGCGCGCAACGCAGCACGGACCGCCAGCGCGTCCTCCACCGTGATCTCGCGCTGGAGCGGGGAGAACCGGAGCTCGACAAGAGCGACCTCGATCTGGGGCGTAGCGAGCAGGAAGTGAGCACCATCGGGCGCGGCAACACCGTCACCGACGATGTCGTCAGGGCCTCCAGCGACAGCCGCGCCAGCGGATGCGGTTGCCCGCTCGTCACTCGGTCCGTTCATTCCACTCCTCAGCGTAGTTGCACACTACTTGCATAGTAGTCCGGTGTGGGTGAGCAGCGGCAAGGAACCGGCCGGTCGCTCTCCAGTCCCGGGGTATGTCTCGCAGCATGCCGGAAGGCACCGACACCGCAGTCGCGGGCGCCGAAGACGAAGCAAGCCATGACGTGGCGCCGAAGCGCCGACCACTCCTGGCCTGGCCCGGGCAGGCCGCGCACCCGCCTGGGCCGGGCCAGGAGTGAACGTCCTACGGTTGGCACCGTGACTAAGACCCAGAAGCTCAGGAACCTCGCGGAAGGGTTCATGGCCTCTCTCGTCGAGTGCGGCTACCGTGGCCCGTGGACGTGGGCTCACCATGAGTGGGAGGGCGCGTTCTACCGGGTGTGGGCTGAGTGGGAGCCGCACTCCCGGGACGTCTTCCCGAAGCTCGAGCTCGGCGGTAGCGCCAACGGTCGTTCGAGCCAGGCGCGAGACATCCTGCGGGAGCTCAAGAGCACCTCACCATTCGCGAACTTTCAGACCGGGCCGCTCACCGCGCGCCCGCGCGAGATGGCGCCGCGGGAGTATCTCGACCTGTGGTGCGATGGTGCGTCCACCGACGAGTGGGTCGGACTCGCGTCGGCGTTCCTGGCCGAGATGGATCGGCGGGCCGCGGTCGCCCAGTAGGAGGAAGCCACCCGGACCACCCAGTTCGAACTCGCGTAGGCCCCACTGGCCTCGCGCCTGGCCGTCGGACTTCCCTGGCGCTCGCGCCGCTGCGTCTACGTTGCCGTGGACGCCCACTGGTAGGTGATCTCTTGGTCGCCAACCTCGGCGAGGAACTCGTAGGCCTCCAGCCCGAGGTTGCGCCGGCATGACCCTTCAGCGGTCCCGAACACCCCCAAGCCTGCACGTGGTCCATCCCAGCGCCACGGGTGCTCCTCGCTCCCCCACGGCACCGACAGGTCCTGTCCCGTCAGTACTAGCGGCCACCTTGGGATGAGCTCTCCGGTCGACGTGCTCATCGCCCCGCTGCGCTCGACGTAGGCACGTAGAGCCTCTACCTCGCTCGGGAGAAGCGCCTCCTTCAGAGTCGCGAACACGAGCAAGGAACGAACGCCCTTGGCATCGAGGAGGCTCTGGAGATGCTCGAGGTTGGCGACGTCGTTCGCGTCGATCCGGTTGCCGTTCTTCACCTCGCCCAAGGCCACCGCCCAGCACGGGGCAGCGAAGTACGTGACGACGTCCACCTCGATCTGCTTCCCGTCAGAGAGGTCGAACTGCACTCCGAACGCATTCGCCGATGGTGGCCCTGAACGTGATTCGAGCTCTCCCAGCACCGACATCGTCGCGAGCGCAGGCAGGAGGGCCTTCACGCGTTCGGACCGCAGGTGCGACGCGAGCCGGTACCGCCAGGGAGCCTTGCTCCGCGACAGCGAGAGCGAGAGCGCCAGTCGGAATGTGTCGCCGCAGAACTCGCAAACGAGGGTTGCGTCAAGGTCGCGCGGCGAGATCTGGCTCTCGACTCGGCAGTTGCTGCAGTGCACATCGAGCATGGGCACGAACAGTCCGCTATGCAGAAGCCGGTCAACCGTGGCTTTCGCGTACTCCTCAGACGTGCCGCGATAGAACGGATCGGGCCAGTGCCCCTGGTGGGACTTCACGGTGGCCCGCAACTGCTGCAGGGTCATGCCCGAGGCCGATCTGGCGGCACGGTCGATAGCGGCACGGACGCCGGGATGGCTCACAACGTTCCCGAACGGTCCGCCGAGCATCTGGGCCGCGCGTGTCTGGAACCGCCCGTCGTCGGACTGCGAGACCTGTAGCTGGTCGTCGTCGAAGAACACTCGGACCACGTCGAGGTTGGACGGCAACACGACCGCGACTTCATCGTGGGAGGCGTGTGCCCCGAACGCGAAGCCCGTTCCCTGCGCCAAGACCCGGAAGTGGTCGACATCGAGAAGCCTGGCGCGGCCGAGCAGATCGGAGTGACGACGGTACGGGGGAACCGACGCAGTCAGACGCGGGTCAAGGTTCGTCGCTTGGTCGACCGTGACGTCGACGGCGACGATGCCAGGCATGACCGTGTTCGCCTCTGCGACCAAAGGCACCGTCGGCACCGGAACGGTGACCACCTGGACGTTCGGTGGGAACTCTGCCCGGAACGACGACGTGTGCCGGGTCTTCAGACCTGGGAACGCGTCCGCGCCACGTCCACCGGACCGGTCTGTTTCGGTGACGGCGAGGCCCAGCCGCGCACCGATGCCGGCCAGCGTCTCGGCGGCCGCGTCATCGGCGTGCTCCAGTCCCCACACAAGCAACCGTCTCGTGACCTTCGGCTCGGGGCCACCAGTGCGGGTCTCGACGCCCGGGAGCTGTTCACGAGCAAGGAAGGTGAGGACGTCGTCGGGCGCATTGTTCGGCACGCACAGCACAGACCCGCCGAATGAGCGCAGGTTCCAGAACCGGACGACGTCTTCGGGGTGTCCTTCACGGGCGACGACGGCTCCAGTCAGCGAGGTGCTGGGTCCGCGGCCTGCGAATGCGAACCCGGCGCGCGTGATCTGGATGGTCCCGACCTGGCTCGAAGTGAGTTCTCCAGCCGCGTTGAGCCAGTCGAAACCCACGGTTCCGGAGTTCGGGGCGAGGTCGGTGCAGCATGCGACAAGGTCGTTGTCGTTCGACCCGAACATCGCCGAGTACGCCAACGTCAGCGGGTCGCTGGACGACCACTCCGGCACGAGCAGCCGATCTCGTTCGACGTCTACCAGGTGAGCGGGCAGAAGACCCTTGCGGAACCCGCCCTCGGCCGCACCGAACGGTCCCCACGTGCCGCGCCCGGGCCATCCCCAGCAGCTCTTGCGGAGCCATTCGGCAAGTTCGCCCTCGATGGTGTCGAGGTAGAGCGCATCGACGTCGTAGACGTAGGCCAGCTGCTCGATGGTCTCGACGGGAAGGTTCCGGTCGATCAGAGGCATGTAGATGCCGCCCTACACGCCGGACAGTTCGCCGATCGCGACGCTGACCTCGACTGCCGAGGTGGTGTCGATCAGTTTGGCCACACGGAATGGGCGAACGGCTGCGCGACCGCGGATCTCAGCCGGGTCACGCGCCATGGGCAGATCCTAGGCGCCGGGGGCACCGTTGGCGGCCGCAGTCGACGCGACCGGACCCAGGAGCAGGCACCGCTCGACGGTGTCAGTCGGCGCACACAGCCTGCAGCACGCCGGGTAGGTGGCGGTCGCGGAAGGTCGCCCAGATAGCGAGCGAGTCGAGCCACGGTGTGACCGGCCACGCCGAGCTAGCCTCTGGCGCGTGATGCGACGCCACCGGCGATGCGCCCGGAACATAGTCGACGCGAACGACCCGACGCCCCTGCTCCACCCCCGTGGGCACCACCATCGCGGCGAGCGTGCTCAGCGCTTCCATGTCGTTGATGATGTCGGCGAACAGTTCCGTGTCGCCTAGGGCGTCTGCGAGGTCGGCCAGGACCGCGAACGTGTAGAACGACCCTCGACGCGAGGTTCCTACCGGCGCATACGGGTCGCCGAGCGCCGTCATCACCACTTGCTGAGCTGACGCGCCGACCTCGGCGATCGGGTCACCGTCCTCAACTCGGTCCAGCATCCACACGGCCGTAGACCTGACGACCTCACGTGCGAGGTCGCCGCGCCCACAGGACGCGAGCGTCACCACGGTGACTGCGACGGAGAACATCCACTCCTCCCCCATCGGACAGGCCAACGCGGGAGCGGCAGGAAGGAACGACGCCATGAAGTCGACGATTTCCTCCGCCTCAGCGAGGTCGCCGGCCACACGCCGAGACAGCGCGAGCATTGACAGCGCCTCACACAACCGCGCGACCTTGATCGGATGTGTCACGAAGGCATCGACGCCCTTCGCCGAACGTGAGGTGACCTCCAGCGGATCGCCAGCTGCACGGACGTCCTCCCAGAGGCCACGGGCGACAGCGTCAGCCGCACTCCACGCGACCTCGAGGATCTCCGGATCCGGAGATTCGCCACGTTCGACCGCACGATGAAACGCCCGCACCAACTGCCACGCACACTGGAGCGCGAGGTCCTCGCGACCAGCCGCCGCGGCCGTAGTCGACAGCAGACACGCAGTCAGTACGTCACCCCACTGGTCCTTCGGCGACGCACCCGCGGAGAGCCACCCCCGTGCAAGGGACCCGACCTCGCCCCGCGTCCCAAGCTGGACCTGAAGACGCCCAGCAAGCTGCATGATCCGCGCTTGGACGGCCACGTCGTACCGCTTCACGAGGGTGGCGACCAGATTGGGGACGAGGGTGTCGATGTCCCAGAGCTCACCGACGACCTCACCATGCTTTGCGCTGTACAGAGCCGACTGGTGGAACTCAGAGGCGGCGCTGCCCACCAGACGCCCGGTGGTGACCACGACGATTCGACGCTTCAGGTTCGGGTCGAACCCGGGATGGACTACATCACCGACCCGCATCAGGTGCACCTGCGGCTGCACCTCGACACGCAACTGCCGGCTGTTGATATTCCCGGCCTTCGTCTGGAAGCACCACTGGACCTCCACCTCTTGGCCGCCGTCGATCTCGATCCGGCGTGCGACGAAGTCCTTGCCGTACTCGTGCGTCCCGTGAGTCAGGTGCACTTGCGTGAACCCGAGGTGGTGAAGCAGAGAGATGAACGGCGCGTCGAACTCGCGCTCGGTCAACCTCTCAACGTAGGCGGCGACGGCGTCTTCGAGCCACATGTTCTTCCTGCTTCGAGTGGTTGATGAGCGCTTCGCGGAACACCTGTTGCGGGGTCTTCTCACCGAGCTCTGGCAAGGCGGACCCGACGACTGCGCGCGGCGGGTGCACCATCCCGTCCGCACCCTCGGTCCACTCGACTTGCTCGAGAAGATCGAGCACCGTGTCCCAGTTGAACGCGCCCTTCGGGATCGTCCGGTGATTCCCGACCGCCGCGGTGGCAGCATCGAGGTAGTCCTGATACGACTGCGCGACCTGCTCGAGCCGCGACGTCGCTGCCTCCAGCGCTGCGACGTGGAACTCGCCCAGGCGGACATGACGGACGTCCTCAGGGTCGATGTCGATGGCGTAGCTGACATTGACCATCGGGCTTTCGACCGAAACGCCCTCCACGTCGACCGCGACTGCCTCGATTCCGTCGGTGCCCAGGCCGCTCTCCATTGCGCCATAGACGGGATCCATCGCGCGGGCGAGATGCTCGATCGCGTTGTGGAACAGGTTGAGCGTGGCGGTCGAGTACTCACCAGCTGCCAGTACCGGCCGGGGCCCCGGCGCCGCAGGAACAACGTCAGCCTCGGCGACCTCCACCTCGGCTGCATCCGCGGCCTCTACCGCGGCCTCTACTGCGGCTGCCTCCTCGGCTGCCTTCGGGTCTCCCTGGACGTGGTGGGGCGCGCCTAGGGGTTCGGCATTCCTCCCGTCCACATGACCTCGTTCCGACGCTGTGCTCACGACAGCGCACACCTGCGCAACACCAGCCGACCCAAGCCCGCCGATCTGACGGCGGTCATCCTTGCAGCGCTCACTGCTTCAGACACGCAGTTGGACAAAGGAGACCTCGAGCGGTGCGTCGAAGTGCTCCAACTGGGCCTGTCGCTGATCGTGGCCGGCATGACCTCGGGACGAGTCGAGCTCTCGCGAGCCGTTGCCGAGGTCGCCAAGGTGGCGATGGTCTCGAATCTGTACTCCGACACCGTGACTTGCGAAGCCGCCGCAGCGAGACGGGCGGCCGCCATCGAGACAATCCAGCCGTCGCCTCCCAACTGGGGTTCGTGCCGCAGCAGTCCCGCATCAGCAGCCTCATAGTTCGGTCCGTGCGGACCCGTATCGTGCCGGGAGTTCCGGGAAACCCCGGAGCCGGGGACCGAGACTCGAGGATGCAAGCCACATGGCTGACGACAAGGTGAAGTACCAGCACAAGACCGTCCAGGCCATTCGTGGCACCGAGGCCCGCTCAATCGCGAAGTGGGAAGGCCAAGGCTGGGAACTCGTCGACCAGACCCCCGGCGAGCTCCGCACCACGCTGAACTTCCGCAAGCCCGCACCCAAGCTCCCGTGGCTTCCGATCGCCGCGCTCATCGGCGTCGGGGTACTGATTCTCGGCGTCGTCGGGATCGTCAGCCTGTTCCAGGGCGATGACGACGACGAGCCGGCATCCACGCCCAACACCAGCAGTACCCCGACCCCGTCCGCGGCCCAGTCCGAGACCGCGACCGAGACCCCGACCGAGACCCCGACCGAAGAGCCCGAGGAGACCCCCACGGAGCCCGACAACGCGGACGCGACCATCACCGCGAAGAACAACGACGACTTCGCCGCCCTCCTCGTAGGCGGCGAATGCGACAAGGCCGTCAAGACGTTCGCCGCGGCCAACGCCGGCCAGACGATCGAGTTCGACGGCGGCATCGCCGCCATGGCCCCGCACGGGAACTACGACACCCGCTACGACATCCTCATCACACCTGGCAACAACGCGGAAAACGCCACCATCGGACCGTACTTCAAGTTCGAGGACGTGAACGCGGGCGACCTGAACTTCACCGGGGACGTGCCCAACCGGTTCGGGACCGGAGATCTCATTCACGTCGTCGCTGACATCGACCGCTACCGGCAGAGCGACTGCATCCTCTTCCTCGAACCAGTCTCCACCGAGTTCCGGAAGTGACTCTCGGGCGCGCCTTCTTGAGGGCGCGGAAGCGGCGCCGTGCCTACACCCTTGCTGGATTATGTAGACGTCTACATAATCAGGTTATGCCGATCGCGGACCCGCCGAGCGACGACGAGGTCGCAGACGAACCCGAACTGCCAGGACCGCTCAGCTCGGTCGAGCTCGCGATCTTGGACTTCGAACGCAGCTGGTGGAAGTACCCCGGCGCGAAGGAGACCGAGGTCTGGTCCCGTTTCGAGGTGTCGATGACCCGGTACTACCAGCTCTTGAATGCGCTCATCGACCGCCCGGCCGCGCTCGCGGTCGACCCCCTCACGGTTCGCCGACTGCGCAACCTTCGAGACTCGAGACGACAGCAGCGCGCCGGTCGAGGCCAGCCGTCGAGCCCGTCTCCGCCATCGAGCCCGTCACCGACCCCGCCTCTCTTCACGCCTGCCCCGACGTCCGAGCAGTGAAGCACTCAACAGGCGTTGTTCACACCGGCCCGTTGCCGCGCAGCCGCCCCACGGGTGACGGCGGGCGGGCCACGCAGCGCACCGAGCGCACGCTCTCCAGACGTCACGCGACCTCGAGTTCGGCAGCAAGGTGTGACAGATGAGAAACGTCAGATCTGCCCAGCCGGGCCGCACCCTCGTGCTGGGCATGCTGGCGACGCTCTGCCACCGACACCTGGTCGTACGGAGGTGCTGCCAGTACCGCCGAAACGCAGTGCGTGTGTGTGCGTCGCCGTCAGGCCTCGTAGGTCGCGGGACCGGTGTTCAACCATGTCATCGACACGTTGATCGGCTTCTCGTTCCGAGCCCGATGCTTAGTCATAAGAGCTTGCAGTTCGTCGGCTTGCGCAAGCGGAATGGCGTAGTCGCCTGGATCGAACATGAGCCCCTGCGCGACGGCGTCGTCCCACATCACACCTTCAGACTCCGACAAGATCACGTCCCAGAGCGCACGGAAACCTGCTGCGGCTCCGTCGGAACGCACGAGCCGCTCGACCTCAAGCATCTCCTCTGCGCTCAAGGAGCGGCGGAAGCGGTAGCCGGTGTCAGGTTCGGAGGTGCTCACTCACCGAGCATCCCACCGGTCGCCGACAGGGCCCAGCAAATGGCGCCTGCCGGAAGCGAGCCTGACTTTCCTCATCACATCCCACCTTGCTGCCGAAACTCCCGCGACCTTGAGAGCGCCGCGAAGAAGCCGCTCCCAAGGGAGCGTTCAAAGCTGCGCGAGCCAGCTTCGATCCGATGAGAGGAGGGTGAGGGATAGCGCCTCCTGCGGAACGCGGACTCCACTGACAAGCAGGGCCGATGCATCCGCAGCCACAGCGGGATCTTCGAACCAGTAGGTCAGCGCGGCAGCCTGCTCGGCGCTGACCGGTGCTTGCCCATCCTGACGCACAGGACTCATCAGGAGAGTGCGGTACAGGTCGAGCGCGGGCTTCACACGCGGCAACGACTCTCCGATTGCTGTCTCGGCCGCATTCCTCGGGATGCGTAGCCCCGCAGCGTCGAGATCGCCGAAGTACCGGACACGCTCCACCCCGCGGAGGGAGCCGGTCGACCGGACCGACGCTTCGAACGCACCCCCAGCACCCCAGGCCACATACCCGACTGGACCGCTGTCGCGCGTCAAAACGGTTCGGATGCTGTGAAACGTGTCGTCGTTCTCCACAACAAGCAGCACCGGACCGCTCCCCACCCGGACAGCTGGCAGCGGCGGATGGGAACGAAACGTACGCAGGTGCTCGAGGGTCAACCGCCCCGGACCAAAGACCGTCGTGGCCGTGAGGGCGTCGAGAGCCTTCTCGTGCCCCAGGACCTCCAGAGACCGTTCCCGCATGGGGATGATGTCGGTGTCGCCGCCGCGGTCGCGCAGCCACCGGTTGATCGCGCGAAGCGCCTCGACCTGGCCCAGTGTGACACGAGCGTGAACCAGCCACGCGAGTTCCGGGCGCCATACGACGGTGCGCGCCAGCACAGCCGCGGACTCTGCGGTAGCTGCCGGCGGCAGGGTGACTCTGACCGGTAAGTGCGGCACAGCAGTCACGTCCTGCTTCTTCGACGGCGTCACCAAGCCGGCCTCGGCGAGTTGGCCAATGGCTTGAGCGAGGGCGGAACGCCGTTCGGGCCGACCGGCCGATGCCGCGTCAGCGGACGCCCATAGCTTCCAGAGATCCGGCAGGCTGACCGTCCGTCCGGTCACTGCCTCGAGCAGTGTGGCGAGACGAACAGCTCGAGGACTCAACGAACCAGGTACTGACAACACCTCGCCCGCGCCGGTGTCGCGATTCACTGCACGGGCTCCGGCACCCCGGGCTCCGGCACGTCAGGCTCCCGCACGACAGGCTCCCGCACGACAGGCTCCCGCACGTCAGGCTCCCGCAGCTCGGGCTCCTGCACCTCGAGACCGCGACTCGCGCGCCGTCCGGACGGACCCCGCGACGCTGCCCTCGGGTGCGCCGCTGGAGCAGTGGGCCGTCGGTGGACGCGCGTGGCCGTCACGGTGCCCGGGGCAGACTGGTCGCCTGACCCAGAGCCGGTTCCCGCGCTGGTCTCACCTCCGGGACCGAACTCGTCCTCGGCGTACGACGCAGGCAGGTGACGTCGCACGGTCTCGGCGACCTGGATGTACTTGAGACCGGCCCGCAGGTCGGCGTCGTTGCGCAGCCGAACCCACAGAGGGAATGCTGCGAGGACCCGGTCGTCAGTGATACCCGTGGTGTAGATCAGCTGCACGCCCAGAGACCGGGCCACTGACTGCTGCAGGTCGATGAGGTAGCCGGCGTTCGCGCGACCGATCGGGTTATCCAGGAACAGGACTCCGGAGTGCCGCGACCTCATCTGACCGCGCTCGTTCGCGCTGAGAGCTGCGAGCGTGCAGTACAACACGATTGCAGCGGTCAGCTCCTGCCCGCCGGAGAACACGTCGTTCATCTCCTCGATGGGAGCTCGTTCGTCGCGCAGAACCGAGTCAGGTTTCAACACATCGACGGTGAACCCTTTGGGGACCGACGCATGCACTGCGTCAAGCAACAGCGACATCCCGTCACGGCGAGCGTTGCGCGACTTCCCGCTCGAAGCGCGTGCCGCGTAGCCGCCGGCGACCCGGTCGACCACTTCGCCGACCCGCACGCTGACCGAGGTCTGGTCCGGTTCGGCGAACATGATCCGCAGGAACGGCCGGCCACCCCACTCGGCCAGGTCATCAGGAAGGCGGGACAGTCGCGAGGCCTGACGCAGCGTCTTCACAGCCTGGACCGCCAGTGCGCTGAGGCGGTCCACGATGGCCTTGCGGTGGCGGTTCACATTCTCAAGATCGCTGGCCAAGGTCGCCAGCCGAGCCTGGAGTGAAGTCGACCAATCCGCAGCACGTGCCGCAAGCGTCGCCTGGTTCGACTCCAAGATGCTGCGTCGAGCCTGGGTAGCAAGAGATTCGTACCTGCCCTGGTTCGCGTAGGCGACCAGCTCCTGAGCTGCCCCGTCGAGCTCACCTCGTGTGCGCTCGACCTCTTTCCCGGTCCGTCGCAACGCCTCGACTGCGTGATCTGCTGCGGCCTGCGCGGCCGTCTCGTCACCGGCGTACGGCTCCGCAGTGACGGCGTCGGGGACACCGCCCAGCACCCCCGCCAGAGGCAGCAAAGCCTCGTGTACGCCACGCCTCGCTTCCTCCGCCTGACTGCGTTGACGTTCGACGTCACCCACGACCGCGGTGGCCTCATCGAGCCGGATCTGCGCCTGCCGATACTCGGCCTGTGCCTCAACCTCGAGAGAACGCCCATGCTCAGGGGTCGTTGGCTGCCACCGTTCGCTCAGGTTCGTCCAGCTACGCCGCCCGGGCTCGGTCGGGGACGCGTTCTGAACTGCCTCGTCGAGGCGGCCCGCGCGCTCCACCAGGCCCTGCACCTCCCCTCGAACGTTGGTGACGACCCTCCGGGCGTTGTCGGCGCCAACGCTCCATGAGGTCCGGTCTGCGCCTGCAGGCGAAGCACGCAACCGCTTCGCTTCCGCCACGTGCGAGGGGTCCCGAAGGTCCAGCTCACTGCGAAGGCTCTTCACCTTGCCCGCGGCGACATCGGCCTGCTCGCGAAGATCCGGGTCGACCTCTGCTGCCAGGTAGACCTGATGCGCGGCGGCAGCAGCGGCCTGCAGCTCAGCTAACGCTTCCTGCGGCACCATGTCGGCGAGCCGGCCATCGGTCGAGGGAACCTCGGCACACACGGCACGGTGGCGCTGAGCCTGCGCGCGTGCCTGCTCGGCCCGCACCGCGTGGTCTGACTGTGCGCTCTCGGCACGCCGACGATGGTCGAGCGCGTCTTCTGCGACCCGCCGGTGCTGATCGACCTCGGTCGCGAGCTCCGGAATGAGGCGTTGCGCTTCGGTGGCGGACTCGACGAGCTCGGCGAGAGACTCCAGTTTCACTGCCCGGTCCGCGGCGTTCCGTTCGTCGATGCGGCCCTGTTCAACGGCTGCCTCTGCCTCCTCCAAGGCGGCCGCAGCTTCCTCGAGCTCGACCCGGGAGGCCTCGAGATGCTTCAGCGCGGCCGCTTCGCGTTCGCTGGTCGTCGCGGCGGTCTCGCGCAACCGGGCGAGGTGACCCGGCGGGTTCGCGCGGCGCCATCGCTGCAGGTCGTTGCGGGCGTCCGACACCAGGTTCAGCTGCGCGGCGCCAGCCTGAATCTCAGCGCCTCGCCGTGCCATCTGCGTCGCCAGTTCCTCGCGCCGCTCGGCAGCCGCGTCCTCATCGAAGAGAGCGGGAGTCGGTTCGACGACGTACACGCCCTCCGGCTCGAGGCCAGAGGGGTCTGCTGCGTCTGCATGGCCGGTGGCGACGCTGCCGGCCAGTTCGAGAAGGGTCGCACCCGCGCCGACTGCTACAGCAGCTGCAGGAAGAAGGCGGGCGGCTTCCAGTGCCTGACGCGCCGAGGTCATCTGGCCCGCATCGACAAGCACGATGCCGTCTGCGAGGGCAGGCTGAGCCGCAATCAGCCCGGGACGTTCATCTGCCGCGACCGTCTCATGCAGGTACCGCCATCCCGGGTAGGCGACGATGCCGGCGTCGTCGAGCACTGCGAGGGCGCGGTCGACCTCGGGCCGCGGTGGCAGCAGACCACCAGTCCCCAGCGCCTCCACGACGCGGCGGTCCTCGCGCTGCGCGGCGCGCAGGCCGTCGAGGTGCTCAGTGTGGTCCACGATGTCGCGGTCGAGCTGGTCGAGCAGCCGGTCCGCAGCCTCGTCGAGCTCGTCGACGCTCAGAGCCGCAGGTGCTTCAAGATCGGCTCTCGAGACTCCGCCGAGGTCGGCGGAGTCGCCATCCCGCCGTTCCCCGCTGGCTTCGCGGATAGCAGTCAGATGCGCGACCCGGTTGCCCTCGTCCTCGACCGAACGCACGTCGCGGGCACTGTCCTCGGAGGCGCGGGCGGCCGCTACGAACGCCTTGTCTGCTTCGCGGACGGCGCCGCTCGTGCTCTTGGAGCGGGCAGCAGCGGTGACGGTGGCGCTCTTCAAGGAGTGGAGTTTGGTGACGTGCTCTGTGTGGCTCTCACCTGCCATCTCGGCAAGGCCTCGTACCTGGGCGGGCGTGGTGCCGGCGGGGACGAGCCCTGCGATCGCCTCCGCAGTGAGTCGGTCAGCAGCCTTCTCCACGCTCAGCCTGGCGGCCCGGTGTCGTTCGACGGCCGCCGCGGCGTCACCGAGGGCCTCGGTTCTGTCCTGGTCGGCCTCCTCTGCCGCACGTTTCGCTGCGGCAGCTTGCTTGTCGTGGTCGACAGCCTCGCGGTCGCTGGCGCTGGCCTCGGCGTGGTACTTGGCTAGAAGTCGGCCCGCTGTCTCGTCGCGGCGCGCGAGAGCGGGTGCAGCGTCCTCGTCGGCGGCAGCGACCTGGGCTGCGAGTTGGCTGGCTGTCGCCACTGCACGCTCAAGGTCGTCGAGCGCGTTCATCAGCTGCCAGCCGCTGAGTTCAAGCTCGGCGGCGTCCAGGCGCCCTTGGCTTCGTTCCTTCTCCGACTCAGCCTCGGCGAGTTCCAACTTGAGTCGCTGTAGGCGCACTTCGTTGTGCATCGCACGGGCCGCGTCTCGTTCGGTCGAGCGAGATGCGGCTCTGGCCTGGGCGAGGTCGTGCTCGCCCCTGAGGCGGTCGACGTTCGAAAGTTCCAGGGTGCGTCGCTGGTCCAGAGCGACGGCGAGCAACTCGGCGCCACGCTGCGCTGCAGCCGCGTCGCGCTCTGCGCCGCGGTGAGCGGCGTGCGCCTCCGAGAGAGGATCGAGGCCCGCGATGATGCCCTCGAGGAAATCACGTTCGAGCAGCATCTGTTCGCGGTCAGCGAGGTTGACGGCCCATTGGCTGAACGTGTCGGCGACCGAAGCGGCGTCCTTCGGGTCGGTCACGGTCGTCAGCAACCAGTCGACAAAGTCCTTCGACGAGGAGTAGTTGAACGCCTTCGCCGCTTCTCCCTCGTCAACGTTCATGCGGCGCTGGATGTCGAACAGGTCCGGTTCGATGCCACGCTCGCGCAGGTGCCGGCGCCACTTGCCCTGGTCGTCACCTAGCCAGGCCAGTTCCGTGGCGGCTTCTTCCCGGTCAGCTTCCTCTACTGCCTCGTGGAACCCTTCGAGTCGGCGTCTGCGGTCGTCGAGCATGACCGGAAGCTCGTCGAGGTCGAGCGTGGTGCTGGGCCGAAACGAGTACCAGGCTTCTGCGACCGGGTACTTGTCGCTCGAGGAACGGCTGCGTCGCTGGTACACCTTCCCAGTGACGAGGCGTTCGCCGGTAGTGACGTGTATCCACTCCAGCGCGACGTGACCGGTGTCGCCGTCGAGTACGAACTTCTCCAGCGATGCACCGCCGACCGTGTTGCGTCGTCCGGGAAGCACCACGCTGAACAACAGCTTGAGCAGGACCGACTTCCCGCCGCCGTTCTCCAGCAGCAGAAGCGAGAACGGAGCCGGCCGCCGGACCGGCGTGTCGAACAGGTTCTGCGATGCGATCGGAGCGCCAAGGCCGGACAGGTCGAGAGTGACGTCGGAGTAGCGGGCACCCCGGGGGCCGATTCCGACGAGGCGCGCGCGGTTCAACTCGTACACGGCCGACTCCCGCCACTGGTCGACGTGGTCCGCGAGGTCGCGCTGACCGCGGGGACAGACGGGCAGCAGCGGTGGCCCACGGCGCGTACCGCCCTCGAGGGCACAGCGTAGAAACGAGTCACAGTTGGTTCACGTCCTTCTCGGTCCACTCAACGTGGGTCAACGTCCCGGTTCCGTCAGTGACCTCGGTGATGCCGAGAGCCAGAAGCTCGGCGAACATCCGGCTGCCTGCCTCGGCGACCTGGACTCGGTAGCGGCTGGTCGTGGCGTACGTGCCGCCGTCGTCGTCGCTGCGGCGGGTCAGCATCCCCTGCTCGGCGAGGAACGTCAGAGCCTTCCCGACCATCCCGACCGTTGAGGATGCAACGCGTCGGCCGTCACCAGAGCCGGGCGTCGCGGCACGTCGCTGATAGACACGCCACGCCGCCTCGAGGTCTGGGGCATCGACGGAAGGGTCAACGTCCTCGCCGGCCTCAGCGGCTTCTTCGCCCAAGCGGCGGCACGCTTCACGAACGAATGCCTCGACGCCGTTGGCCGAGACCCGGCCGACATACGCCGGGTTCGACAGGTCAGCTGGACGCGGGTACGCCATCACGGCTACGCCTAGATGAGCGAGCGCGTGCAAGACACGTTCGGCTGCCTTGCCCTCGCCACCGGTCCGGCGGGCGTACTCCGTCATCCGGACCGCGAACACGCTGTCGGTCGTGCTCGCCACCACCATGCCGTGCCGGTCGTCGACGTCGAGCACGAGCAGGTCAAGGCCAAGGCAGACAGCTTTCACCAGTTCAGCGAAGCCGTCGTCGTCGCGAAACCTGCGGACAAGCTCGGCGTAGGTCTCGTCGCGTGCCGGACGCTGCTTCGGGCGCAGCGCGAACGCGACGAGGCGGGATGCGTCGGCAACTGCTCCGACAGAACTGGCAGTGGTCATGCTCGTGAGGCTCACGCTGCGCCCTCCTCGTCATCCGTCTTGGTGCGGGGGCCGGTACTTGGGCTGCCGAGGCCGCCGCCCGGGCTTCCCCCGCTCCTGCGGCCGAGAGACTCGTTGGAACGCTCCCCTAAGGTGTCGCCACCGCGGCTGTCATCTGTCTGGTCCCGCGCAACGGCCTGAAGGACCTGCGCACGGGCCACGAGAAGGTCTGCGCCCGCGAACTCCGGGTCGTCGAGCGGTACGCCATCGTCGATCGCCATCAAGACGGTCGGGTCGCGATGGTGGCGTGCGACACCGATCTCCTGGGCGGCAAGGGCAAGCACCCGGACGACGACGAGCAGCGGCAGGTCCTCAGCCTCCGGGTCCTCGACCTGCCGCGACCGTGCATCGGCGAGAAGCCCGGACAGGCGCTGCGGCGCGTCGGGGTCCAGGTCGAGCAGGGCCCCGAGGTGCTCGTAGCTGGCGTCGGGGAACCGGGCGGGTTCCTCGTCGAGGTCGAGATCGGGATCCTCGATCACCGCGCCCAACGTGTCGCGTTCTGCCGGCGGCGTGATGAGCCCTTCGAACAGGTCGATCAGCCGGAGCGCGTGTGGGACGACCACGCCGGCGGCGGGACTGAAGAAGCGCAGTAGCGCGGCGTCGGCCTCCACGACGGTCCGAGTCAGCACGGGTCGGAGCAGCTGCGCGTGCAAGTCCAGTGCGGCCCGAGTTGGGCCAGGGGTGAACGTCTGCCGATCTTGTTCGGCACGGAAACGCCGTCCCGCTGTCTGCAGGCCCGCCTGGAGTTGGTCATGACGGCGTAGGCAGTCGCGCACGACCTCCACCAGGCGTGCTGCCTGGGCCTTCCGGGTAGCGGTGTCGGCGGTGTCGCGTACCTCGGTCAGATTGACCAGGATGGCGTTCTCGGCGCGGTAGCGCTCCAGGATGTGGGCCAGTGCCTCCTCGATGAACGCTGGCATGGTCTCGGCCCAGTCGACATTGCGGACGTCGCGGCTGGTGGCTTCGAGCCGCTGGCGGAGCATCTCGCCGTACTGGATGGTCCGGTATCGGGCGTTCTGGGCGGCCGCCTGAGCTTCGCTGAGACGGCCGCGCTTGATGAGGATGTCCAGGCGCACATCTGCGGCTATGTGCGCAGCCTCCAGGTCGACCTCGAGGGCACCCACGAGCACGTTGACAGCTTCGTTGGATGCGCGGAGGTAGAGCTCGCCGTCGGCTCCGCGCGTCTCCTCGAGGAGCTTGAAGTCGAAGGTGCGGCGGTCGTAGCCGTCAGGTCCCGAGATCCCGTACACGGTGCGGAAGCCACGGTCGGCCGACCCTACGTTGAGCAGGTTCTCCAGGATCCACGACGCGACGCGGGCATGCTCGTCGGGTGACCGCTCGGCAGCTTGGGCGCCAACCCGGTCTGCGAGGTCACGCAGGACGGCCTCGGGCCGCGCTCCGGTGTCGAAGTCCATCGCGATCGTGACCAGGTCGATCGCGTGCAAGGCGAGCTCGGCCATCTGGTAGCGGCCGTAGTCCGCGGTCTGGACCTGAGCCTTGCGCGCGTCGAGATCGTGCAGCGGGGCCGTGGTGGCGAGAGCCTTGACACGCTGAGCGAAGCCCGCCGAACTTGCCGAGGCGTCGACGATGTACCCGTCGTGGAGGTCGAACTCGAGCGGGCTGTGTCCACGGGCGTGGTCGTCGACGACCCCACCTATGGAGGCATCGCCATGCTCGTAGTCGGCCTGCATGCGCGTCACGCTAACCGTGACCGGGGACACGGTGTGCGGAGTCCGGAGAACCGGTCGGAGGCTGCCATCCTGCGGTACGCCGCTTGGGCGAGTCGCCTCGCGGTGTGGCGGCCTTCCGCGGCCCCTGGGTTGCTCGCTGGCGAAGGCTCCGACCCGGCCGCCCGGCGACAAGCCCTGGCAAAGACCGCCCTGCCTCAGCGAGGTTGACGTCCAACCGCCTGATGGGAGGTGACCCGGTACGCGGGTTCTCGCCGTCCGGTCTGCTGTCGGCGGCTGCCTCTACGGTTTGGGCGTGCCCTGGACACCCCTTCACGCCAGCCTCGGCGAGCCGACCGGAGTTCTCGACTTCGCCCTCATCGAGCGCGCCTGCGCCGAGTCCGTGCCGGAGCGCACCGACTTGGACTGGAAACGGCAGCTACCGCTGACGGCACCCAAGACGGAGGCGAAGGCGAAGCAGGCGCAACAGGTCGAGCTCGCTAAGGACATCGCCGCGATGGCCAACAGCGGCGGCGGCATGATCGTGTACGGCGTCGAGGAGACCCGAAGGGCCGGCACGTCCGCCGCGGAAGCCGTCGTCGGCGTCGGAGTCATTGACGAGGACACGACGCGCGACATCCGCCGAGTTGCCGGCAACCTCATCTACCCACCTGTCGTTGGCCTCGACCTCATCCCCCTCGCACCCGAAGACGACCCTGACGGCGGAGTACTGGTGTTGCTGGTCCCCGACAGCACCGACCGGCCCCACCTGGTCCACCCGTCAAACGGCCAGGACTGGTTCGGTGCGCCCTACCGGCACGGGCCGGACACAGAGTGGATGGTGGAACGGCAGCTCGCGGCCGCATACTCCGAACGAGAAAGTGGACGCCGACGTCGCATCGAAGAGTTCGACACCCGGTTCAACCAGTTCACCGACGTCCTCGACCAGGACCAGGACCTGCGGTGGGTGGTCGCGTTCGCCGTGCCCGACCAGCCGAACACGCGCCCCCGGGCGCTCACCCAGTCCAAGGCCAACGCCATCATCGAACGCGCCTGGACCTCACCGCTCGCCGGCCGATTCGGTGCCGCCGACCTCACCCGGGACGAGCAGACCCGCCGGGGACTGCGGCGCTACACCCGCGCCGGACACCGCACCATCAGATCCGCTGGTTCAGCCAAGGCCCGGGGACGAGTCGAGGTACACGGCGACGGGACCATCGCGGCGGCCTTCACCCGCGACGGTGCGCTGCCCGGCGAAGCTCACCAGAGGACCCAGGTGCCGATCGCCGACATCGAAGCCACAGCCCTCGACTTCCTAGCCCTCCTGCTCTCCGTGCGAACCACCTTGGGGATGAGCGGTGACTACACCGCCCGGCTGACCGTGCACCCGCCGACCCAGATCTTCCGTCGTTCCGACTCGAGCATGCAGGGTCACTTCGTGCCGTGGGACGAGCAGCGGGTCTACGGCTACCGGCCCGTCGATGGCCCCATCATCGGAACGGCAGGCCGGCGTGAGCTCATCTCGTCGTGGGTCGACGTCGTCGCCGACGCAGTGAACCAGGCAGGATCGGCATGCGCCCTGGACGCCGCTGAACTCGACACCGCCTTGTGGGTCGAGGAGTAGAACCAGGCACGGCGTGCCTGATGGGCGCCTAGTTGTGCTGCACGTGCTCCCAGTCTCCGGAGGGAACGAAGTTCGTGGTCTGCGGCAACCGCAGCCAACCGGCGGCGTTCATCACGATGCTCTCGACTTCGTAGTCGCCTACGGCCCGGGCTGGAGGCCACGACACGGAGCCCGAATCTGCCTGGAGCGGGCGCCAGGCGTCCGCGGGGAGCGCGAATGGGGGGACCCCGGGGCCGCTGTCGGTCCTGACGACCATGGCGAGTCCTTGGAAGCGGAGAGCGCAGAGGTAGACCTTGCGAGTCTCGCCGGTGGCCCAGTTCTGGTCTTGGTGGCTGACTGTCATGCGTGCGGAGAGCGCACCGAAGTCGTGAGCGCCGGCGTAGCGGCTGACCCACACCCATGTGTTCGGCGGCGGCGTCTGGGAGCGGGCGAACAACTCACGGGTGCCGGCGCCTGCCACGTTGGACCGGTCGGCGACGCGTTCACGTACCCATGCCGTCTTCACCGCCCATGACGCGAGTGCCCCAACCTCATCCCCGCTGAAGGACGTCGACCCGAACGGATAGGAGGGCGCCCACAGACGTTTCAGCAGCGGCTTGCATCGCGTCTCAAGTCTGCTCATCCAACCGCTGTTGCAAGTGGTGCAGAACTCGCGGACGACCGTGGTCAGCACAGACCGTTTGTGGTGAACAGCAACGTTCGGCAGTTCGCTCATCGTGTCATCGGCCGAGCGCTGAAACCCAGCTGCGTACGAGTGCTGCTCCGCGCCGACCGCAGTCCCGGCGTGCATCCACTGCGGCCAGGCGTGCTCCTTGGTGAGCTTGCCGAGGGCCCCGCAGAACACACACGTGCGCCGAGCCTGCTGCTGGTGGGTGGTCGTCACATGCCCAGGATGCCGTTGCGCGCCGACACCTCGACCGCGCGCCGCGGCACCGGCGCAGGAGCGACCTGACGGGCCAGTCGTGCTGCGTCACCCGCCGCGCGTCGCCGTCCGGCATCATCGTCTACGGCAGCGGGATGCGCCCAGCAGCTTCTGCGATGTGGACGGCCAGCCCGAGGGTCCGAAGCGAAGGGACAAAGCGTGCTGGATGCCGAGACAGTGGCGGCCCTCGATGAGCGCGCCCGACTGGTGGGCGTGAAGATCGGGTGGACGCTGAACTTCATCGCAGGACCGAACCCGGACGTCGTAGCGCTCGTCGCGGACGGGATCGACGACCACGGTGAGGTCATCCGTATCGCCATCCACGGGCCGATGAAGACCGACCCAGTGACCGCCCACGAGGTCGACCTTCTCCTCGACCAGCTCGAGTCCGGAGAGCGGACCATCGGGTTCGACGAGGACGGCGACCCCACCCTCCGCTGAGTTCGGCAGCAAGGTGTGACGCCATGTGTGAAATCGGCGGCGCCGTCCGGGATGCTAGCTCTCGTGGGCGTCCCGCCATCGCTGGAGCCGCTCCCGGTCGCCAGGCAGGAGCTCCTTCCGGAACGTCACCAGCACGACGGTCTGACCGCGCGTTGTCTCGAACAGCTCGGTTCGGAGAACCGTCGCCAGCGTGTGTCCGCCCGAACGACCCACGTCGACAAGCGCGCCCGGGAACAGCCAGGACGGATCGAAACCGAGATGCTCGACGAGGGTCCACCCGTTCCCGTCGTCGTCCTCTTGGTTCAGATCGGCGTCCAGTCGACGCGGCTGCTCACTCACTGCGCCTCCCCACGGCGTTCGGGACCGATTTTCACACATCCATCACACCCTGCTGCCGAACTCACACTCCGCCGAGTTCGGCAGCAGGGTGTGATGGATGAGTAAAAGTTCCGAGCGTAGTGCGGGCGTGCGCCGACCGAGACTGACGACACCTCTGACGCGCGCTGGCGATGTAGCGTCATGGCCGTGTCGTGCTCACGATGTAGCAACGGAGTGCTACGCCGCAGCCACCTGCCGAAGGCGGCGCAGCGCGGTGACCGAGTTGCCGTGGTCACCGATGTGCCCGCGCTGGAGTGTGCGTCTTGCGGGGACGTCTCCTACGACGAGGACGTAGCGGTGACGCTCGATGCTCTTTTGACAGAGATGTTGGACCACAACCTCGTGGCCGTTCGACACTTCCCGAACTCCTCGGGCAGCTGAGCTGCTCTCGTCGCCGGACTTTTACTCACCGCATCACACCTTGCTGCTTCCCGGACTGCAGCTCCCCCCTCGTCCTGCGTCAGTCAGCTACGATGACGTAAGCAAAGCGGGGTGAGATATGGACCAGACCGAACGTGTCCGACTCGCCCTCGAAGGGGACATCGCCCAGCGGCACCTGACCCTCGACGAGGCGCGACAGTTCGACGCCGCGATCTCGGTCCGCATCGACGAAGCCGTCGCGCGAGCCGACTTCGCTTCAGCGCCGCTACCGAACTTCGCGGCCGCCTCTCCCGACTTGCACCGCGTTCTGGCCGACCTGGCAGGCGCACAGTTCGATGCGCGCCGCCAACAATCGCGACATCGGTGACTTTCACGCGACCACAAATGCTCGCCGAGTTCGGCAACCGCTGACCTGGCGGTTCCCAACTCTCGCAACCCGCGAACTGGGTGCGGTCGCGACCTGCCCGGCCTCGCAGCGCTTCGCGCACACGAGCGCTGCGCCACTGCGACGTGGGCGGCCCAGCGTTCGTTGTCGGCGGCAGGTGGGAGCGTCACGGCCATGACTGAAGGACAAGGCGCTCACTCCGGCTCAGTTGAGAGTGGGATGGACGCGGACGTTGAAGTGGAACCGCACGACTTCGACGACGACCCGTGGGAGAACCCCGCCGAGTGCCTGCGCGAATCTTTGGATGAGCTGTTCAGAACCAGCACCCACCCTGACCTGCTCGCGGTCGGCGCGCACGCCGAGCTCGCGCTACGCAAACTGCTCAAGGAGCGCGATGATGCCGTCAGGGCCGCCACATGGATGTGGACGTCGGCGTCACACGCGGCATCTGACCAACCCAGGGCCCGTGGCGTGCTGAGTGCGGCAGCAGCGTGTGACAGATGAGTACAAGTCAGCCTGGACGAGCTGTCAGAACGGCTCGTAGCCTCGACCATCTCGGGTGGAGTCTGTGTTGTCGGAGATGATCGGCACCGCGCGGCCGAGCAGGTCGGCGGCGGCCACCTCGAAGGCAAGTTCGTCCGAGAAGGACGTGGTTCCGTACGTCGCCACGAGGCGCCTCTCAGCTGGGTCCCAGCGAAGGTTCGTGATCTTGTGGGCGCGAGCCAGTTCGCGCAGATCTTCCTTGTGCTCGACAAGCCTGCTGAGGTCCGCCGGGCCCGCGACGGTCGGATCGACGTCGGCGACAAGCTGCTCCCAGTCCCAGCCCGGCAGGAGGTCCGCGGCGCGACGAATGAGTGAGGGCACAGCAAAGATTCCGCCGTCGGCATCGGCTATCAGTTGGGCGACGGCGTGCGCCTCGGCTTCCTCCACTACGCCAGACTCACACGCCGCACCGCTGCCCGCGAGGGACTTTTGCTCACCGCGTCACGCCTTGCTGCCGAACTGGCCCTCCGCTGACCACCGCAGCGCGGTGGCAGCCGCGGTCCGGGCCTTGCTCCGTTCCAGGACCCTTCCTCGCTCCGCCGACGCGACGGCGAGCTGGGAGGACGGAGCACTGGGCCGGACTATGACGTCACAAGATGTCGAGACGCGGCGCCGCGGACGCTGCCACGGCCGCCTGAGAGATCCGCTCGGCATCGGTACGAGCGGGGACTCGGACGCTGAACGCGGGGACCGCCCGCTTCGTGACCTTTCCGGTGTAGACAGCGAACACCTTCGTGCGGACGTCGTAGACAACGTTGCGTGCCTGGTTCCAGTCGATCTCGAAGAACTGACGGTTCACGATGCCGACGAACACGAACAGCAACCGTTGGTTGGTGCACGCCAGGACACCCATCCCGCTGCCTTGAGCAGCCGACAGTGCGACAACCCGCTCCTCGGGACGCAGATACTGCTCGAGCAGTCGGATCTCCTTCCCCGCACCGACGAGCGCCTGCGCTTCGGCTCGAGCCTTGGCGATGTCCTCGCGAAGCGCACCCTGGCCACCTGCCCCGGCAGGACCCGCCCCGACAGGCGCGGGGGCCTCGACCGGCCCATCAACCGGGGCCGGGCCGGCACCGGCCGACTGCGCCGGGTGCCGAGTCGGGTCAGCGGTCCAGTATGTCCACCGCGTGCCGTCGAAGTAGCGCCGCAGCTGCTGGTTCAACGGGTCGGGATACCACGCCGCGGGCGGCGGGTTCGCTGGCGGATCCCAGGGCGCTGACGTTGGCACGCCGCCGGCCGGGCCTGCTCCTGAGGTGCTCACGCGTCACCGTCGTCAGTGAGGTCCCCATCCAGGTCGACTCCCGACCCGATGCCCGTGGCGACGTCCCCGGAACCGCCCGGCGCGCCGACCGCTGCGAGGGCCGCTGCCGCGGGCGCCGGGAGGTCACCGCCGAACTCCGTGCGGTCGCGGCGGTGCGGGTTCGAGGCACGCCACTCGACGGCCTCGACGTCGGCGTTGTACTCCAAGACGTGGTCGTTGCCGATGTCGACCAGCGCGTCGCGGACCTCAGCCGGAGTGGCGTAGAAGAACTCGCGCCGCATGTTCACCAGGTTCACCCGCTTAGGCGCGAACCGGCGGTGGAGCTCGTTCTCCAAGGCGACAGCGTCGTCGGAGAAGAACAGCGCGTGGACGTCGAATCGGAACGGCACTGAGGCGTCCCCGAGCTCCCGGACCCGGTCCATGGGGTCCAGACGTCGAGTCAGACCGATCTTGACCATGTCGGGCCCGAACGCGCCGACGTTCGAGATGACATACACGTAGCCGCACCGCACGTTCGCCGCGCGGGCCTCCACCGACTCCACGGCGGCGTCGAGCTCAGCGAGCTTCGCCTCGAGTGCGGCCCGGGAGGCGTCGTCCCCGCCACCGGCAGCTAACTTCGCGGCCGCGGCCTGGTAGTGGGCACGTTCCTTCGCGAGCCGGGCACGTTCGCGCTCGATCTCCTTCATCACCTTCGCCTCTTCACGCAGCCGCTCGCGTTCGGCGCGTTCGATCTCCTTCTCCACCTCCACCTTCATCAGGTAGTCCGCGGTCAGGTCGACCTCCTGGACACGGAGCCGGTGGTACTCGGCGGAGATGGTGATGTGCAGCGCGGCGCCGAGCTTCGCGATGGTGTCGCGCGACTTCGACAGCCGCGTCTTCACCGACTCACGGGTATGCGGCCTCACCGTGCGGACTGCGTTGTCGGCCTCGGTGTTGTAGGCACGCAGCATCAGCTTCGCGATGTCACGGCCGACCTTCTGCCCCTCGCGGATGGAGCCGTTCACAGCCCAGTCGACCTGGCAGGTGACCGCGTCCGCCTTCGCGGCCTCCTTGATGCTCCTTCGCAAGTCAGCCAGGGCGTCCTTGTAGGCGAGCGCGTCCTCCAACGGGTGGGCGTACTCGTAGATCCCGACCTCCTGCAAGATGGCCAGCTCACGGCTCTCCACCAGGTCGTCCTGGACCTGCGTCAGCTCGGCCTGAGCCTGCGTCAGCGCCGACCGGACGCCGGTCTCCTCGGCAGCAGTCCGTTCCACCGTCTCCCGCAGCGACCGCAGGTCGGCCTCGAGCTGGCCGGTCTCTGCGCCACGGATCTGATTGACCCATCCCTGCAGCTGCCCGATGTGGGCATGCGCCTGGCTGAGCTGCTCGCGCAGCGTCACGACCTCGGCATCGTCCTTCTTTCCGAACGCCATCGCGATGTCTCCGTCTCCTCGCAGCACCACCGTGCTGACCCCGTCCGCCGCCTCGCAGCGCGGCGTGCACGACCTTGCCACGATGAACCCACGCCCGCAGCCAGACCACGACAGACGACAACCCAGCCCCACCGACAGCTCCATCGACAGCCCACCGACAGGCCCACCAACCGTCCGCCACCACTCGGCAAGGTCAGGCAGTCGACAGGGGCGCGCGCAGCCCCAGGGTGGCCGAGCCAACCTTGTCCCGGCCGCTCGCGGCGCCGTACCGTGGAACCGCACGACATGGGAGAGGCCCGCCTCGCGCCAACGAGACGGGCCTCCAGAGTGGCTCAGCAGCCACCCATGAAACGCAGCAGCAGCAAGATGGTCTGGGTCGCCTGAAGCAACGTTCGCAACACGTCCAGGCGCCCAGACCTCCTGCTCGGCGGCGGACTCGGTCCGCACGTCTCGCACATGTGCCCCACCTCCTTCCGGTGTTCGTTCGGGCCTGACACCGGAAGTAAGACACGACTTCGACCAGCGTTCCAGTACACTGATAGAGCGTCTAAACCCGCCAGTGGATCCATGTCATCCAGGAATCTACGAGATGGAATCTTCTGGCCGGTTTAGACGTTCAGATCTAAGCAACGTATTCTGTCCTCATGGTCCGGATCGAGCTCGACTTCTCGCGACCGCTGAGCTCGAAGGAGCTCGCGGCGTTCGCCGCCCGCAAGGTCAGACTGGAGGGCGACTTCGGACGGTCGGCCCAGAAGGCGACGGTCGCGCTGAACGGCCTCACCGACCTCGGCGCCGAGGGACTGCGCATCCGCAGCCCGTACTCCTACCTGATCACCCCGATCGACGCCGGCGAGGTATCCGACCGCCGGGCACCCCGCCGGGAGCTGCGCCCGCCGGCGACTCGGATCGTCACCAGCCAGGGAGTCGCACTTCGCCTGCACCTCGCCGCGCTTGCAGTCGCACAGGCGACGACCGGGCCCGGCAAGCGGGCGCACCTGCCCCAGATGCCGATCGCGGAGTTCGGTGCCGGAGTCGGGTGGACGGACCTGGTCGCCACCGGCGCGGTTCACCACGGGTCGGGGGCGACGGCTGCGACCGTGCGTGACAAGAAGGGCCGGTCGGTTCGCACTGCCCTGGACACGTTGAGCGCTGCCGGGGTGGTCCAGCTCCCCGGGACGGCTGGTCGGCGGGGGCGCCACAAAGGCTTCCTCCTGCTGCACGAGGCGGGCTGGCAACTGGAGGGGGACGCGCGGGCCTACGTCGTGCCCAGCCTGGCCGAGGACGACGTGTACGCGGTGCCGCCCGGGTTCGTCTCCAACGGGTGGCTCCACGTCTTGGAGGACACCGAGATCGCGGTCTTGCTGATGGTCGCGTGCGGCAAGGCGACGCTGCGGCCCGCCAGCACGAGCGTCGACCTCGCGCCGGGCGAGGTCGCCATCCCCGCCGACGACCGCTTGCGGCACTACGGGATCCACCGCGACCCGTTCAGCTCGGCACGCAAGACCCTCGAGTGGTTCGGGCTGCTTGGAGTGCGCGAGATGGGGCGTCACGATGACGGCCGTGCCGAAGGCAACGACTACCAGCTCCACCGGCTCTCCCTGCGGCCCGAAGGGTTCGACGCCGACGCACTCGAGGTCACCCGGACCGTGGTCAGCAAGCAGCTCGCCCGCCGAGGACGCTGAACCCCGGCCGGGACCAGACGGTCGAGTCAGGCAGCCGTACCTCGAGCCACTCTTGAGCCACTCTTGAGCCACCCCTGAGCCACCCTGAGCCACCCTGAGCCAACCCCTCAGCCAACCCCTCAGCCAACCCCTGAGCCACCCACCGCAGCGCCGTTCACCGAACTCAACCGTCCGCGCGGCTCAGGCCGATGACAGGGCCGGCGCTCGCCCACGGCCGAGGTAGCCCATCGGCGCCACGGACCACGACCGACAACCTCTCGCCCACCGCGGCGTGCACAACCGAGACCAGAGGCAGCCACCGGCAGTCCGTGCGAGCCACCGGAACAGCGCCCGCACCCGGTGCGCGCAAGAACAGCCCCCGGTCACAGTCGAGCACGTGACACGACGTCGCCGTCACGACCACCCACAACCCCGACGCGCCCTGACCAACCGGCGACGCATCAGCCATCACATCCACCACCACAGCACCCCGCTTCAGCACCCTGCACCCTGCACCCTCCAGACCCGAGGGCTCCCGCCGCCACAAGGCAGCATCCGCGCCAGACTGTAGACGTCTACATGAATGCGGCGCAGGCCGTCGAGGTGAACGGGAACGCCGATCGCGCGACGCGGCGAGCCTCCGCGTCTATAGACCTCTATACAAGATCGACTGGCGTCGTGGCCTCCCGACAGCGACGTACCGGCTACCGCGCCGGCGTCATGCCGGAGAAACTCAGCCGTGCGCTCACGGCCGAGGTCGACCGACTCGACCGTGTCGACGACCCCATTCAGCAGATCCGCGAAGCAGGCGACCTGCTAGCAGCGATCGACGTCGAACTCGAACGCATCGCCACCATCCGGCTGCAGGCCATCTCCACGCTCCGCGGGCGCCAGATGTCGTACAACCGGATCGTCGAGGCGACCGGACTCAGCTATCCGCGAGTAGCGCAACTGGCCCAGCAGGCAGGCGTCGGGGGCCGACGCGCACGCCGCGCGAAGACCACCGACAGCTGACCCCAACGACCGCGCCGCGCATCCCGCCAGGTGCCCGCGAACGCGTCCGGGACGCCATGCGAAACCCCAGGGCATCGACCGCCCACCCGGGTCAGATGCCACACCCAACCGGGTCATTGCTGCAAATATGTAGACGTCTATAGGTTCGGGCTTCGTGCCGCCTTCCCCGCCCGGCGCGTCCTCCGCTCTGCGACCCGTGCGCCGCATCCCCCTGACCACCTTCCCCGCAGCCGACGAATCGCTCTGGTCATGGCTGCACCGCTACAGCGTCAACCTCGACTACCCGCCCGGCCTCCTCGCCGAACGCCTGGGATTCCCCTTGCGAGCCGAACCGACGATCACCCGCGTCACCCACCTCGGCATCGCAACCACAACCGAGACCGCCGAATACGTCGCAGCAACAGCCGGCCTTCACCCCGACCGCATCACCAACCTCCACCTCCAGCGCTACGACAACGGCGCCCTCGACCTGACCGGCCTCGACTTCACCAACGAACGCAGCCTCGCCGAACTCGCAAAGCACCAGTGGCTGACCCCCTACGCCTCACGCGCGTGCCCACCATGCCTTGGCGAACGCCCCGGCATCTGGCCCTCCTGGTGGCGCCTCGGCTACGCCGCCGCCTGCCCACGTCACGCAGTCGTCCTCCTCGACGTCTGCCCGTCGTGTCGCATACCGTTCACACGTGGGTTCAGCAGGCACCCGCGCCCCCTCAGCCGAAACCGCACACCTGACCTCGCACTGTGCGGAAACGGCCCTGCCAGCAACCCGTGCTCGCAGCCACTCGCCGGTCTCTCGTCCCAACCGGCCACTCCGGCGCTGCTGGAAGCGCAGACAGCCGTACTCGCCGCCCTCGGCATCTCCGAACGCCCGGAACCCCCTGAACGCCCCGAACCACCACACCTCCGAGAACGACCCGCCGCTCACAACGCCCCCACCGGCCACCACCGCGCACCGCCCGCGTCCGGTGCAGACGCACAAGGCGGACGGACACAGCTGACCATGCCAACTCGCGTCGGCCAACACTCACGGTTGCACCTCGCAGGGAGCGAGGTAGACGCGAACACCTGGTTCACGGCCCTGCGCGACATCGCCGCGATGGCCCTCGCCAGCGGCCCAGCCAACCAGCCAGCCAACCAGCTGCTCCCAGAAGGCCTCGACGACGCCCTCGCCGAAGCCCTCGACGACGCTTGGCACAACATCGCATCCCACAGGCCGAACACCCGCAAGCCCCACCCCGTCACCCGGCCGCACAACGACCCCCGACAGCCCTCGACCAGGCAGAAGATCAACTTCCGAGGCAGCCCCGGGACCGCGCTGCTCAGCGGCGCAGTCCTCACGATCGCCTGGCAGACACTTCGCACTGACACCCCCAACTCGTTCGTCGCCAGCCTCGAACCGCTCGCCGCCGCCTACACCGAGACCCGGCGCCGACGCCGCCACGACCCACTCCGCTCCACACCGCTCTCCCAGCCGCTCACAGAAGTACTCCGAGAACTGCACCCACCGCGACGTGGACGCGTCGTAGACGCCCAACCCACCAGCCCACCCGGCCGTCAGAACGGCAGCCCCTCCGACCGCCGACTCGCAAGCCCAATCAACAGCAGAGCACCCAGGCTCAGCCGTGACCCCCACGACCCGCCCCACGACCCGCCCTGCGGTCCCCGAAACGCTGCGCCGCTCCCGCCGCCACAGCACATCCCCCAGCTCATCGCCGCCGACCTCTACCGAACCCACATCGCACCCCACCTCCACGGGGTCCACGAACCCACCGGACGCTGCCTCACCTCACTAGCAGTCGCCCGCCTCAGCGGCGCCACCAGCTGGCAGCACGCAGCGGCCACCCTCAACCTCACCCCAGCACGCGCCAACCGCACCATCGAACGCGTCCGCAGAATCGACGACCCGCACGCGTTCTGGCTCGGCGCACACCACTGCGCCAACGAACTCACCCAACAAGCAATCAACTACCGCCACATCGAACGACACCTCGGCACCCTCACCCGGATCCCCCAAGACATCTGGGCCGACATGTGCCGACCCCACGACTACCTCGCCACCCGGCCACGAGCACGACACGCCGCCGCATGGACATGGTCGACCCACACCAGCGCAGACCACCGCGACGCCCCCGCCCAGTCCAGCCACACCTGGCGTCACGTCAGCCCCGAATCCCGCCGCGAGGGCTACCGCCGATTCGTCGCGACCGCGCCACCCGCACTGCTCAACGACATTGCCACCTGGACCCGCGAACACATCGAAACCCGCGCCACGAAGCTCAGGTGAACCAGTGACACCACAGACGAACCCGCCGGCCCCAGCGAAGCCGCCGCCCGAGACGCCGTCAGGAACCGGGCCAACCGGGGTCGCCGACCGCGTGTACGTCACCGGCATCTCCTACACCGACAGCAACGGTCAGACCCACACCGCGCCACCGACCAAAGACACCGGCGAAGCCCTCAGGCCGATGTACCTGCACCGCCAGGTATCCGACTACGCCGGCTCACCGAACACCCCCGGCTGGTACTACTCCCACACCGACGACGAAGTGCTCCGCTACGAGACCTGGCTCGAGTGCCGCTGGCTCCAACTCCTCGACTTCGACCCCTTCATCACCCACATCACCACACAGCCCTTCACCGTCCACGGCCTCGACATCAACGGGCCACGATCAGTCACGCCAGACATCTACGCCGAGACCGCCAACGGAGGGCGGATCGTCGTCGAACCTCACCACCCAGACCTTCCGAACCAGGAAGACGCCCACCGAGCCGCGTGCCTGGTCAGCGCCGCCTGCGACGCACTCGGCTGGACCTACTACTGCGTCCACCTGCCCCCCAAGACGCTCGAGGACAACGTCGACTTCCTCCTGACCTACGCCCGCGACATCGGCTACGACAACACCCGCAACCACGTCCTCGATGCCGTCCACCGGCCGATGCCGCTTCACCAACTGTGGGATGACCACGACCGTGACGCCCTGATCACCTCGACCGCGTACCACCTCATGTGGACCCACGAGCTGAGATTCGACGCAACTGCCCGCCTCACCCCCAGCACCATCATCTGGAGAGCACCATGACCGCCCCACCCGCGTACCCCGACTTCGCCCCAGACCCGACCACCGGGGAGGTGTGGGGCCGCATCCACCTTGGCGACAAGCTCACCTACCGTGGTCGGACGTACAAGGTCGTCGGACTACACGTCCTCCCCGAATGCGCGAACGCGGTCGCGTTCCGGCTCCGCTGCAAGACGACCGGCCACACTGAACTCGCCCTGGTCTCCGACGTGCACGCCGACATCATCGAATCCCGAGATTCGTTCCAGCGCGCCTTCCAGGACCCGAAGCCCGTCCTGCTCCCCGAACACGCCACCAGGCACAGTCACCCCGGGAGCTATCCGGGACCCAACGCACAGTTGCAGTACCTCGGGCAACCGTTCGACCCATCGGCCGGCCTCGCAGGTCAGTCCGACGGCAGATGGGAACTTGAAACTCCCCACATCGAACCCGGGAACGAACCTGAAGAGAACGACAACCCAATCCCCACCAACACGCCCCGCCACATCTCAACGACCACACACAACAGACGTTGGCACCTCGACCGCGGTGCACTGATTGAGACCCTCCCGGCAAGCGCCACGCGGAAGGCCGAAGAGAAGGAAGCACACGTACTGGAGATCCTCACCGGACACCGCAGCGGCGACCCCGGGTCCCCCCTACCCGGCGAGCCGAGGCCTGAGTACACCGCCGAGACGATCGGAGACCGCATCGACGCGAAGGCAACAGAGCTCGGCTGCAGCTTCCGTACCGTGCGCCGGTGGGTCGACGACTACGACAGCTATGGCTTCTTCGGCGTCGTCGACAAGCGCGCGCTGCGAGACCTCGATCCGTCCGCCGGACTCAGCGAGGAGATCATCACCGCAGCCATCGACCAAGTCCGGGCCGAAGTGGACGAGTCCACAGGGCGCCGCCGGCGCTTCTACTGGCGCCTGCAGAAGCGACTCGACGAGTACTACGGCCCCGGAGTGGTGACCCTTCCGCCCCGAACAACACTGATGCCGAAGTTGGAACGCCTTCTCCCCGGATGGACCTTCAAGTCCGCCAAGCGTCGCCGAACCCAAGACCTCACCCCGAAGGACACCTTCCAGTCCATCCAAGCCACACGCCCCGGACAGGTCGGGCTCATGGACGCCACCCCACTCGACGTCCGCGCCTACGACCCCATCAACGACATCGACGTGTCCGCCAGCCTGTCGCTCATCCTCGACAGCGCCACCTACTCGATCAGCTCGTTCCGGCTCGTCAGCGGAGCCGAGAACCGCGCCGACGCCGTACTCCTGCTGGCAGACAGTCTCCGACCAGAAGCAACTCGCCCGGGCTGGCGCAGACGCCTCTCCGCACGCCTCCTCGGACTACCAGAATCCACACTGATCAACCACGACGCACGGTTCGCCGGCGCCGCAGCACTGCCCGTCATCTACTACAGCCGCATCGTCGCCGACCACGCCAAGATCAACGTCTCCAAAGCGTTCGTGCGCGCATGCTGGGTACTCCGGATCCACAAGAGCGACGCTCGAAAGCTCCAACCAACCGACAAGCACGAAGTCGAGCGTCTCTTCGAGACCATCGGAAGCCAGTTCTCCCAATGGATCGCGGGATACACCGGCGCAAGCGTGGAGAACCGCGGCAAGAACGTCGCCGGCCAAGCCCGGTGGACCATTGACGAACTCGAGGAGTTCTTCGCCTACTGGGTCGTCCACATCTACCAGCACACCAAGACCAGGGCCCTGGTGAACCCCCTCGCGCCGGGCGAGGCAATCAGCCCCAACATGATGTACGCAGCCCTCGTATCGCTCTTCGGATGGGTGCCCGCACCCGTCGAGGACGACATGTACTTCGAACTGCTCCCCATTCGCTGGCTGTCAATCCAGAACGACGGAGTCCAAGTCGACTACCGCCAGTACGACGACGACATCCTTCGTGACTACCAGGGCAAGAGCCCCGCGATGTACACCGCACCACTCTCCGCCAAAGGCCGACGACCCGGACGCTCTGAAGGAGCCCGCCTGCAAGGCAACCTCTGGCCGATCCGGATCGACCCGAACGACATCGGCGTGGCGTACTTCTACGCCCCTCGGGAACGGGCCTGGTTCGAGCTCACGTGGGTCGGGGCACCCGACCCGGACATGCCGATGAGTGACCTCTTCTACCGGCAGGTCCGCGCATGGATGAAGGAACACGGACTCGACGACACAGACCCCGCAGAGATCGCCGCAGCCATAGACGCGTTCTACGAACGAGTCGGCGCGCGAGAGACGTGGACCGCCAAGACCAAACGGCAGGTCAGCCGCGAACAGCAGCGTGCCCGCGCAGCAACCCGCGACCGAGTCGCCCACGCCCGAACCGTCCCCGTGCAGATGACGGGCACAGGCCAGCCACCCCAGAGCCAGGCCGCCGCCAGCGCTGCGGCGATGGGGACCGCAGAACGCGGAACCGACGACGGCTTCGACCCCGCGCGAGTCCCGGCACTTCGAGTAGTCCGGAACAACGACGAAGGGTCAACTCGATGACGAACCCCGAAGGCACCCGGAGGTTCCCCGACATCCTCGCCGGCGGTCACGACCCGATTCGCCACCCAGCGCTCACTGAGCCGAAGACGAAGACTGGTTGGCGTCGCTACTGCGACTTGCCCGACCCGGTCCCGCCGGCCAAGCTCACCTGGCCCCAGTACGAGTCCCTGAGCGAGATCGACAAGCGCAGGTATGACCGAGACCGAGCACGGTTCCACTCGCAGCTGGTCATCGTTGAGTCGGCACCGCTCGTCGCATTTCGCGACCACCTTGCCGACCTGCTCGACATCAACATGTTCGCCCAAGCCGGACCCCGAGTTGGACTGGTTGTAAGTGGCGCCGGCGGAGTCGGGAAGTCCACCGCCGTGAAGACCGTCACGCGCGAGTACGAGCGCCAGTTGCGGTCTGACTATCCCGACTACTTCGCCCGGGAAGGCAACGCCTTCGTACCAGTCGCATACCTGCCAGTCCCACACAAGGTGACACCAAGGTCACTCCTGCTCAGGTTGGCAACCTACTTCGAACGGCCCGTGCGCCGCGGTATCACCGCCATCGAACTGCTCCCAAAGGTCGTCGAACTGATCGAGGAATGCGGAACCCAGATCCTCGTGATCGACGACCTGCACTTCCTGAAGATGCAAGGTACCGACGGCGAGGAGTCCAACAACCTGATCAAGGAACTCCTCAACCAAACCGGAATCACGTTCGTCGCCGCCGGCATCGACCTGGACGAGAGCCCACTGTTCCCAAGCAAGCCCAATCCCACCGCGGTCCAGGAACAGAACGGTGGGCGCTTCGACTTGTTGCCGTTCGCCGCCGCGTCGTGCGCGACTCGAGCGGACTCGGAGAACTGGGTCGGCACCATCCGTGCCTTCGAGGACGCACTTGTACTTCTTCGGCACGAACCCGGCACCCTCCCGTGCCTGTACGAGTACCTGCACATGCGGACCGCCGGCAAGATGCAGGCCATCTCCGAGCTCATCCGCAAAGGTGCCCGCAAGGCCATCACGACCGGAACGGAGCGGATTGACGAAGCCCTTCTCGAGCAGGTCCGGATCGACCTCACCAGTGAAGTTCGCATCAGTTCCTCCAAGAAGAGCAAGGACAACCGCCCCTCGCGCGGCCTTGTCTCGTAGTTCCGGGTCGGGCGGACGAAGTTGGCTGCGGCAGTCCCGAACTGGTTGCTCTGCAGCGCGAGTGACCTACGCGCGAGTGTCCGCGACCCGGAGAGCGATCTGTGCGTGGAGATCGTCCTGCGTCACCGGCCCTGCCAGCTGATGCTCGCGAAGCACCGCTCGGCACACGAAGTCGACGCTGGGCCGCATCCGCGAGAACCAGTACTCGGCGTTCGATGAGGCGAAGAGGCTGAACCGTCGATGGGGGAATCGTTCCCTGGCAACGACGGCCGCAGGAGACTCCCTCGCGACATCCCCAGTCAGCAACGCCCACACTCGAGCCGACACAATCAGCCTCCGGTACGACCATGTCTCGCTGTGCCTGTCGTCTACATCGGCCACGTCGCACAACCGCGTCCAGTGTTCCTCCCCGACGTCGTCCAGGTCAGCCAGAAGGCGGCGGCGCTTCCCGTACGAGATCAAGAACTCCGCCTGCTCCAGCTCGTCGAGCACACCCCGCAGACGAGCCGCGAATGCTGGCCCCCGGCCGGACGCCTTCACTTGCGCCCGCAGGGCCGACGACTGGACCTCCACGCCGCGAGACCATCCGAGTACCTCAGCTGCCTGAAGCCAACTGGTCACGTCGCCTCGGATCAGCCGCACGAGGGAGATCGCCGTCAGCCTCCGAGCACCGACGTCGGAGCCAGGCAGGATGCCGGCGCACACTGCCTGGTGCACCGAAGGCCACAGAAGACGGGGCAGCTGTTCGACCCGGACGCGGAACCTCAGCCCATTTCGCGACGGAGAGACTGGTCGAGCGGCCCTGCCATCGAGGCTCGACGTCAAACCGAACAAGCGCCGCTCGGCGGCAAGATTCATCGCTGTCTCATGCCGGACCGACAGACCACGGGGCCGCACCCTGAACCAGCTACGCCGTTGATCGAACTCCACAGTGCGCATCAGCTCGGACCACGCGACCTGCAGGTCGGTGTCTCGAGCAAACGCGACTCCTGCCGCAACCTGTATCGGCCCAGCCAGGCGCTCAGCGCTCATATGCGCGTAGGAGCAATCGCCACGGCCACCTACATCGTCACGCCGCGCGATCCATTCCCGCCAGGCCTCGGCCGAGCGGTCGTCGAGACCGTGCGCGACTGCGGACGTCCCGGCGCGGTGTACGAGCTTGATGAGCAGTCGCAGATCGTTGAAGACCTCGGCGGCCGGCGCCTTGGCGGTCGTCGGATTCGGGCCCTCGCTCGTACCCGACTTCGCGTCCCTAGCCGCATCCAACGCCACCTGCAGGTTGACTAACGCGAGTGGTGCCGCACTCGGTGCTGTGTCGGTAAGCACGTAGCCGCAGACGCCATCACGGACTCGCCCCGCATGGCGCATAGCGAGATCTCTGCGCTCCTCCCGTGCGCAGCACTGTTCACCCTGTCGGCGGTCGGAACTGACGGCTTGGAGCCGTGCTCCGCATCGGGGGCATCTGGAGAGCATCCACGCCCGGTGGATCGGGCAAATCAGAGACCAGGGGAGGCGCCACGACGTTTGCCACACCCCCGGGCGAGTGCGCAAGCACTGCACACAGCAACGCGAACCCCAAATCGGCACCCAGTTCGCCCACGACCACCGCAGGATGCTCGACCTATCGGTGCAATCAAGGCCCTGCATGTCGATCACGCCGCCTCCGAAGCGGCTAACCAACATGCCCGGGAGTCCATCGGGGCTGATGCCGGTAGCCGTGCCGATGGCCTCGCGTTGCTCAAACGTCAGATCGAGTCCGTTGGCGGCGGGCTGCAGGCCCAACTCCGGGACGAGACCCAACAAGTGCCAGGCCTGTTTCCGGCTGACGTCGAGGGCTTGTGCGCCTCGATCTATCCAGCTCAGAAGGGACTCCCCCGGCTCGTGCACCACCCACAAGGGCAACCGGTAGACCTTGAGTGCGGGAGAGCCGTGGCTCGTCGGCCACATCCTTCGATGATCCCCGTCAACTGACCCGGCCGCCAGTGTCTGACCAGCGGTGTGCGAGATCCGACCGGCATGTCCCGGCGAGCCCAGGTCCTTCCCAAACCTCACTCTCTAGAAACTGACCAGTCCTTCCCTCCGCGACGCCTGGTTAGATGACGTTTGGAGCCGTCATTTCGACGCTTTCGTGACACGAACACCCGACCAAATGACATCTGGGATCGTCATATGACGTCTTCGGCCGTCGCTCATACCGCCGTCATGACCGGTGTTGAGAGCGGCCAGCAGGTCGACGACCTCGCCGCCGCGAACCTCACCGACGACCAGCCGGTCCGGTCGCATCCGGAGGGCCTGCCGCACCAGCGCGCGTACCTCGACCGCACCCGCGCCCTCGATGTTGGCCGGTCGACCCTCCAGCGCCACGACATGCGGATGGTCGGGTCGCAGCTCACTGGCGTCCTCGACCAGGACGACCCGCTCCTCCGGCGACACCCGCGAGAGCAGTGCCGAGAGCAGGGAGGTCTTGCCCGACCCTGTGCCGCCGCTCACCAGGAACGCCAGCCGGGCCTCGATGATCGCCTCCAGGAGCCGGGCGGTGTCGCGGGTCAGGGTGCCGAGGCCGACCAGCTCGTCGAGGCTGAACGTCCGAGGCCGCGGGACCCGCAGCGAGATCAGCGTGCCGGGACGCGACAGCGGCGCGAGCACGGCGTGGAAGCGAGTGCCGTCCGGCAGCCGCAGGTCGACGTACGGCGTCGCGTCGTCGAGTCGGCGGCCGCCGAGCGCCGCGAGCCGCTGGGCCAGCCGGCGGACGGCCTCCTCGTCGGAGAACCGCACCGGGGTGAGCTCGAGGCCCGAGCCGCGGTCGAGGTAGACCCGGCCGGCTCCGTTGACCAGCACGTCGGTGACGTGCGGCGTTCGCAGCAACGGCTCGAGCGGCCCGGCACCGACGACGTCGCGGCGCAGGGTCTCGTAGACCTCCAGCACCGCGGCGTCGCCGACCGGTCGGCCGGTCTCGCGCATCGCCTGGGCGACCCGGTGCGGGGTGAGCTCGCCCGGACTACGGGCCAGCCGGTCACGGACCGCCTCGAGGTCGGGGCTCATGCGGGGTCCCCGCGGAATCGTGGGCTGGAGGAGCGGAGCGGGGGAAGCCCAGGAATCCGTGGGGTGATCATGCGGCGGCCCGAAGCAGCGAGAGCTGGTCGAGCACCTCGGACGCGGCCCGGCCGAGGTTGCTCCGACGCGACCGCACCGGCCCCAGGCCCACGTCGATCGCCTCGGCCAGGCCACGCTGATCCGCCATCCGGGCGAGCACCGGGATCCCGGTCGCCCGGGCCACGACGGCGGGCTCGACGCCACTGCCGCGCAGCACCAGCCGCACCGAGGTCGGGTCGGGATGCCGGGCACACGCGCGCACCGCCGACGCGACGCCGGCGACGGTGGGCACCACGACCACCAGCAGCCGGTCGCACCGAGCGACGACCTCATCGACCACCGGGTCGACGGTGCGCGGCAGGTCGACGACGACCAGGTCGTGGCCGCGGCGGGCGGCCGAGAGCACCTCCCGGACAGCGAACGCCTGGAGCGTCCCGGGCGGCCCGGCGTGCCAGGTGAGCGCCCCGAGCCCCTCGCGTCGCGGCACCGCCTCCCGCAACGACCGCGCGCTGAGCCGGCCGGTCGTCTGGCACAGCCCGTCCCAGCGGACGCCGTGCCGGTCTTCCAGCCCCAGCACCCTGTCGATGCCCGGGCCGAGCGGGTCGGCATCGACCACGACGGCCCGGCCGGTGCGAGCGGCCACCTGTCCGAGCGCGCACGCGAAGGTGGTCGCACCGGCCCCGCCGCTGCCGCCGGTCACCCCGATCACCAGCCCCTCGGAGGGATCCGCGTCGCCGAGGTCGGTGAGCGTCTCGACCAACCAGGCTTCGGAGCGTGGCAGCTGCGCGATGCTCTCGGCGCCCACGGCGAGCGCCACCCGGAACATCTCGTCGGGCACCGCACCCCAGGCGGCGAGGTAGACGCGCGGGCGCCGGGCCGGTGCCATCCGGGCCATCTCCTCGGCGACATCGACACCGAGCAGGACCAGTGGAGCACCACCCCAGCCACGCAGCGCCGCGCCGGCGTCCGGGGCGACATCGGGCGTCACGCCGGCTGCTGCGGCAAGCCGGAGCAGCTCGTCGAGGAGGGACTGGTCGTGGGTGACGATCAAGGGAGCGGTCATGTCGGCGATGGTTCCCGGGCCCGCCGACTGGAGGACGAGGTCTCGAACGCCCTTGTGGAGAACGGTGTTCGACACGGCGTCGGGGGACGAAAGGTGGCCAGCCGCCGCCTACGATTGCGTCATGCGCCCGACCGCGGCCTTCTTCGATCTCGACAAGACGATCATCGCCAAGTCGAGCACGCTCGCGTTCAGCAGGCCGTTCCAGGCGGGCGGCCTGATCTCGCGGCGCGCGGTCCTGCGCTCGGCGTACGCCCAGTTCGTCTATCTCGTCGGCGGCGCTGACCACGACCAGATGGAGAAGATGCGGCAGTTCATGTCGCAGCTGTGCGCCGGCTGGGACGTCGCGACCGTCCGCGAGATCGTGGCCGACACCTTGCACAACATCGTCGACCCGCTCGTGTACGACGAGGCGGTCGGCCTGATCGAGGAGCACCACCTCGCCGGTCGGGACGTCGTGGTCGTGTCGGCGTCCGGCGCCGAGGTGGTCGAGCCGATCGCGGCGATGCTCGGCGCCGACCGGGTGATCGCGACCCGGATGGAGATCGAGGACGGCCGCTACACCGGCGGCATCGAGTACTACGCGTACGCCGGGGAGAAGGCCCGCGCGATCGAGGAGCTGGCCGCCGAGTACGACTACGACCTCGACAACAGCTACGGCTACAGCGACTCGGTGACCGACGTACCCATGCTCGAGGTGGTCGGACACGCGCATGCGGTCAACCCCGACAAGGAGCTGCGGCGGATCGCCTCGGAGAAGGGCTGGCCGGTGCTGATCTTCACCAAGCCCGTGGCGCTCCAGTCCCGGGTGCCGTTCCCGCCCGCGAAGCCGACCCTCGCCGCATTGGCGGTCGGCGGGATGGTCGCGGTCGGCGGCGTCCTCTGGGTCAACGCCCGCAAGCGCCGCCTCGGCGCCTGACTGGAGACCGGGACCGATCTGGCCGCCGCCACGCCTGACTCGTCCCAACCCCGGATGTCAACCCTTGAAGGTCGTGGTCAAGAGGCGTACACAGGGGAGCAAGAACTCCACAGAGCAGCACGTGAAGCCGGGTACCCACGCGGCGATCTACCCTTCCTACAGGGCGCTCGTCATCGGGAACTCCCCGGGACGGCAGTTAGAATTTGCACGCTTGGTAGCCATCGGATTTGCGTGTCAGCGGCGGCACCCGGACCATTCATTTCGAGACAACCGGGTGCCGTTCGCATGCTCTCAGCCAGCAGGGCGTCGCAGCGGGCTGGCCTCGGCGCCGGCGGCGTACGCCTCGGCCGCGTAGAGCAGCCAGGCCTGGACGCCCGCGGGGCCGCCGTCGCGGTAGCCGCGCAGGTTCGACTCGTACGCCGCGCGGAGGGCCAGGTGCCCGGCCTCGGGCACCACCAGCGACTTCTCGTCGACGCCGCGGGCCACCAGCACCAACCGCTCGGCGGCGCGGGCGACGATCCCGTTGTGGGAGTCGAACGGCGCCGCGGTAGCGAGCTCGGCGTGCACCACCGCAGCCACCAGCAGCGCCGGAGCCGTGGTGGGTGCGGTCAGCAGGTCGCCGACGCCGCGCAACCGTTCGGCGGAGGCTGCGTCGCGCGGCCGGCCGCGTCGGTCCTCGGGGGCGGCCGCTGCGGCCAGCGCGTGGATCCGGGCCAGCGCCTGCAGCGGCGAGCGGGTCAGCGCCGGGGCCAGCGCCAGCAGCTCGACCGAGACCCGCACCGAGTCCGCCGCCACCTCGTCACCCGCGCCGTCGCGGACCTCGGGCAGCGTGGACGCGGAGCCCTCGAGCACGGCGCTGGCGTGCGCACCGCGGAGCAGGCTCTCGGCGGTCATCTCGGGAGAGGTACGACGCAGCCCGCGGTCGCGGAGCATCACGTCGATGCCGTCGCGGACGGCGGCGTACGCCGACGGGACGCCCTCGAGGGACGCGAGTCGGGACAACGGCTCGGAGGTCATTCGGGGTCCCCGCAGGATCGTGGACCGGAGGAGAGCCAGCGGGGGAGGGCCAGGATCCGGTGGGGTGAGGTCACAAGACTCCACCGTATCGGCGGGTACGGTGGGACCGATGAGTGACCAGTCCTCCCCCGCCCGCTCGTTCGGAGACGTCGCCGCCGCCTACGACCGAGCGCGGCCCAGCTATCCCCCGGAGGCCGCCGCCTGGCTGGCCGGCGACCAGCCGGTCACGGTCCTCGAGCTCGGCGCCGGCACCGGCAAGCTGACCGAGGCGCTGGTCGCGCTCGGCCACGACGTGCACGCAACGGATCCCGACGAGCAGATGCTCGCCAAGCTGCGCGAGCGGCTGCCCGACGTACGCACCTCGGTCGCGTCGGCAGAGGACCTTCCCTCGCCGGACGCGTCGTACGACGTGGTGGTCGCCGCCCAGGCGTTCCACTGGTTCGACCACGACGTGGCACTGCCGGAGATCGCCCGGGTGCTGAAGCCCGGCGGCCGGCTGGCGTTGGTGTGGAACGAGCGCGACGAGCGGATCCCGTGGGTGCGTCGGCTCGGCGCGATCATCGGCAACCAGGAGCAGCTCCGGTCAGAGGCGCCCCTGCTGGACTCCCCGCTGTTCGACGACATCGAGGACGCGATGTTCCGCCACTGGCAGGTCGTCGACCGGACGTCGATCCAGGAGCTGGTGCTGTCGCGTTCCAACGTCGCCGTCCTCGACGAGGACGGCCGGGCCGCGAAGCTCGCCGAGGTGCTGGCGTTCTACGACGACTACGGCCGCGGCATGGACGGCATGCAGCTGCCGTACCAGGCCAGCTGCTTCCGCGCCACGGTCGTGGCCGGGCCGCAGGTCCGGACCGCCAGGGCCGAGCCTCAGGCGCCCGGAGCCGGGGGCACCGACGACGGCGCCGATGCCGACGTGCTGCTGATCGACTTCCGCTGACGTCACCGCCGTGAGCGCCCACCTCTCGGTCCCGCTCGGCGAGCGGGTACTGCTGCACCACACGGACTGACACCATGAGCGCCGTGACCACCAGACCGTGGCGCCGGCGCCACCTCGGGACCGAAGCCGATCGGGCGACGTTCCGAACGCTGCACAGCGCCTCCCTGGCGTCGCCCGCGCTGCGCGAGGGGCTCACCAGGGAGAGCGCCGAGCGCAGCATCCGGCACCTCCACGACCTGCTCGGCAGCAGCCCCGCACTGGCACTCACCGACCCCGAGGGCGCGCTGTCCTGGCACGGCGCCGGGCAGCACCACGAGGAGCAGTGCCGGGCGCTCGCGATCGCGACGGTCGAGCGCGGCAGCACCCGGATGTTCGACCGCAGCGACCTGCCGTGCGACGTCCCCGGCTGCGAGATCCGCACCGCGATCGTCAGCCCGCTGGTCGTCGAGGAGCGCGTCGTCGGCACCCTCCAGGTCTTCGCCGCCCACCCGACCGCCGGACTGGCCCGCGCCGCCGACGAGGTCTCGCAGTGGGTCAGCTCCCAGCTCGAGCTCGCCGAGCTGGACGCCTCGCGCACCCGGCTGATGGAGGCCGAGGTCCGCGCGCTGCGCGCCCAGATCAGCCCGCACTTCATCTACAACTCCCTCGGCGCGATCGCCAGCTTCGTGCGCACCGACCCGGACCGTGCCCGCGACCTGCTCCTCGAGTTCGCCGACTTCACCCGTTACTCGTTCCGCCGGCACGGCGAGTACACGACCCTGGCCGAGGAGCTGCGCTCGGTGGAGCGGTACCTGTTACTGGAGCAGGCCCGGTTCGGCGACCGGCTGCAGGTGACGCTGCGGATCGCACCCGAGGTGCTTCCGGTCGCCGTACCTTTCCTCTGCATCCAGCCGTTGGTCGAGAACGCGGTCCGGCACGGCCTCGAGTCCGCGGAGGGCGTCGGCCACATCAGGATCGTCGCGCGGGACCAGGGCCAGGAGTGCGTGATCGAGGTGGAGGACGACGGCGCAGGCGAGGACCCGGACAAGATCCGGCGCGCGCTCGGCGGCGACAGCTCGCTCGACTCGACCGGCCTCGGGAACGTCGACGGCCGGTTGCGCAACGCGTTCGGCGACGACTTCGGGCTGGTCGTCGAGACCGCGCCGGGCGCCGGCACCAAGGTCGTCGTGAGGGTCCCGAAGTTCGCACCCGGGGTGCACGTATGAGCACCCTACGTGCCCTTGTCGTCGACGACGAGCGGCCGGCGATCGACGAGCTCGCCTACCTGCTCGCCGCGGACCCGCGGATCGGCGAGGTGCTGACCAGCGACTCCGCCGCCGACGGGCTGCGGATCCTCCAGGAGACCGATGTCGACGTCGTGTTCCTCGACATCCAGATGCCCGGGCTCACCGGGCTGGAGCTGGCCCAGGTGCTGCGCCGGTTCCGTACGCCGCCGCCGATCGTGTTCGTGACTGCGCACGAGAGCCACGCGGTCGAGGCGTTCGACGTGCGCGCGGTCGACTACGTCCTCAAGCCGGTCCGCGCGGAGCGGCTGGCCGAGGCGATCCGCCGGGTCGTCGACGGCGAGCGAACGCCTTCCGGCGACGACCCGCAGGTCGCTGTCGAGCGTGCCGGCGTCACCCGGTTCGTGCACCGCTCCGACATCAGCTACGTCGAGGCGCACGGCGACTACGCGCGGCTGCACACCGGCGGCGACTCGCACCTGGTCCGCACCCCGCTGGCCACGCTGGAGGAGGAGTGGGCGGGCGCCGGGTTCGTGCGCATCCACCGCTCCCTGCTGGTCTCGCTCGCCCACGTGCGCGAGGTGCGGATGGACGGCGGCCGCTGCACGGTCGTCGTCGGCGACCCGCCCGCCGAGCTCGGAGTCAGCCGTCGGCACACCCGCGAGCTGCGCGAGCTGCTGCTCCAGAACCGGACCGCCCCGTGACCGGCACGCCTCCGGAACGGGTGCGCGTCACCGGCCCGCCGCGGCGTCGTACTCCCGTCGCGCGAACCGCCGACATCGACGACGAGACCAGGCTGGGCAGCGTCTACATGGGCTCGCTGCTGCGCGAGCAGCTGCGCCTCGCGCTCGGGATCCTGCTGGGGTTGGCACTGACGATCGGGCTGCTGCCGCTCGTCTTCTACCTGGTGCCGGACCTCGCCGACGTCGACCTGGTCGGCGTCCCCCTGGCCTGGTGGCTGCTCGGCATCGCCGTCTACCCGGCGTTGCTGCTGCTCGGCTGGGTCTACGTACGACGCGCCGAGCGCAACGAGTCCGACTTCGCCGAGCTGATGTCTGAGGCCGAGCGGTGAATCCCGGCCTCGACGCCGCTCCGGGCATCGTCGCGGTCACCCTGGTCACCATCGCGACGCTGCTGATCGGCACGTGGGGCCTGCGCTTCTCCCGTACGACGAGCGACTTCTTCGTCGCCTCGCGCACGGTCCGCCCGCGGCTGAACGCCAGCGCGATCGGCGGCGAGTACCTCTCGGCCGCATCGTTCCTCGGCGTCGCCGGGCTGGTGCTGACGTTCGGCGCCGACATGCTCTGGTACCCGGTCGGCTGGACCGCCGGCTACCTGGTCCTGCTGGTCCTCGTCGCCGCGCCGCTCCGCCGGTCCGGCGCCTACACCTTGCCCGACTTCGCCGAGGCGCGGCTGAGCTCGCGCGGTGTCCGGGCGGCGTGCTCGATCCTGGTGGTGGCGGTGGGCTGGCTGTACCTGCTCCCCCAGTTCCAGGGCGCCGGGATCACGCTCGCGTCCACGGTCGGGGCACCCACCTGGCTGGGCCCGGTCATCGTCGGCATGGTCGTGCTCGCGAACGTCACCACCGGCGGGATGCGCTCGATCACCTTCGTGCAGGCGTTCCAGTACTGGCTCAAGCTGACCGCCCTGCTGATCCCGGCGATGGTGCTGCTCGCGGTGTGGGCCGGCGACGGTGCGCCGCGCACGGCCGGGTCGGACGGCTGGTCGGTACCGCTCGCACCCGGCGGCGCCGAGGGGCTGTACGTCACCTACTCGCTGATCATCGCGACGTTCCTCGGCACCATGGGCCTGCCGCACGTGGTCGTCCGCTTCTACACGAACCCGGACGGCCGGGCCGCCCGCCGTACGACGCTCGTCGTGCTCGCCCTGCTCGGCGTCTTCTACCTGCTCCCTCCGGTGTACGGCGCGCTCGGCCGGATCTACGCGCCCGAGCTGGCCGAGCCCGGACTCTCCGACGCGCTGGTGCTCGAGCTCCCGCGGATCATGGTCGACGGACCCGCCGGCGAGCTGCTGACCGGGCTGGTGACCGCCGGGGCGTTCGCGGCGTTCCTGTCGACCTCGTCTGGCTTGGCGATCGCCGTCTCCGGCGTCATCGGCCAGGACGTGACCAGCAGGACCTGGCGGGGTCGCCGGCTCGGCGGGGTCGCGGCGTTCCGGCTCGCCGCGGTCGTGGCGGTGACCGTCCCGTGCATCGTGGCGCTGGCCGCGCCGAACCTGGGAGTGGCCCGTGCCGTCGGGCTCGCGTTCGCGATGGCGGCATCCACGTTCTGCCCGCTGCTGCTGCTCGGGATCTGGTGGCGTCGCCTCACCGACGTCGGTGCGATCGCCGGGCTGGTCGCCGGCGGCGTCGGCTGCGGCACCGCGATCGGCTGGACCCTCGCGTCGTCGACCACGGACGGCTGGGCGGACACCCTGATGAGCCAGCCGGCCGCGTGGACGGTCCCGCTGGCGCTGGCCACGATGGTCGTCGTCAGCCTGCTGACGGCCGAACGGATCCCGGTCCACGCCGGGCGGTTCCTGGTCCGCCTGCACACCCCCGAGGTGGTCGAGGTCGACCGCGGCTGACCGCTCGTCGCGCCAAACCTGCCGTTCGGCGAATCGGGCGGCCCGCTGGGCGACCATCCGGTACGCACCCCTGAGCACTGGGTAGGACCCACTCGTACCGTGACCGCGATCACATCCGCTCGAGAGGGGTGCCCGTGACGAACGTCCAAGGCCAGCCGCACGAACAGGCGGCTCGACACGATCCGATCTACGACACGCTGCACGAGGAGCCCGACTTCGTGGAGCTCCGGCGCCGCTACCGGGGATTCGTCTTCCCGGCGACGGTCGCGTTCCTGTCCTGGTACCTCCTCTACGTCGTGCTGAGCAACTGGGCCCACGACTTCATGAGCCACCAGCTCTGGGGCAACATCAACGTCGCACTGGTCTTCGGGCTCCTGCAGTTCGTGACCACCTTCCTCCTGGCGTGGATCTACAGCCGGTTCTCCACCAGCCGGCTGGACCCGCTGGCGCGCAAGCTCGACGAGCAGTACGTCGCCGAGCTCGAGGGGAGGCGCTGACATGGACGGCGACCAGGCACTCACCACGATCCTCTTCCTCGCAGTCGTCGCGATCACGGTCGGCATCACCTTCTGGGCGAGCCGCCAGACCTCGGGCGCGACCGACTACTACGCCGGTGGACGCGGCTTCTCCGGCGTCCAGAACGGGCTCGCGATCGGCGGCGACTACATGTCGGCGGCGTCGTTCCTCGGCATCTCCGGTGCCATCGCACTGAGCGGGTACGACGGCTTCCTCTACTCGATCGGCTTCCTCGTCGCCTGGCTGGTGGCACTGCTGCTGGTCGCCGAGATGCTGCGCAACGCCGGCCGCTACACGATGGCCGACCAGCTCGCGTTCCGGATGCGCAAGCGCTCGGTCCGTACGGCGGCCGCCACCTCGACCGTCGTCGTCTCGATCTTCTACCTGCTCGCCCAGATGGTCGGTGCCGGTGCGCTCGTCGCGCTGCTGCTCGACGTCAGCAGCGACACCGCGAAGAACGTCACGATCTTCGCGGTCGGTGCGCTGATGATCTTCTACGTCACCGTCGGCGGCATGAAGGGCACCACCTGGGTGCAGATCGTGAAGGCCGTCCTGCTGATGGCCGGCTCCGCGCTGATCGTCGTCCTGGTGCTCGCGGAGTTCGGGTTCAACCTCTCCGACCTGCTCGGCACCGCGGCGTCGAACAGCGGCAAGGGCCAGGCGTTCCTGGAGCCCGGTCTGAAGTACGGCGTCAGCGACACCAGCAAGATCGACTTCCTGTCACTCGGCATCGCGCTGGTGCTCGGTACAGCAGGCCTGCCCCACATCCTGATCCGCTTCTACACCGTGCCGACCTCGCGGGATGCAAGGAAGTCGGTGCTGTGGGCCATCGGCCTGATCGGCGTCTTCTACCTCTTCACGCTGGTGCTCGGCTTCGGTGCTGCGGCGCTGCTCAACAAGGGCGACATGGAGAAGGTCGTCGCCTCGGGCGGCAACCTCGCCTCACCGCTCCTCGCCCAGACCGTCGGTGGCGGAGAGGGGTCGACCGGAGGCGCCGTACTGCTCGCCCTGATCTCCGCGGTCGCGTTCGCCACCATCCTCGCCGTCGTCGCCGGGCTGACGCTGACCTCGTCCGTCAGCGTCGCGCACGACCTCTACAACGGGGTGCTGCGCCGCGGCGAGGCCACGGAGGGCCAGGAGCTCAAGGTGGCGCGCTGGGCGGCCCTCATCATCGGGCTGATCGCGATCCTGCTCGCCATCCCGGCGCAGCGGCTGAACGTCGCGTTCCTCGTGGCGCTCGCGTTCGCGGTCGCGGCGTCGGCCAACCTGCCGTCGATCGTCTACAACATGTTCTGGAAGCGCTTCAACACCCGCGGCGCGCTCTGGAGCATCTACGGCGGCCTGATCTCCTCGGTCGGGCTCGTGATCTTCTCGCCGATCATGTCCGGCAAGGGCGTCGACCCGGTCAGCGGCAAGAACCTGTCACTGCTCCCGACCAGCATCGACATCTCGTGGTTCCCGCTGGAGAACCCCGGCATCGTGTCGATCCCGCTGGCCTTCTTCCTGGGCTGGCTGGGCTCGGTGACGTCGAAGGAGCCGACGGCCGTGGACCGCTACACCGAGCTCGAGGTCCGCGCCCTCACCGGTGCCGGGTCCGAGAAGGCGATCCAGCACTGACCCCTGTCCGACCGGTACCCGCCACGTCCTAATGTGGCGGGTACCACTACTTCCCCCCGCAACGTGCAGGAGAGATCGTGAGCGAAGAGACGCTGTCCAACCTCCTCAAGGAGGAACGCCGATTCGAGCCGCCGGCCGAGATCGCCGAGCACGCCAACCTGACGGACGAGGCGTACGACCGGGCCGCGGAGGACCGTGAAGGGTTCTGGGCCGAACAGGCCGAACGCCTGGACTGGTCCCAGAAGTGGGACCGGGTGCTCGACTGGGACAACCCGCCGTTCGCGAAGTGGTTCGTGGGCGGCCGGCTCAACGCGTCGTACAACTGCGTCGACCGGCACGTCGAGGCCGGACGCGGCGACAAGGTGGCGCTGCACTGGGTCGGCGAGCCCGAGGACGACACCCGCGACATCACCTACGCCCAGCTCCAGGACGAGGTCTCCCAGGCGGCGAACGCGCTCATCGGGCTCGGCGTCGAGACCGGTGACCGGGTCGCGATCTACCTGCCGATGATCCCCGAGGCCGTGGTCGCGATGCTGGCCTGCGCGCGGATCGGCGCACCGCACACCGTCATCTTCGGCGGGTTCTCCTCCGAGGCGCTGTCGTCGCGGCTGGTCGACTGCCAGGCGAAGGTCATCATCACGTCCGACGGCGGCTACCGGCGCGGCTCGGCCGCGGCGCTCAAGCCGGCCGTCGACGAGGCCCGGACCAAGGCCGAGGCACAGGGCCACACCGTCGACAAGGTCCTGGTCGTACGCCGCACCGGCCAGGACGTCGAGTGGGACGACTCGGTCGACGTCTGGTGGCACGACACGGTCGGCCCGGCCTCGACCGACCACACCCCGGAGGCGTTCGACTCCGAGCACCCGCTCTACGTCATGTACACGTCGGGCACCACCGGCAGGCCGAAGGGCATCCTGCACACGACGGGCGGCTACCTGACAGGTGCGTCGTACACCCACTGGGCGGTCTTCGACCTCAAGCCCGAGACCGACGTCTACTGGTGCTCGGCCGACATCGGCTGGGTGACCGGGCACTCGTACATGGTCTACGGCCCGCTCGCGAACGGCGCTACGCAGGTGATGTACGAGGGCGTCCCGGACAGCCCCGAGCGCGGCCGCTGGTGGAAGATCATCCAGGACTACAAGGTCACGATCTTCTACACCGCGCCCACCGCGATCCGCTCGTTCATGAAGCAGGGCAAGGAGATCCCGGACACGTACGACCTGTCGTCGCTCCGGATCCTGGGGTCGGTCGGCGAGCCGATCAACCCGGAGGCCTACATCTGGTACCGCCACGTCATCGGCGGCGACCGCACCCCGGTCGTCGACACCTGGTGGCAGACCGAGACCGGCTCGATCATGATCAGCCCGCTGCCCGGCGTGACCGCCGGGAAGCCCGGCTCGGCGATGAAGGCGATCCCCGGCGTCGCGGCGGAGGTCGTGGACAACGACGGCGAGCCGGTCCCGAACGGCTCCGGCGGCTACCTGGTCCTCACCGAGCCGTGGCCCGCGATGTTGCGGACGATCTGGGGCGACGACGAGCGGTTCAAGGACACCTACTGGTCGCGCTTCAGGGACCAGGGCTTCTACTTCGCCGGTGACGGCGCGAAGAAGGACGAGGACGGCGACATCTGGGTGCTGGGCCGCGTCGACGACGTCATGAACGTCTCCGGCCACCGGCTGTCGACCACCGAGATCGAGTCGGCGCTGGTCTCCCATCCCAAGGTCGCCGAGGCCGCGGTCGTCGGCGCCAAGGACGAGGACACCGGCCAGGCGGTCTGCGCGTTCGTGATCCTCCGCGAGGAGGCGGGCGACGGTGGCGAGGACATCGTCGCCGAGCTCCGCAAGCACGTCCGCAGCGAGATCGGCCCGATCGCGACCCCGCGCCAGATCATGATCGTCCCGGAGCTGCCGAAGACCCGCTCCGGCAAGATCATGCGCCGGCTGCTCAAGGACGTGGCCGAGCACCGTGAGGTCGGCGACGTCACGACGCTGGCGGACTCGTCGGTGATGGAGCTGATCTCGAAGGGGCTCGGCTCGGGGAAGGGCGACGAGTAGGCCTCAGGCGGGGGCGCTGCGGGTCTCGTAGGCCCACATCGCGATCTCGACGCGGTTACGCACGCCCAGCTTGGCCATCAGGCTGGCGATGTGCGTCTTGACCGTGCTGAGGCTGATGTGGAGCTCGGCGCAGATCTCGGCGTTGGTCCGGCCCCGGGCCACCGCGGCCAGGACCTCCTCCTCGCGGGCGGTCAGTGGCTCGATCGGCTGACGCGGCGCCGTCGCCGGCCTGCCGGCGAAGGCCGCAAGCAGCCGGACCGTGACGCTCGGCGCGATCAGCGCGTCGCCCCGGGCGGCCGCGTGGACCGCCTGCACGAGCAGCTCCGGTCCGGCGTCCTTGAGCAGGAACCCACGGGCGCCGGCCCGCAGTGCACCGTGCACGTACTCGTCGAGGTCGAACGTCGTGATCACGACGACCGCGAGCGGGTCCTCGACGCCCGGGCCGGCCAGCAGGGTCGTGGCCTCCAGCCCGTTCATCTCCGGCATCCGGATGTCGAACAGGCAGACGTCGGGACGCAGCTCCCGCGCCAGGTCGACGGCGGTCCGACCGTCGCCGGCCTCGCCGACCACCTCGATGCCCGGCTGGGCGTCGAGGATCATCCGCAGGCCGGTCCGGACGATCTCCTGGTCGTCGGCGACGACCACCCGGATGCTCATCGGACCGGCGCCGTCCTGGGCAGCACGGCCCGGACCGTCCAGCCGCGGCCCTCCCCCGGGCCGGCCTCGAGGGTGCCGCCGAGCAGGGCCGCTCGCTCGGCCATCCCGACCACGCCGTACCCCGACGTGCCGCGGTCCGGGGGCGCTGGGTCGCCGTCGTCTCGGATCGTCAGGCACACGCGGTCACCCTCGCCGACCACCACAACCTCCACCTTGGTGGCGCGCCGGGCATGGCGTACGACGTTGGTGATCGACTCCTGGGTGATCCGGTAGACCGCCGCCCCGACCGACGGGCGGAGGTCGTCGAACGCACCCGAGACGGTCACCTCGACCGGCGGCGTACCGCCGGTGGCGGCGGCCAGCCGTTCGAGATCGCCCAGTCCCTGCTGGGGAATCAGCTCCGCATCGGCGTCCTCGCGCAACGCGGACACCATCGTGCGCAGCTCGGCGAGCGTGCGCGTCGCCTCGTCCTCGATCACCTCCAGCGCCTCGGTCGCGGCCTCGGGCCGGGTCGCCGCGACGACCCGGCCGGCCTGGGCCCGGACCACGATCGCGGACACGTGGTGGGCGACCGTGTCGTGCAGCTCGCGGGCAAGCTGCTCGCGCTCGCGGACGCGGACGTCGTGCCGCGCCCGGTGCTGGGCGCTCGTGGCGAACCGGACGGTGAGCCCGAGCAGGGCCGCCGACGTGAGGACGACGAAGCCACCGATCGCGTCGCCGACGGTCGCACTGTCGTCCTGCGCGATCCCGACGACTCCGGCTGCCAGGGTCACGACCATCCCGACGGCGATGTCCCGTCCGGAGCCCCAGCGCAGCAACGCGTAGGGCAGCAGCAGGATGTACGCCGTCGCGTTCAGCCCGACGACGCCGCCAGCGCCGGCGACGATCGCCACCCCGTTGAAGACGATGACCGACCCGAACCCGAGAACGGTCGCCTCGAGCGGGCGGGTGCGCCGGATCAGCAGCGTCGGAAGCAGACCGAGGGCGGTCACCACGGACGCCAGCCGCCACACCACGTCGTCGCGGAAGACCGCCTCCAGGACCGCGGTGATCCCGAAGCCGGCGACCAACGCCCAGTCCCGCCAGGTCAGACCCGGAGGGTCCGGCACCCGCGGCGTGGCCCACAGGGAACGGACGGCTCGGCTCGACACCTCACCAGCCTAGGGACTTCCCACCATCACGCATCGGCCGAACGGCCGAGACCGCGCGGACCTCTCGGCCGATGTGCGGCGATGTCCGACTTCGCCACGGTGGTGCCATGACTCAGCTCCTGCACCGGATCGGGCGGTTCGCCGCCGTTCACCCCTGGCGCATCGTGGCCGCCTGGCTGGTCGCCGCGGTGCTGGTACTCGCGGCGTCGACCGCGTTCGGTGCCGAGACCGAGGACTCGATGGAGGTTCCCGGACTCGACTCGCAGCAGGCCGCCGACCTCCTCGAGCGAGCCGGCTCCGGCCAGTCCGGCCTCACCGCCCAGCTGGTGGTGACGCCGGACCGGGCGACGGACGAGCTGGCCGACCCGACGCTCGCCGACCTCCGGGCCGACGTCCTCGCGCTCCCTCACGTCGTCGACGTGAACGAGCCGGTGACCTCAGCCGACGGGCGGGTCGCGCTGGTCTCGATCCAGTACCCCACCCTCGACCAGCTGTCCGCCGCCGACCTGGCCGCCTTGCAGGACCTGCGCGACCGCACCGACGCCGGCACCCCGCTCCGGGTCGAGATGCGCGGCGACCTGGTCTTCGCGTTCGCCGAGCCCGAGACCGGGGGCGAGGTCGTCGGCATCGTTGCCGCGCTGGTGATCCTGCTGATCGCGTTCGGGTCGTTCGTCGCCGCCGGTCTCCCGATCGGCGTGGCCGTGACCGGGCTCGCCACCGCGGTCGGCGCGCTGACGCTGGTGGCGCACCTGGTCGACGTACCCACCTGGGCGCCGGTCCTGGGCGCGATGGTCGGCCTCGGCGTCGGCATCGACTACGCGCTGTTCATCCTCACCCGGCACCGGGAGCACCTCGCAGCGGGCGTCCCGGTCCACGAGTCGATCGCGCGAGCCGTCTCGACCGCCGGCGCGTCCGTCGTGATCGCCGGCGGCATCGTGGTGGTCGCGATCCTGGGCCTCACGGTCGCCGGCGTGCCGTTCATGACGGCCGGCGCGATCGCGGTGTCCGTGATCGTCCTGGTGATGGTGCTCGCCTCGATCACCCTGCTGCCCGCCCTGCTCGCGGTCGCCGGTCAGCGGGTCAACGGCCGCCGCTCCCGCGGATCCGGGTCCGACGCCCGCTGGCAGCGCCGGGTCGAGCACGTCGTGTCGCACCCGCGCCGGTACGCCGTGCTGGTCGTCGGCATCCTGGTGCTGCTGGCGGCACCGGCCCTCGCGCTGCGGGCCGGCATCCCGGACGACGGAACGCTCCCCGAGAGCCGCACCGAGCGGCAGGCCTACGACCTGCTCGCCGACGGGTTCGGTCCCGGGGTCAACGGGCCCCTTCTGGTGGTGGTCGACCCAGCCGGCGACCCGGCCGTGGTGCCGTCGCTCCGTGCGGCGATCGGCGCCGACCCCGGCATCGCGTCGGTGGGACCGGCGACACCGACCGGCGACGGTGAGCTGGTGACGTTGGTCGCCGCCCCGAGCACCGGACCACAGGACGTGGCGACCCACGAGACCACCGAGCGGCTGCGCACCGAGGTCATCCCCGGGGCACTCGGCGACAGCCCGGCCAGCGCGCACGTGGGCGGCCAGACCGCCGGGTTCGCCGACGTCGGCGCCCGCGTGAACGAGCGGCTGCCGTGGTTCGTCGCGGCCGTCATCCTACTCTCGGCGCTCCTCCTCGCCCTGGTCTTCCGGTCCGTGGTGATCCCCCTCCAGGCCGCGGCGATGAACCTGCTGAGCATCGGGGCGTCGTACGGCGTCCTGGTGATGGTGTTCCAGTGGGGCTGGGCCGCCGGCCTGATCGGGCTGGAGTCGACGGTGCCGATCGTGTCCTTCATCCCGATGTTCATGTTCGCCGTCGTGTTCGGGCTGTCCATGGACTACGAGGTGTTCGTGCTGTCGCGGATCCGCGAGGAGTACGCAGCCAGCGGTGACACCCGGGACGCCATCGTGCACGGCCTGGCCCGGACCGGACGGGTGATCACCTCCGCGGCGTTCATCATGATCGCGGTCTTCCTGGGGTTCGTGCTCGGTGAGGACCCCGGCACGAAGATGTTCGGGCTCGGCCTGGCCACCGCCGTGCTCATCGACGCGACGCTGGTCCGGATGGTGCTGCTGCCCGCGACCATGCAGCTCTGCGGGCGGTGGAACTGGTGGTTCCCCAGCTGGCTGGACCGGCTGCTGCCGCCGGTCGAGCTCCACCCGGCGGCCGCGGGGCCCGGCACGCGGAAGGTGGTCGCCCGGTAGGGTCGCCTCTGGTGCGCCGGGAAGTCTGGTCGGCATTCTTGCGTCGACCCCCAAGGAGCACCATGAGCCAGCCGCACCTCTTCCAGCGGGGCTCGTTCCTCGAGAGCTCCCGCGCCGCGAACATCCTCCGCGCCGAGACCACGGGCGGGATGCTGCTGATCGCCGCCGCCGCGGTCGCCCTGGTGTGGGCGAACACCGCGTGGTCGGACGCGTACTACGAGGTGCGCGACTTCGCGATCGGCCCGGAGGCGCTGCACCTCCACCTGTCCCTCGGCACCTGGGCGGCGGACGGGCTGCTGGCGATCTTCTTCTTCGTGGCCGGGCTGGAGCTGAAGCGCGAGTTCGTCGCGGGCGACCTGCGCGACCCGCGGCGCGCGGCGCTGCCGGTCGCCGCCGCGGTCGGCGGCATGGTCACGCCGGCCCTGGTCTACGTGCTGTTCAACCTCGGGAGCGGCGGCGACCTGAGCGGCTGGGCGATCCCGACGGCGACCGACATCGCGTTCGCCGTGGCGATCCTCGCGGTGATCAGCACCCATCTCCCGGTCGGCCTGCGCACCTTCCTGCTGACCCTGGCGATCGTCGACGACCTGCTGGCGATCACGGTCATCGCGATCTTCTACACCAGCGACCTGGACCTGGTCCTGCTCGCGGCGGCGCTGGTGCCGATCGCACTGTTCGGCTACCTGCTCCAGCGTCGCCGGCCGCCGTTCTGGGTCCTGCTGCCGCTCGCCCTGGCCGCCTGGGCGCTCGTCCACGCCTCCGGGATCCACGCGACCGTCGCCGGCGTGCTGCTCGCGTTCACGGTGCCGGTACGCCGACCCGCCTCGGACATCGACCGCGGGCTCGCCGAGCACCTCGAGCACCTGGTCCGGCCGGTGTCGGCCGGGATCGCCGTACCGCTCTTCGCGTTCTTCGCCGCCGGCGTGACGATCGGCGGCATCGACGGGCTGACGGACTCGCTGACCGACGAGGTCGCGCTCGGCATCATCTTCGCGCTGGTCGTCGGCAAGACCGTCGGCATCGCCGGGGCGACCTGGCTGCTCTCGACGTTCACCCGGGCCGACCTCGACGACGAGCTGACCTGGGTGGACGTGATCGGGATGGCGATGCTCGGCGGGATCGGGTTCACGGTCTCTCTGCTCATCGGTGAGCTGGCGTTCGGAGCCGGCAGCGCCCGGGAGGACCACGTGAAGGTCGGCGTCCTGCTCGGCTCGGTGCTCGCGGGCCTGCTCGCCTCCGTCGTTCTGCGTGCCCGCAACCGGGTCTACCGGCGGATCTGCGAGCTCGAGGAGCTGGACAGCGACGCCGACGGTGTACCGGACGTCTACCAGCGAGGAGACAACGGCTCGTGATTCTGTAGGGTCGCGCGCATGGCAACGAATCAGGTCCAGGACTCCGACCCCACCATCGGCCGTCTGGTCCACGACGCCAGTCGCGACATCTCCACGCTGGTCCAGAAGGAGATCCAGCTCGCCAAGTCCGAGCTGAAGGTCAGCGTGCAGGCGGGCGGGATCGGGATCGGCCTATTCGCCGGCGCGGTCTTCCTCCTGGTGCTCGCGATCATCATGCTGTCGGTGGCGATCGCGTACTTCATCCACTGGAACGGCGAGGGTCTCGACCTGCAGTGGGCGTTCCTGATCGTGTTCGGGTTCTACGTGCTGGTGGCCGCCCTGCTGGTGTTCATCGGCATCCGCAAGGTGAAGCAGGTGCGCGCGCCGGAGAAGGCGATCGAGCAGGGCCGCGAGATCCCCAAGGCCCTGAAGGGCCAGCACAGCTAGCCGGCGCAGCCGCCGGTGTCGACGGCGGAGGAGCTGGTGACGCCGGCAGCGGCGCCCTGGGCCACCTGGTCGGCGGTCAGCGCGTAGCCGGTCTCGGGGTCGGTGACCGACGCCGCGAACACCACGCCGACCACGTCGCCGGCCGAGGAGACGATCGGGCCGCCGGAGTTGCCGGGCAGGATCCGCCCGCGCAGCGAGAACACCTCGCGGATCACCGCGCCGTCGCCGTAGATGTTCGGTGAGCGGAGTCGCTGCTCGGACCGGATCCGGGCCGGCTCCACGGCGTACGGGCCGTCCTGCGGGTAGCCGAGGACCGCGACGCCGTCCTGGGCCTCGGCCGTCCGGTCGAACGCGAGCGTCGGCAGATCGCCGCTGTCGAGGGCGAGCACCGCCACGTCGATGTCGGGGTTGTAGTAGACGACGTCGGCGTCCACGGAGTCCTCGCCGAGCATCACCTCGGGGTCTTCGATGCCGGCCACGACGTGTGCGTTGGTCATCAGCCGGTCCTCGGAGTAGAGGAAGCCACTGCCCTCGACGCCGCGGCCGCACTCGTTGGTCCCGCGGATCTTGAGCACGCTGTCGGCGGCCCGCTCGACGTCGGGGTCCTGGAGCAGCCGCTTCGGGCCGGGGCCGACGTCGACGATCCGCTCGGGCGCGAACGGCTCGAGGTAGCGCGGGAAGAAGCTGGCGCCGACGACGTCGTTGAACGCCTGGAGCGCGCCGTTCGCGGAGTCCGGCAGCACCTCGTCGACCTCCCCGAGCACCGTCGAGCTGCGCACCAGGGACGTCACCGAGCCGATCCGCGAACCGGAGATCGCGACACCGAGCGCCCAGGCGACGAGGAGTACGGCGACCGCGCTGAGCGCCGCGCCACCGGCGGCGTCGACCGCCCGGATCGGCTGCCAGGTGATCTTGTCGCGGATCCGCGACCCGGTGAACTGGCAGACGGCCTGGCCCAGCGACGCCGAGAGGATCACGATGAACAGCGCGCCGAGCGACACCAGGAGCGACGGATCGGCGTCACCGAGCGCGATCGGCGCGAGCCAGACCCCGAACAACCCGCCGAGAAGCAGGCCGGCGGTGGCGAAGGCGCCGGTGATGAAGCCCTGCCAGTAGCCGGAGAGCGCGTAGGCCAGAACGAGGACGACCAGGAGCCAGTCGAGCAGGTTCACCCGTCGTCGTCCTCTCCCTCGTCGTCGTCCTCGATGTCCAGCAACCGGGAGCGTCGGGGGTCAGCCTGCAGCATGTAGTCCGGAAGATCGCGCACCTGGGTCTCGTCCCACGGACGCGTCCAGCCCAGGAAGTCGAAGAGCCGGGCGATGATCCCGCCCGTGAAGCCCCACAGGATGACGTCCTTGTCGGGGCCGATGAGGAAGCCGGGGCTGCGGTAGTCGACCCGCGGGACCTTCACCATGACCCGGTGCTCGGGGTCGAGCAGCTCGTCGATCGGCACGTGGTGGATGGCGTGCACCTCGGCCGGGCTGGCGATCCGGACCTCGGCCGGGTCGTGCCACCAGCCGAGGACCGGCGTGACTGCGAAGTTGCTCGGCGGCAGCCACAGCTCGGGCAGCCGCCCGAAGACCTCGACGCCGGCCGGGTCGAGGCCGATCTCCTCCTCGGCCTCGCGCAGCGCCGCCTCGACCGCGGTCTCGCCCGGGTCGACCGACCCGCCAGGGAAGGAGACCTGCCCGGGGTGCGACCGCATGTCGTGGGCACGCTCGGTGAGCAGGAGCTCGCCGCCCTGCGGACCCTCGCTGAACAGCATGAGGACGGCGCCCGGGCGGGCGTCGCCGCCGGGCGGCGGGGTGAACCGGGTCAGCTGGTCGGCCGAGATGGCCGCCGCACCCTGTTCGACCGGCACCAGCCAGTCGGGAATCACAGGTCGGTCCCGAGGTGCTCGTTGGCCAGGTCGACGAGCTCGTCGACCGAGTCGATGCCCCCGGGTACGAGCGTGGCCGTGCCGTCCGCGGCGACGAAGATGAACCCGGGCACTGGGACACGAGCCGGCACCGGCGGCTGCGCGCGGAGCGCACCCTGGGTATCGGCAAGCTGGGGGTACGTCGCGCCCGCCTCGTCGGCGAACTCGATGGCCGGGCCGGTCTGCGTGTCCTGGTAGTCGATGCCGATCACGGCAACCCGGTCGCCGTACGCCTGGTAGAAGTCGGCAACCGCCGGCATCTCCTTGCGGCACGGGCCGCACCAGACCCCCCAGATGTTGACCACCAGCGGGCCGCGCAGGCTGGCGAGATCGACGTCATCACCACCGCCGAGGCAGGGGAGCATGACCTCGGGCAGTCCGCCGTCGACCGGTGCGCCATCGCCGGGTGTGCAGGCCTCGATGCCGGCGTCAGCCTTCATCTGCCGCAGCTGTGGGGTGTCCACGTCGATCTGCGCGTCACCGGGCTCGGGCACCGAGCCGTCGCACCCGGTCAGCACCAGCACGGCCGCGGCGAGCGCGGCCAGGTGCAGACGCGTCTTTCGGGGTCCCCGCGGAATCGTGGGGCGGAGGAGCGTGCGGGGGAGGTCCACGATTCCGTGGGGTGAGCTCATGCTCTGCCCTCGGTCTTCACCAGCTTCAGGGCGGCTTCACGGTCGGTCGGGCCGGCGTCTTCGCTGCGTACGCCTCGACGAGGCCGTGGGCTTCCCTTGCGCTGCGCTTGACCATGCGTCCCCCGGGGCGGCTGGCTCAGAGGTGGCGGATCTCCTGGGGGCCGCCGCAGGCGTGGCAACGGGCCAGGGCAGCGTGGGTCCAATCCAGGTCCGCCTCCAGGAAGACCTCCTCCCGGCGGCAGTGCTCGCAGAGGAAGCGGACCCGGGGGCCAGCGTCGGCCTCCTGGGCCCCGGGGTGGTAGGTGATCCGCGGGTCGAAGGCGGGGCCGGGGCGGTCGTCGTCGTCGCTGAGCCACCAGGTGCGCAGCCGAAGGTAGGCCAGGCCGAGGACGGTGCCGACGACGATGAAGCCGAAATAGAGCGAGGCGTTCTCCACGCCGGCAGCTTCCTGCCCGGGCCGAGGGTGGTCAAGTCGGGCCCGGCGCGGAGCCCGGCCCGACCAGCCCGGGCGCAGCCAGGGCGAGCCGCTTCTTCGTGCGCAGGCGGGGAGTGCGGCGAGCCTACCGCCCCGCCCGGGCCTTCCTGGGCGCGTTCGGGCGGCGCCTCCGGGGCCTGGGGCTGGGGGGCGCGAAGGCGCCCAGGGCGTAGGCCAGCGCGTCGGCGAGGGCCTTCTCGTCGCGCGGTTCGGAGCAGGCCCGCCCCTCGAGCGCCAGGCGGACCCGCGTGGCCAGCTCCGGGGCGCTCTCCTGGATCAGCTCGGCCGCGGCCTGCAGCTCGGCGCGGCTGGCCGGAGCCGAGCACAGGTGCAGCGCCGGCAGCAGGTTCTGCAGGCGGTTGCGCAGGTAGCGCACCTCGTCGCCCCGCTCCGGGCCCCGGGCCTTGGCGAGGCGGGCCTTCGCACCCTCCA
>JADMIO010888878.1_pt1 | contig 57928 bp, 34 predicted proteins | sample 8958161 | NCBI WGS metagenome assembly JADMIO01 (sample SAMN16585339, study PRJNA669376) | soil metagenome | isolation source: Crop rotation soil | place: USA: Cullars Rotation, Alabama | collected 2011
AGCGCGGCCAGTGCCATGCACACCGCGTGTTCGCGGTGCAGGCGGTTGCGCCAGGCGTGCGACGCGCAGGCCTCGGCCAGGCTGGCGGAGGCGTCGTCCAGCCGGGCGCGGCCCTGCTCGGTGAGACTGGCCGCCAGCGCGATGCCATCGAGCAGGAAATCGGCGCCCTCGCGCAGCCCGCGCGCAAATTGCAGCGCATGCCGCGCATGGTCCTGCGGCGGGGCCGAGTCGGCGCCATGCGACAGGATCAGCGGCACGCGCGCTTCGTCGATCAGGATCGCGTCGGCCTCGTCGACGATCGCCATGCACAGCCCGCGCAACAGCGCCGGGGCCATTGCCGTAGGCTGCAGCCGCGCCAGCGGCGCCGCCAGCGCGTCACGGCGGCACGGCAGCGCCCCGCCCTTCCCCTGCGGCGCGGCCGACGACACCGCGGTGAGTGCGTCGCGCAGATAGTCGAACACGAGCTCCTTGGCGGTGACATAGGTGATGTCGCAGGCGTAGGCCCTGGCCCGCGCGGCGGGCTCATCGGTCTGCACCACCCGGCCGACGGTCAGCCCGAGCAAGGCGTACATCGGTTGCAAGCGTTGCGCGTCGCGCGCCACCAGGTAGTCGTTCGCGGTGACCACATGCACCGGCATCCCGGCCAGCGCCCCGACCGCGGCGGCCAGCGCGACGGCCAGGCTCTTGCCCTCGCCGGTGGCCATTTCCGCGAGCTGGTTGTCGAGCACGGCGCGGGCGGCGATCAGCTGAGTATCGAACGGCTGCACGCCCAGACAGCGCTGCGCTGCCAGCGACGCCAGCGCCAACGCCTGCGCCTGCGCCGGCGCCGCCAAGCCCCGCCGCAGCAGCGCGGTGCGCACGGTGGTCAGCGCGACGCCGACGTCCAACGGCGCGATGGCCGCCTGCGCTGCATGCACCTGGGCAAGCCAACGCGTATCGCGCCCGCGCAGCAGCGCACCGGCGGCGTCCGCCAGCCGATCGGCAAGGTCGCGCAGTACGGCCCCCCAGCGCTCGCCCGCGCGCTGGCATGCGAGTCGGCGTTCGGGGTAGTCGCCCCAAAGCGGGCCGGGAATGGGCAAGTCAGCGCGCGCCATTGTCACGCCTCGGGAGCGAAGTGCTGCAGGAACATCTGCGCGGCACGCCGATAGACCTGCAGTGCCAGCGGCTCGCTGCCATGATCGAATCGCACCCAGGCGCGGGCGCCGGTGCGCTCCAGCGTGTGGCCGAGCAGGGTCAGGTCGACCAGGAACACCGGCTCCAGGCTGTGCAGGCCATCCTTTTCCTCGGGATCGCTGGCGTAGGGCCCGCCCCCGTGGTCGGCCAGCGCGGCGCTCGGCAGCTGGTGCGTGGCAGCGGGGATGTCAGCGCTGCGCCGCGCCTGCAGGATCTGGTCGGGCGCGTCGGCCAGGCGCACCTCGGCGTGGTGCAAGCGGTGCTGCACCAAGAACACGTCGGATTGGGCCACGGCCGCGCGCACGAGCAGTTCGTTCGGCGCAAGGACGTAGCCGAGCGTGATGCCGTGGCGCATGTAAGTGCCCAACAGGTCGGCCTGTCGCGGCATCGTCAGCGTGCCCGCCGAAGCGGCGCGTACCTGCAGCCGCTCGATGCGCTCGTCGGCGCGCTGCAATTCGGCCTCCGCGCGCTCGATGTCGAGCGCCAGGTTCTGCGCCGCGTTCGAATCGCGGAGCAACTGCCGGACCTGCTCGACGCGCAAGCCTTCGAGCCGGCTCGCGAGCTGCTCGCGCGCCGACACGAGCTCAGGGTTCTCGAGCCGCACGAGCAGGTCTCCCGGCTCGACTTGCGCGCCATCGGCAAGCGGCAATTCGGCGACGAAACCATCGACCTCGGGTCGCACTTGCGCTTTCTCGGGCATCCAGACCACCGCCGGCGACAGGGTCGACAACGGCAGCGGCACCACGAACAGCGCCGTCGCGGCCGCGATTCCCAGCAGTGCCAGGCGCAGGCGCAATCGCGCCTGTTCACGGCCCGGCTGGGCCGCCGCAAGCGCCTGGCGCGACCAGCCGAGCAGAGGCTGCAGCAGCACCGTCACCGAGACGTACGCCGCGGTGACCAGGCCGAGCAGCACCCATTGGCCACCCAGCCACAACACCATCGTCAGCGACAGCGCGACGCGGTATGCGAGCGACAGCGGTGCGTAGGCCCAGAGCCACTTGCGCTCGCTGGCCGCATGGGCGGGCCGCTCGTCACCGCTGCCGAGCAACAACCGGCCCAGGCGTTGACTCCACCAGGCACTGCTGCGCGAGGCGAGGTTCGGCAGGTCGAACACGTCACACATCACGTGGTAGCCGTCGAAGCGCAGCAGCGGGTTGCCGTTGAACAGCAGTGTCGATGCGCTGCCGATGAACATGACCGCGAACGCGGCGTTGTGCAGCCACCCCGGCTGCGTCATCAGCCAGACCCAGAGCCCGAGCGCCGCCAAGCTCAGCTCGACCATCACCCCGGCCGCACCCACGATGGCACGTTGCGCGCGCCGCGGAAACGCGGTGGCGGCGGATGCATCGACATACGGCGCGGGCATGAGAAACAGGAGACCGACACCGATCTCGTGCACTTGCCCTCCCCAGCGACGCACCGCCAGCGCGTGGCCGAGTTCGTGCAGCGTCTTCATGATCGGATAGATCAGCCACGCCAGCGCGAGGCTGGTGCCGCTGAACACGTGATGAGCGGCGTGGTCGCGCAGCGCCGGCCACTCGGTCGCACCGGCGACGGCGGACACGAGCATGCTCAGCAGCCAGATCCAGAACACCAGCGGCCGGACCAAGGCATGCGCCAGCGGATCGAGTCGCTCGAGCCATGGTGCGGCGTCGCCCAACGGCAGGCGAAACGAAAACGGATTGAGCATGCGGCGACGGCGCTGGCGCTGCCTGTCGTCACGGCGCTGCAGCAGCGTCTCGGCATGGGGCGCGCGATCGGCCTGCAGCAGTTCCATCTCGCCGAGCTGGCCGAGCAGGCCCAGCACTTCGTCTTGCGTCGGCGCGGCATCGGGCTGCGCTTCCAGCAGGGCATTCCACACCTCGTGCACGCTGCGCTGGCCGTCGCAGCGGCCGATGAAGCGATAGGCCGCTTCGTTGATTCGATGCTGGCGGCCGGTGGCCGCGTCGGACAGCAGGTACCAGCGCTGGTCGCGCCAGTGCTGGCGCTGCACGCGCACCTGGGCCCGCAGCCGCGGCCGCAGGCGCGCGACGCGGTACCACTGGGCACTGAATAGCGACGCGGTCATCCTAGAGCCCTAGCCGCCCCACGACCACAGCGCCAGGCGCAGCCAGTCCAAGCCCCGGTGGCCCCAGATCCAGGCTGCCGATCGCTTGCCGCCGTCGATCTTCGCCACGCCCTGCAAGCCCGGACGCAGCATCGGAGCCGCTACGGCCAGGCGAGCCTCGACCTCGAACGAGTTGTGGCCATCGTGCACCGCGGCCACCGGCGTGACGCGCTCGACGACAAACCCCAGCGTCTCGACCGGCAGCGACGCCAGGGCCAGTTGCCCGGTCTGTCCGCGCTCGACCTGAGCGATATCGCGCTCATCGACATCGATGATCAGCCGGAAGCGTTCGGCCGGTGCCAGCGTCAGCAGCGCATCGCCACGCTGCACCGGTGCGCCGAGCGCTTGGCTGAGGTCGCCCTTGATGACCACGCCATCGATTGGTGCGAGCAGCCGCGTGCGCGCCAGCTGCTCGCGCACGAGCTCGAGCTGAGCGCGCGCCTCCACGGCCTTGCCCTGGCTGATGACGAATTGCGCGCGATCGGCCCGTGCCAATGCGGCGGCGTAGCCGTTTTCGTGCTGGGTCAGCGCGGCTTCCAGCTTGCGCTGCTCGAGCACAAGGTCTTTGTCGGCCAGTTCGACCAGCAGATCGCCGGCGCGAACCGTATCGCCAGGGCGCACGTGGCTCGCCTGCAGGAAGCCCTCCAGCGGGGCCGCGACGATACGCTGCACCGCCCCTTCGATATGCGCCGGCGCGCCCACCCGATAGGGCAGCGGTACGCACGCGACGGCCGCCAGCGACGCCACGAGTGCAGCGGCGAGCAGCTTCGGCACCGGATCGTCGGGCCGCTTCATGCGACGCCAGCCCGCGCACAGCATGTCGGCGGTGCGTCCGATCCACGAGCGCTCGGCACGCCGACTCAAGACGACCAACGGCCCGACAACGCACGCAACACTATCGAGCAGGGCCAACTGCGGCTCGCTCGGCGGCGCGGCGGCTCGCCACTGCGCCAGCAGCGCCCCCACGGCACGCTGCCCGCTGACCAGCGGGACGCTGGCCAGCGCCTGCCCGCCGCGCCCGCACAGGTCGGCATGCGCCAGCACGATGCGCGCCGGCCCGGTCGGCGGCGCCGGATAGACGACCCTCGCGCCCTGGTCGACGGCCTCCATCATCGCCGCCGCAGTGAGGCGCAGGAACTCTTGTTCGCCTTGGAACTCGGACCGGTTCGACAGCGCGACAAGCTCGATCTCGTCACCGTCCACGACCCCTAGCGCGACGCTGTCGCAACCCAGCATCGCCGCCAAGTCGCTGGAGAGCGCCAGCGCTCCCTCGGCCAGGGTGTCATGACGCAGCAGCAAATCTTGGAGTTGCAGCACGCGCGCCGCATCGTCGCAGCCATGCGTGTCGACGAGACTTCCGCCGATGTCATGGCTGGCGAGTTCGAGCTCCTTGACAAGCGTGTCCACCACCTTGCTGTCGTCGGCGTGCACCGCCACCGCCACCGCACCCAGCGTGCGTTCGCCGACGCGCAGCGGCAGCGAGATGACACGGTTGTATCCCGCTTCGGACGACGCCACGGGCGGCGCCACGAACACCGGCCGATCGCGCTGCGCCGCCGCTTGGGCGGCGGCAGCCAGCGGCGGGGTCATGCCGCCGGCCGCGGGCCACTCGGCAACAGTTCGACCCGGCCCCTGCCCTGCAGCGGTGCTGATGACCAAGCCGCCCGCCACCAGGCCGGAGCTTTCGCAATGATCCTGCAACCAGCGCTGGACGGCTGGCGTATGCATCGGCCTCATGGGCACGTCCCGTTCGACAAATATCGTTGAAGCCTGGTCAATCGAGTGACCGGCCGATAGGCGCCGCCGAGCATGGTCCTCGGGTCGACGCCAGCAAATGCGCTCGCTGCGTACTTGAATCGCGGTTATCGGTCTACTGGTGCGCCACTTGAGGTGCGTTGCGCGGGGTGCGGACGGGATTGCAGCGCCGTTGCTCCATCACCCCACGACGCCTCGGCAAGCGCGACACTTTGCGCGTCTTGCCACGAACCTGCTTCGAATCGCCCTACACGGCGGCGCTGGGCATGCCGATAGTGTTGTCGCGGGCCCGTGCCAGGCCGACCCGCGCCATGCAACGACAGACGCTGAGCCCTTGGCGCCCGCACCATGCCACTCGAAATTTCGACATCTGACCCGCGAGCCGGTCCAGCGCACGCTGAAGCATCGATGTGGACGGGCGCTGCGCAGGCACTGTCCGAAGCCCACATCATGGTCATCGACGACGAGCCGCTGAACACGGCCGCGCTCGAGGCCTTCCTGCGCGGCGCCCGCTTCAGCCGGGTGGCGAGCCTGTCGGGCCGCGAAGTCTCGACGCAGGCCCTGCGAAATGCGCAGCCCGACTTGCTGCTGATCGAACTCGAGTTGGCCGACGGCAGAGCATTCGAGGTGCTGCGCTGGATGCATGACGATCGCCTGCTGCGCCATGTACCGGTGATCGTGCTGACCGCACAGGACGACCTGGCGAGCCGCCTGCGGGCGCTCGAGCTGGGTGCGGCCGACGTTCTCGTCAAGCCCATCGATGCCGGCGAACTCGATCTGCGGCTGCGCAACATCCTCGCGGCCAAGGCCTATCGCGACCAACTCGCCTACACCGACCCCGTCACCGGCCTGCCCAATCGTGAGTCGCTGCTGTGGCGGCTCGACTGGGCAGTCAAGCAGGCGCTGCGCCAGCGCGGAGTCGGCGCCGTGCTGCAAATCGGTCTGGACAGATTCACGCAGGTCAACGACGCCCTCGGGCCGGCCATAGGCGACGACCTGCTGCATGCCGTTTCACGGCGCCTGATGGCCGGGCTGCGTGACAGCGACGTGGTGACGCGGGCTCAGACGTCGCGCGCCACGGCTGTTCTATCGCGCGGCAGCGGCGACGAATTCGCGGTGCTGCTGCCCGCGATCGAGCAGGTCGACGACGCCGCCGTGGTGGCCAAGCGCATGATCGATCGGCTGGTCCAGCCGTTCGCGGTGGCCGGGCATGAGCTGTTCGTGTCGTGCCGGGTCGGCATCGCGGTGTTCCCGCACGACAGCGCCGACAAGGACACGGTGCTCAAACACGCCGGTGTCGCGATGCGCAGCGCGCGACTTGCCCGGCAAACGGCGAGCAGCGGATTCCAGTACTACTCGGCCGAGCTCAATTCGCAGGCCGTGCATCGCATCAGCCTGGAGCGCGAGCTTCACCATGCCCTCGACCGCGACGAGCTCAAGCTGCACTACCAGGGCCAGGTGGATGCGGTCACCGGTCGCCTGTGCGGCGCCGAGGCGTTGGTGCGCTGGGAGCATCCGCGCCTCGGCTTGCTCGGCCCCGACGCATTCATCCCGCTTGCCGAGGAGACGGGCCAAATCGTGCGGCTCGGCGATTGGGTGCTGCGCGAAGCGCTGCGGCAACTGGCCGTGTGGCGCCGCGACGGAATGGCGCTGCAAAAGATCGCGGTGAATGTGTCGAGCCTGCAGTTGCAGCGGGCCGAGCTTTGCGACGACGTGCGCGCCGCCCTGGACGCGGCCGGCGTGGATGCGACGGGGCTGAGTCTCGAGCTGACCGAATCGGCCATCATCGACAGCAGGCCTCAGGTGACCGAGACGCTGGAGTCGATCAAGCGCCTCGGGGTGCAGCTGGCGCTCGACGATTTCGGCACGGGCTACTCGTCGCTGACGCACCTGTGCCGTTTCCCGATCGACGAACTCAAGATCGACCGTTCCTTCGTGACCGACTGCGATCGCAACGCGCACAACTCCGCGATCACGGCGGCCATCATCGCCATGGCACGCCGCCTGGGTCTGCGGGTGGTGGCGGAGGGCGTCGAGACACCGCAACAGCTGGCGTTCGTTCGCGCCAGCGGCGCCGATGCGTTTCAGGGTTTCCTGTTCGCCCGACCGATGCCGGCTGCCGAGTTCGGCGCCTTGCTGCCGCTTTCCGGGGCACAGTCTGCCGGTCTTCGCGCAGCGGCGCTCATGCCGGCAGCGCCCCGTACTCCGTGACAAAGGCATCAAGGGCGCTGACTCTGATGGTATTCCTGCCGGCCTCCTTCGCGCGGTACAGCGCTTCGTCGGCGCAATCCAGGAGGGCGCCATTCGGCGCCGGGGGCGCGGAATAGGCGATGCCGATGCTCATGGTGGGTAACGGATCGCCGTCGACCATGAATGGCGCCCTCATGGCGGCGACCACCATCTCTCGGATGAGCTCGGCGTCGTCCTCGCCCATCTGCCGGATCAGCGGCCGGAGTTCCGGAGTGATGGGCAGTCGACCGGGCCGAGCCTTCCTTCACCAGACGAGTCTCCAGCCTGCACCATGCCAGCGAACGATGGTCGCAGGCTGCATGACCACCGGTGTGCTGCGCCAGTCGAATAGTCGGGTCAGCACCGCCAAGCTGGCTCGGATGGCGGCGGCAAATCCAGACTCAGCAAATCCCGTTGGCGGCGATCCTGATGTTTTCCAACATGACGTTGCGAGGCTGCCAACGGATGTCGACCCACCCGATTCGACGCAGCACCGGGATGCGTTCCTGGGTGCAATGAGGACCGCAAACGTGCGGCCGCAGCTTGAACTGGACGTTTCGGTTGGCGAGCCTCCTCAGCTGGCTCAGCAGATGCTCTCCGCGCCTGTCCGCCAGTGCCGGCTCATCGTTCGTCTCGTGCCAGCCACGAACGACGACGCAGGTCCCGCCGTCGCGCTGGTTCATTTCCGACAGCAAGTCCGCGATCTCGGCCTCCTGACCGTCGCACAATTCGACGCGCTGCGGCACGAATTGAATCGTTTGGCCGGTCAGATTCGCGAGAACATGCGGCGTGTCGGGATCATCGATCATGGCCTGCAACGTCTCGATGATCCGGCCGGCCGCGGCCGGCTCGTTCTTCTCCATGCAGGCAACCAGGGTCCCGATCGAGTCGTACTTGAACTCGTCGTGATACGGCGCCAGCGTTTGCCAGAGCGCGCGCGCTGGCGCGATCTGCGCGGCAACGTGGTTCGCCCAGTCCTCGTCAGACGCTTTCTGTTCTGGCGAGGGTGGTCTGGGGGCGCATAGCCCTGGCCGACCGGCCGCTACGTCCACGTAGGAGCGGTGAGCGTTCCGTGTCGACTCGGCCCCGTGCTGAATTTGTCCGACTGCCAGGAATTCAGCGCGCGTGAAGATATTGATCTCCACTTGCCGCATCGCGTGAACCCGCTCTCCAGCTCTGCGGCAGGCCTCGGTGCAAACGTGCGGCTTGACGCCAATCGTCCGACTGGCGGGCAATGACAGCCGCAGGTAGGCGGCGACGCTTTCAGCTCGAAGGTCGGCAAGACCCGGTTCTTCGTCGACGCTGTGACACCCGGCGACGAAGGCCTGTGTACTCGCGCGCAGCTTGAACAGCGGAAGCCAGGTCGCGCGCTTCAAGCCGGGCAGGCGCTTGTCCACCTCGTTGTGATCGAACTCGATGCGGTAGGAGGCTCCGGAAGCAAGCGACGAGCCGCGCACGACGAGCGAACGGGCCCAGCCGAGCAGCCACTCGGCACGGGACGAGTCCGTCGCGCGCAAGGAGCGCACGATTTCTCCGATCGTGGTCGAGCCATCCGGCGCGGAGTATGGCGCGAGCGCCTTTGCCAACGCCTCCTGTTCGGTGGCCTCGGCATCGAGCCAGGCAATGTGACTGGAGAGATCTTCACTGGCCATTCCAAATGATGGCACAGCCAGCTACATCGCTTTTCATGGCTGGAGCAGTCCAATTGCAAGCATCGCGACGCCGTTGGCCGGTGCTGTGTGTCGCCCACACGCATCCGAACGCGCAGTGTCGGTACTGATCCAAGTGGCCGTTTTCTGCGTACAACCCCGAGACCCCAGACCGGAGAAATCACCCATGCCGAGCAACAGCATCGCCGCCGCGGTCAACTGGGTCGAGCAAGGCCTGGTGCCCGATGCCATCACGCGCCTGGGCATCCGACGCCTGCTGCGCGCGCGGCTCGCCGAGCTGCAGGCCGACGACGCACAGGCAACCGCCGCGCGCACGCAGGCGTTTCTCGACGCGATGCGCGGCACCGCACTAGCGCTCCTGCCAGAGAAGGCCAATCAGCAGCACTATGAACTGCCCGCGGCATTTTTCGCCGAGCTGCTCGGCCCCCACCGCAAGTACAGCAGCTGCTACTGGCCCGATGCCACGACGACGCTGGCCGAGGCCGAGGCCGCGGCCTTGCGGATCAGCTGCGAACGCGCCGGCATCGCAGACGGCCAGCGCATCCTCGAGCTCGGCTGCGGCTGGGGATCGCTATCGCTGTGGATGGCCGAGCGCTATCCCGGGTCGCAGATCACCGCGCTGTCGAACTCGCGTTCGCAACGCGCGCACATCGAGGCGCAGGCGGCGCGGAGCGGCCTGCGCAACCTGACCGCGCTGACACGCGACATCAACTGCTTCGACACCGACGAGCGCTTCGACCGCATCGTTTCGATCGAGATGTTCGAGCATCTGCGCAACTGGCCGCGGGCGTTCGCGAACGTCGCACGCTGGATGCGGGCGCAAGGACGATTCTTCATGCATGTGTTCGCGCACCGCGGCGCGCCCTATGCGTTCGAGGACCGCGATGCGAGCGATTGGATGAGTCGGCATTTCTTTGCCGGCGGAATGATGCCGAGCGACGATCTGCCGCTGCTGTGCCAGGACGACCTGCGCCTGCTGAATCGCTGGCGCTGGGGCGGCACGCACTATGCGCGCACCGCGCAGGCCTGGCTCGCGAACATGGACACGCGCAGAACCACCCTGATGCCGCTGCTCGAGGCGACCTACGGCACCGAGGCCGAGCTCTGGTGGATGCGCTGGCGGCTGTTCTTCCTGTCGGTCGGCGAGCTGTTCGGCTTCGAGGACGGACAGCGCTGGTGGGTCGGCCACTACTTGTTCGAGAGGCGCGCGTGAATGCGTCGGCCGCGTTCGCGGTGGCGGCCGAGGGCTTGGCGTGGACGGCGCTCCTCGCCGCGCTGACGTGGCTGACGAGTCTGCAGCGCGACGACGTCAGCCTGGTCGATCGCATGTGGCCGGTGATGATCGCAGTCGACGCGCTGGTCTGCTTCGTGCGCCTGCCGGCCCACAGTGCGCGCGCGGCGTGGATGTTCGGCCTGGTCGTCGCATGGGGGCTGCGCCTATGCATCTACATCACGCGCCGCACCTGGGGTCATGGCGAGGACCGCCGCTACCGGCAGATCCGCGCTCGCAACCAGCCGAACTTTCGCTTCAAGAGCCTGTACCTCGTGTTCGCGCTGCAGGCGCTGCTGGCCTGGATCGTCGCGGCGCCTTTCCTGATCGGGATGGCTGCGACGCGGCCGCTCGTCGTCCTCGACGCGGTGGGGGTCACGCTCACAGCTTTTGGCATCGTCTTCGAGGCAGTCGGCGATGCGCAAATGGCCCGTTTCAAGGCCGATCCGGCCCATGCGCAGCAGGTGATGGACCGCGGCCTCTGGCGCTACACGCGACATCCGAACTACTTCGGGGAGGCGTGTGTCTGGTGGGGCCTGTGGCTGATCGCGCTCGCCGGCGCGGGGGTCGCCGCGGCAGGCTGGAGCGTCGTCTCGCCGCTGTTGATGACGCTGCTGCTGCTGAAGGTCTCGGGTGCCCACCTGCTCGAGAAAGACATCGGTGAGCGTCGTCCGGCATACCGCGACTACATCGCACGCACCCCTGCATTCATTCCCGGCCCGCCGCACCGCGATCGCGCTCGATGAGGCGGCAGCGTTCCCCGCGACGTCGCCGGCCACACACGCTCGACCATCGGTGGCCCCTACCCCTTGGAGAACCCGTCGCCATGACCCTGCGCCAGTTCGTGATCGCCTACGCCGGCACAGCCGCCGCCTTCCTTGCGCTCGACGCGATCTGGCTGACGACCATGGCCGATCGCCTCTACCGGCCCGCGCTCGGCGCGCTGATGCTCGAACACTTCGTGCTGCTGCCGGCGATCCTGTTCTATGTGCTGTACGTCGTCGGCATCGTCGTGCTGGCGATCGCGCCGGCGCTCGCCGACGGGTGCTGGACCACCGCGCTCTGGCGCGGCTCGGTGCTCGGCCTGATCGCCTACGCGACCTATGACCTGACGAACCAGGCGACGCTGCGCGGCTGGGCGTGGCGCGTGACCGTGGCCGACCTGTGCTGGGGCACGTTCGTCACCGCGGCAGCCGCAGCCACCGGCGCCAAAATGGCCGAGTGGCTCGGCGTCCCGGGCGCGAACGACTGAACGCGACCGCAGCCCATCAAGGCAACCGGTAGCGCCCGGCTCACAGGCCGACCATCGATCCGAAGATGCGCGCGAGCGCGCCGTCGAACAGCACCTTGCCGCGCACCGACGCGAGGCAGATGCACTCCGCGCCGGGGTGCACGATCGGCTGGTGGTGAATCGTGCTGTCGGCGGCGTCGAAGTCCCCCTGCGCAAACACCGCGCGACCATCATCGAACGAGCCGCACAACACTTGGGTCAGTTCGACCTCGCTGTGGGTGTGACGTGGCAGGAATTTGCCGCCGCCGATGCGCAGCAGGAACACGTTGGCGGCCGCGTCGTGCGGCAGCGTCGCACGGCTCCAGCGCATTCCGGGACCGAGCCAGCGCCAGCGCGTCAGGCTGCAGTGGCGCAGACTGCGCGGCCAGGCGATGCCGGCCGGAAGCGGCGGCTTCACCGTCGGCGGTGAAGCCGATCTCACGAGCGGGGCCGGCAAGGCATCGATCGCGGCCAGCGTGCGCGCCAGCGCCTCGGGCGCGAGCAGCGCCGGCTCGAGTGTCTCGAGCAGCGCGCCGCCGAGCGCTTCGTGGCGGCGCACGCGCTGGCGGCAAAGTGCGCAGCCTTCGACGTGGGCGTCGACGACTAGCGCTGCGCCGCTCTCGAGACGGCCGGCGGCGAGCGCCAGCAACAGTTCATCGGCGGGATGGTGCTGGATGGTCGTCATGATTCGAGCGGGTCGAGCAGGCGGCGCAGGTGGTCCATGGCCAGGCGGACGCGCGACTTGACGGTGCCGAGAGGGATGCGAAGGTCTTTGGCAATGCGAGCGTGTGGATGTTCGTCGAAGAACGAGAGCCGCATGATCAGAGCCTGCTCTGGCGCGAGCTGTGCCAATGCGGCGCGCACGTCGCTTTCACGGCGCGCGGTGGCGAGCCGGGCGTCGGGCATGTCGGCGGCGTCGGACAGGGCATCGAGCGTGTCGTCGTCGGACAGCTCCTGCGCGGCGCCGCTCCGGCGCTGCCGGTCGATGCGCAGGTTGCGTGCAATCGTGAAGATCCAGGTCGAGACCTGCGCGCGGTCGGGGTGGAACAACGCGGCCTTACGCCAGACACTGACCATCGTCTCCTGCACGAAGTCCTCGGCCTCGCAGTCCGAGCTGCCACCGCGCATCAGGTAAGTCTTCAAACGCGGCGCGAAGTGCTTGAACAGGACCGCGAAAGCCGTGCGGTCGCGCTGCGTCGCGACGGCATGCATCAGTGCGGTCAGCTCGTCGCTCGTCGGCATCTCTCCGCGGCCTTCCTGCCCTGTAACGATCGACAGACGCCGAGCGCGTGACCGCGGCCGGAGGCTGCCCAGCCCCGGCGGCCGAAGCTGTCGTGCGATGTCCATGCGCCTTATACGCATGACCGGATGGATTGGATCACAGCACGGGAGGGGTGATCCAAACGGTGAATCGCTGCGTACAAGCCGGAGTCCATTCCCTTCGCGCAATGCTTTCAGGTCGCCTCCGTCCATGAAGATCACCTCCCGCCCGACCCGCGTGTCCGGCCCGGCCCGTGACATCGCGGTCATCGGCAGTGGCATTGCCGGCCTGTCGGCGGCGTGGCTGCTCGCGCAGACACATCGCGTGACGCTGCTCGAGGCCGACACCCGCCTCGGCGGCCACAGCCACACGGTCGAGGTCGCGGGGCCTGGCGGGCCGGTCTCGGTCGACACCGGCTTCATCGTCTACAACGAGGCGGCGTACCCGAACCTGACCGCTCTTTTCGCGCACCTGGGCGTGCCGACCAAGCCCTCGCCGATGTCGTTCGCGGTCAGCCTCGACGAGGGCGCGCTCGAATACGCCGGCACCGATCTGCGCAGCCTGTTCGCGCAGCGCGGCAACCTGGTCAATCTGCGCTTCTGGTCGATGTTGCGCGACCTGCTCCGCTTCTACCGCGAGGCGCCGCTCGACGCGCCGACGGTCGGCCTGCTGCCGCTGGACGACTACCTCGACAGCCGCGGCTACGGGCGCGCGTTCCGCGACGACCACCTGTACCCGATGGCCGCCGCGATCTGGTCGGCGCCGGCCTCGACGATCGGGCGCTACCCGACCGGAGCCTTCGTGCGCTTTTGCGCCAACCACCAATTGCTGAGCCTGAGCCGGCGCCCGCTCTGGCGCACGGTCGATGGCGGCAGCCGCGAGTACGTGTGCCGGCTGGCACAAGCGCTCGGTGCCGGCGTGCGGCTCTGCAGCGGCGCCACCGCTGTGCTGCGCAGCGCCGATGGCGTGCGCGTCGCGACGGATGATGGCCAGGCTCCGCAGCGCTACGACGAGGTCGTGATCGCGACCCATGCCGACCAGGCGTTACGCCTGTTGACGGATGCCGGCCCGGACGAATCGAGGCTGCTCGGTGCCTTTGCATACAGCCGCAACCGCGCGGTGCTGCACAGCGACCCTCGCCTGATGCCCAGGCGCGCGGCAGTCTGGTCCAGCTGGAACTACCTCGCTGACCGCAGCCGCAGCGACGCCCTGTGCGTCAGCTACTGGATGAACCGGCTGCAGGGCATCGCCGCAACGATGCCGCTGTTCCTGACCCTGAACCCGATGCACGAGCCCCAGCCGGAGCACCTGATCCGCGTCGAACACTACGAGCACCCGATCTTCGATGCCGCGGCGATCCGCGCGCAGGACGAGCTTTGGTCACTGCAGGGACAGCGCCGCACCTGGTTCTGCGGCGCGTATTTCGGCGCGGGCTTTCACGAAGACGGGCTCCAGGCGGGGCTCGCGGTCGCCGAGGCGATCGGCGGCAAGCGCCGTCCGTGGACGGTTGCGAACGAGTCGGGGCGGATCCGGCTCCCTGTGCCGACGGCGCTGGCTTCATGAAGGAAGCCTCGGCGCTCTACGTCGGCCAGGTGGTGCACCAGCGGCTGCGCCCGAAGCGGCATCGGCTCGGCTACCGGGTCTACTCGCTGCTGGTCGATCTCGACGAATTGCCTGGGCTCGCGCGGCGGCTGCGGCTGTTCTCGCTGAACCGCTTCAACCTCTTCAGCCTGTATGAACGTGACCATGGTGCCGGCGACGGCACGGGCGCGCGAGCCTATGTCGAACGCCAGCTGCACGCGGCCGGGCTGCCGACCGGCGGCGCCATCCGGCTGCTGACGATGCCGCGCATCCTGGGCTACGCATTCAACCCGATCAGCGTCTATTTCTGCGACGACGCTTGCGGCGTGCTGCGCGCGCTGCTGTACGAGGTCAACAGCACCTACGGCGAACGCCACAGCTACCTGATCGAGGTCGATCCGGCCGAGTGCGGCGCCTCGACGCTGCACCAGCAGTGCGGGAAGCGGCTGCACGTGTCGCCATTCCTTGCGATGGACATGCGCTACGAGTTCCGCGTCGCGCCGCCGAGCGCGGAGCGGGTGGACTTCAGCCTCGGCATCAGCGCGCATGACACTGGCGGCGCGGTGCTCGCCGCGCGCTTCGCTGCGACGCGCCGGCCGCTCAGCGACGCCGCGCTGCTGCGCGTCTTTCTGAGCCATCCGCTGCTGACGCTGAAGGTCATCACGGCGATCCACTGGGAGGCCCTGCGGCTGTGGCTGAAGGGGCTCCGTCCGCAGCCCCGACCCGCGCCGCCGCCGCAGGCCGTGACCGTCATCAGGCACGACGGTCCATGAACAGCACGTCCTCCTCGACTCCCTTGCGTGCAGCACGCCAAGGCGTCTACGACGTGGCATCGCTTGCCAGCTGGCCGCTGCGCCGGCTGCTGACTCGCCTACTGCGCAACGTGAGCCACGGCGCGCTCGCGATCACCTTGCCAGACGGCCAGCGCCTCGAGGGCCGCGGCGCCTTGCCGGGCCCGCAGGCCGCGATCCAACTGCAGCGCTGGCGCACACTCGCACGCCTCGCGTTGCGCGGCGACATCGGTCTCGCAGAGTCGTATCGGGACGACGACTGGTGCACCCCGGACCTCGCCGCGCTGCTCGAGTTCGGCGTTCGCAACGAGCCCGGCTGGGGTGGGACGCTCGACGCCGCGTGGCCGGTGCGCGCGCTGCAGCGGCGGCAGCACCAGGCGCGTGCGAACACGCGCCGCGGCAGCCGCGACAACATCGCGTTCCACTACGACATGGGGAATGCGTTCTACGGCCAATGGCTGGACCCGGGCATGCAGTACTCGAGCGCGCTGTACCGCGGCGCCGGCGAGTCGCTCGAGGATGCGCAAGCCGAAAAGCTGCGCCGCGTGCTCGAGTTGCTCGAACTCGAGCGCCTGCCGGCGGGTGCGTCGATCCTCGAGATCGGATGCGGCTGGGGCGCACTCGCGATCGAACTCGCACGGCTGCCCTCGGCCAGGGTGACCGGGCTGACGTTGTCGAAGGAGCAGCTCGCGCTTGCGCAAGCGCGCGTCGCCGTCGCCGGCACGCAGGACCGCGTCGACCTGCGGCTGCAGGATTACCGCGACGTCGAGGGCAGCTACGACCGCATCGCGTCGATCGAGATGCTCGAGGCGGTCGGTGAGGACTACTGGCCGGTCTACTTCGAGACGCTGCGCGCACGCCTCAAGGCCGACGGCGTCGCGGTGCTGCAAGTCATCACCATTGCCAAGGAGCACTTCTATCACTACCGGCGCGGCGCCGATTTCATCCAGCATTTCATCTTCCCGGGGGGCATGCTGCCAACCGTCGACGCGATGCGAGCGCAGGCGGCGCGTGCCGGCCTCACGTTGACGGTGGCCGAATCGTTTGGACTCGGCTACGCGCGCACGCTGGTCGAATGGCGCAAACGCTTCGTTGCCGCCTGGCCCGCCATCGAGGCGCTCGGCTTCGATGCCTCGTTCAAGCGCCTGTGGGAGTACTACCTTTGCTATTGCGAGGCAGGCTTTCGCAGCGGGCGGGTCGACGTGGGGCTGTTCACGCTGACGCACGAGCGCGCTTGAGGCTTCGTGTCACGGCCGTTCGTCCTGAGGGCGCTTCTTCGCCTCGAAACCTTCCAGCACCTTCTGCGCGTGCACGTTGCCGTGCCCTGTCGACTTCCGCGGCCATCGCATCGCTGCACGGGTTCGTGGACGAGTTGCAGTTCTCCGGCATGCCGATCGATCTGGTCTTGCGGCATGACAGCGTCCCAGTGACGTATGCGCATGGGGCAGCGATCGAACGCGCTCGAGGGCGGATCGCCTGATCGAAGGCATAGGACGGCTCTGACGACTCGGAAGGAACACCGAGCATTGCTACCGTGCAAGTGAGCCCCTGCCGGTACGGGCGCAGCAACTCGCCGTCGCACACCAGCGAAAACTATGGAAAGCGCGACCGCCGTCGATTGATGCGTATTTCGGCGAACGTGACCGGTCATTTCGGCCATCGTGACCGCCGCCGCTGAAGGGCGTCGGCGAAGTCGTTCCGGTATCGTGACCGCCCGGTTCGGCGATTGTGACCGCCGCGCCGGCGGCGGGTACTGCGTAGAGGTCGGAGTGTAGGGTTGGGCGGGCGTTGTCAGGTCAAGATTTCACCTCTTGACTCGCCTTGTGTGACTTGCCCGAGGCGCGCCCAGCCTGCCCGGTGCGGCGGGACTCGCCTTCGAGGTTGAAGCGCCGGCAGTGCTGCATGAGGCGATCGAGGATCGCGTCGGCTACGGTGGGATCGCCGAGCTAGGCGTGGCAGTGCTCGATCGGGAGCTGGTGGGTGATGATGGTGGCGCGCTGGGCGGCGCGGTCGTCGATGATCTCCAGCAAGTCGGCGCGCGTGGCCGCGTCGATGGCGCCGGTCCCCCAGTCATCGAGGACCAGGACATCGATCTTGGCCAATTGCTGCAGCCACCGCCGGAAGCTGCCAGCGCCGTGCAGGATGCGCAATTCCTCGGCCAGGCGCGGCACGCGCAGGTACAGCGCCGAGTGGCCCTGGCGGCAGGCGTATTGGGCCAGCGCGCAGGCGAGCCATGTCTTGCCCAGGCCGGTCGAGTCAGAGACATAGTGCCCGCGAACAGGCTGTTCGCGAGGTCCATATTCACTATCCGTACGACCCGAGGTTTGGGTCCGCAGTCGCCGTCGTGTAGATCGGCATCTCATTGACGAACGCCAGCACCGCACTGTCGGCCTTGCGCTTTGCGGCGAGCTGCTCGGACGTAAGGCCGGGTGTCGGCTCGCTCGGCCTGGTCAGGTCGCCGAAGCCCATCGCGCGCACCAACTCGGCATACAGCGCCTCGCCATTGTGCCGGTCACGGAACTCCTGAATCATCGAATCCCGCGTCAGAGGCTTGCGAGTCCGCTGGCGGGCCTGGACATCGACCGCGAGCGTCAGCGGCAAGTCCCGTGACGAGCCACCGGCCTGGATCTCGAAGCGCCCTGGCGTCACCACCCAGTCCCGCGAGTCCACGTCGTACCACGCAAAATCGCGCCGATTCAGCAGGAAGCGCACCGTCTTCTGTTCGCCTGGCTCGAGCCCCACCTTGGCGAAGGCACGCAACTCGCGCGGCGGCCGGCTTACCTGCGGCTCGCACTCGTGCACATACACCTGCATCACCTCCTTGCCGGCGACGGCACCGCTGTTCTTCAGCGTCACGTCGACTGCAAGCGGGTCAATGCCGTCACCATCGAAGGTGCTGCTGCCATCGATCGCGCAGTAGTCGAAGCGCGTGAGCTGAGCCCGAATCCGAACGGGAAAAGCGGATCGAGTCGTCGCAGGTCGTAGTGCCGATAGCCGATGAAGAGTCCTTCGGCGTAGACGGCGCGGGCATCGCGACTGGGAAACGCGGGGTGCGCCGGCGTCTGCTCCAACATCGTCGGGAACGTCTCGCTCAGCTTGCCGCTCGGGTTGATGCGACCGGTCAGGACATCGGCGATCGCGCCGCCGCCGGCCTGGCCGCCGAGCCAGCCCTCGACGATGCCCTTCGCGCGCGCAGCCCAAGGCATCGCAACGGCCGACCCGTTCATCAGCACCACCACGATATTCGGTTGCGCCGCGGCGACGGCCTCGATCAATCGGTCATGCCCCGGCGGCAAGGCGATTGAATGGCGGTCGAAGCCTTCGGATTCGTAGCTGTCGGGCAGGCCGGCAAAGACGATCGCGACGTCGGCTGCCGTGGCCGTGCGCACTGCCTCGTCGATCAACGCGTCGGTTGTGTTGCCTTCTTCGTCGCAGCCGCGGGCGTGGCTGATCGTGCCGGGTGCGAGCAGCGGGCCGAACTCGTCGAAAGGATTCGCGATGCGTGTCGGATTGACCTGCGAGCTGCCCGCGCCCTGATAGCGCGGCGTCTTCGCAAAGTCGCCAATCAGTGCGACTTTGCGCCCCGCTGGCAGCGGCAGCACATTGCCGTCGTTCTTGAGCAGCACGATCGCCTCGGCCGCCGCACGGCGCGCGAGCGAGTGATGTGCCTCGGCATCGAAGCGGGCGTCAGGCCGACGCCGCGCGTTCGCCTCGAGAACGATCGCCAGCATTTCGGTCACTGATCGATCGAGTGCAGCCTCAGCCAAGCTGCCGTCGCGCACGGCAGCAATGATCTTCTTGCGGTTGTAGTCGCCGCTGCCCGGCATTTCGAGGTTGGTGCCGGCGGCCACGGCGTGCGCGCGATTGTGGATCGCGCCCCAGTCCGAAGTCACGAAGCCATCGAAGCCCCATTGCTGGCGCAGGATGCGCGTCAGCAGCTCCGGGTGTTCGCTTGCATGCACGCCGTTGACCAGGTTGTAGGCGCTCATCACCGTCCACGGGGGTGCTTCGCGGATTGCGATCTCGAAGGCCGGCAGGTAGATCTCGTGCAGGGCGCGCCCGTCGACCCTGGAGTCGTTCGCCATGCGCTCAGTCTCCTGGCTGTTGACCGCGAAGTGCTTGAGAGAGGTGCCCACGCCTTCACCCTGCACGCCGTCGATGTAGGCCGCAGCCATGCGGCCTGCGAGCAGCGGATCCTCGGCGAAGTATTCGAAGTTGCGGCCGCCGAGCGGCGAGCGTTTCATGTTGACACCCGGGCCGAGGAGGATCTGCACGTTGCAGGCTTGCGCCTCGCGGCCGAGAGCCGCTCCAACTTCCCGCACCAGCGCCGTGTCCCAGGTCGCGGCGAGAGCGGGTGCTGTAGGGAAGCAGGTGGCGGGCACGCTCTCACCGAGCCCGGCAGCCGCCACCTTGCGAAGGCCGTGCGGCCCGTCGGAGAGATGGATCACCGGGACGCCGAGCCGCTGGATGCCATGGGTGGCCCACCAGCCGTCGCCGGAAAGCAGCAGGGCCTTCTCTTCGAGCGTCATGCGGGAGACAACTCGACGGCTTGGCTGCGGGTTGATCGAGCGCTGGATTCAGGTCGGGTCTCGGCGCGCTGGGACATGGTACGGTCTCCTTCTAGGTCATAGCCGTGGGCAGGGGTGAACCTTCTCACTGCCCGTCGTAGGTGTGGTGGCTCCGGCAAAGCGACGGGCGTGGACGTACGGCGGGACTGCTGCAGTTGCTTGACATGTTGCTCAAGCTGACGGGAGACTGGCGGTTGATCGAGCTTCATCGCCGGAAACAGGAATGGCGTTCATTTTCAATGTCGGTCACTTGGTGACGATAGACCGTGGCGTTCGGAATGGGGCGGCTCCCGATCGGCGGCGACCTCGCGCTGACGACGCCCGGCGCGCACGGTCGGGGCGTCCAGGTGTGACCGTGGAGCGTGCACCTCGTGGGGCGTGAGACGGCGGTGGATGAAGTCGGCGTGGCGCGAGGCATGCTTATGCGAGCGCGCGCTGGAGATGGGGCAAAGCGGCGATCGTCGTTGCATTGTCGCGATGCCCGGGCGACACGGGTGGCGATATGCTGGCGGCCATGTCCGCCTCGCGGCCCACCGCGATGCCTCGGGCCCTCGCCTGCCGCTGACAGGCTTGGGGGCGTGGGTATTCGCTACACGCGCCGGTCTGTTGCGGCCGGACATGTGTCCGTCGGGCGCGGGCAGTCAGCCTCCGGTAGACGACAGGGCTTGGCGATCACGCTATCGTGCAACGCCGTGACGACGTCGCAGTCGGTCTTCGGGCGTGCGAAGGCGTCGTGTTTCTTGAACAACAGCCAAGACTCCTGCGTCCGGCCGCGCTTGGCGATTTTCACCGGCTCCCATCGGCCGGCCATCCTTTGCTGCAGCGCGATCGTCAAGCTTCCGATACGCGAGGTTGGCGGATGGCCGATCCCTTTCGTCGCGCCGCAATGCTGATCAGCGCCACGCCCATCAGCATCAGCCCTTGTGTCGCGGGTTCGGGTACAACGGCGACGGAAAGCAGGAAGGCTGAATCTTGTCCGGTCGCTCGGTTCACCGCGTCGCCGACGATCCAGCCGAGATTGTTGATTGCCGTCGCTTCCAACAGCGTCCAGCCGGCGCTGCGCTGACTCGACGACATGAAGCTGTTCAGGTCCACTGGCGCCGTGCCATTCCACAGTGTGGCGTGCGCGCCTCCGGCAACATTGCTGCTCCAGCCCACGACTTGACCGAGGTTGTTGAGCCCGATCGCCACGCTGTCCAGCCCGCCGAGAGAAGGCAGCGCGGCTGCAGCAGACCCATCCCAAACCGTCGCCTGGTTGTGATCGAGGAAGGGATCGTGGGCGGACGGACCCGAAATGAAGGTCGTGCCGATGATCAGGCCTTCATCGTTGATACGCAGTCCGGAAACGGCGGTGGCACCAGCGAGATTGGGCAGGCTCCGGCGCTGGCTGCCGCTCCAGATGACTGCGTTCTCGCCATTGCTCCCGAACGCGGTTCCGACAACGACTCCGGCATTGTTGACATCGTAGGCAAGGGTTCTTTCTTGCGTCGTATCGATCGAGGTTGCTGGACTCCACACGGTGGCATGCGGCGCGTAGACGGTGTTGGACGATTCGAAGCTCGTACCGGCGATCTTCCCCGAGTTGTTGATGCCGGAGGCTTGACTCGTCACGCTGCCGGCGAGCGGCGCCAGCAACGTTGGCGTCGAGCTTGCTGACTGCCACAGCAGCGTCTGGCCGGCGCCATACGTGCCGGCATCAAGCGGGTTCGAATAAATGTGCCCGATGATCTGTCCGTGGTTGTTGATGCGGTCGCCCGCGCTCACCCCGGCGTTGGGCGCCAGGTCGATCGCCGGGCCGCCCGCTGTCCAGAACGCAGCGTGGCTCGCGGCGTCGCCGAGCAACTTGCTTGAGCCGACGATTTGCCCCGCATCGTTGATGTCCGAAGCGCTGCTCGAGGTGCCTCCCAGGCTCGGCAGCAACGTGACATCGTAGGTCGCGGCCGCTGCTGCACCGCCGCTCCAAGGCAGCGACGCGAGGGCAAGCAGGGCAAGACGATTGCGCATTGACATGATCCGCCTCCTGATGAGCGGAGGAAGATACCGCGAAGCGAGGTGCCACGGCGACAAGAGGGTGCTGGCAGGGCTGAAGTGGAATTTGCTGGCGGCGGATGACCCCAGCGGCGCCATCGGCGCGCGCCGAGCACCCACCCTCGCCGGCGAGCTCGGCGGCCGTGACCGCTCTTGGCCTGATTCAGCATGAGGTCGCGTCCGATGTGCGTCACCCGGGGCGCGAGGCCGCGCGACGAAAATGTTCCGGCAAGATGTCGATTCCGCCCACGCTCATGCGTCGTGGTGATGAGGGTTGCGAGAGGTTCGCACCCCGATAAGCCGTTCAGGAGAAATGACATGCGTGTGATGGTGACGATCAAGGCGACCGGCGGAATCCGAAGCCGGTGTGATGCCAAGCACCGAGTTGCTGACCGGGATGGGCCGCTTCAACGAGGATACCGGGACCTCCCGCAGCACTTGCGCTCGACTTGGAGCCTCAATCCCGACACCGATGGGCGCCGGGTGCATCGGTGCGAGTGACAGCTGTGCTGGGCGGATTGCACCACGAATATGGGCTGTCGGCGCCGGTAAGCGCGTAGTCAGGGTCGACCGGATCTCTCGGCAGCGGAGGGCAGTCCTTTTGAACGTGCTACCGTCAGTGAGCGCCATGGTTCGGACGACATATTTGCGGAGCACAGGCATCAGACGGAGACGGCTCGAGTCGATGTCCGGCAGGAACCGCAAGCGCAAGCGGCCGAGAAGCACGTGGGCCTGAGCGACCGCGATAGGCTTCGCGAGCGAGAACCCCAGCTGGAGACCGTCGATACCGGAGACCGCAATGGCAGGGGCGGGAAGATCCAGCTCGGTCTGAACGCCTTGCCAGACCCTCGAGAGAACCTCCCAGCTCGGCGGCCCCGTCAGTTCCATCACCACGGCACGCACCCTTTCCACGGGCTCGATCAGGCCCACGGACTGCCCATCGACGTCTGCATCTTCCGTTGCCCGAAAGAGGTAGAGGCGATGCAGTTCTGACTGCAGTCGGTTCATGACGATGCGTGTGGGCTGGGATGGGAATGGCGGCGACTGTACTTACTCGGCTTGGGCAAATGCTCGGCCGTCGCGGGATGTGAAGCATTTCCTTCTGGCCAAGACGGTACAGCGAAGGAACCCAATCGGGGACACTTCCCCCCGCTCTCTCGAAGGACAGCCCGCGGCGGTGAACTCAACCGGTGCGTCGAGAGCCTGAGCGCGCTCGGCGAGTCCGCTTCCGCCGCCCGACGGATCCCTTTGGAAATCGCATGAAACACCGTTCCAAGAGCGACGGCGGTAATAGGCGCCGAAAAGGGAGCAGTGTCGACCCGTTTGAGCCATTCAGCGCGCAGGACACCTTGCAATGCGAGAGGAACAAGAATCTTCATTCGCAGATTCCGAAGTTTGTGACTCATCCGATCGTCGCACGGGAAAAGGGGGCTTATTGCAGCATCGGCACCAACCGGCGCGCACGGAAAATTACTTCAAATATCTGTCTTCAATCGATTCGAGGACCTTTTCTCTTTTCATGTCATTCATGGCCTTATTGAAGGCAGCCATAACTCCCGCGTAGTCACGCTTCTTGCTGAATGCCAAATAGCTTGGAACCGCATCAATGCTTGGACTGAGTTCCCTTATTTTATCAAGGGCGCCCGCCTTCTTGGCCGCATTCAAAACCACATGCCGATAACTTGGGATCAGGTCAAACCGACCTGCCAGCAGCATAGCCACCAAGCTATCGACATTATTTGCTTTAGCGACATCTCTCCAAATGCCATCTTTTATCATGGCATCGACTCTCGCGCCATAACTTGTATCCAGAATCACTCCGATCTTTATGTCTTTCAATTCTTTCAGGTCTCCGTTAAACGTCGTGCTTGACTCCGATCGAACGAAAAATGACTCGGTTTGAACAATAATGGGCACATCGGTGAACGACAGGAATGCTTCACGTTCAGGCAGTTTAAAGGAAGAGAAAATACCATCGACAGTACCCTCGCGGGCCTCCGCGAGACAACGTGCCCATGGCATCAGCTTGATCTTTATGGGATATCCTGCCCTCCGGAAGGCCTCCGTGACAACGTCGACAAGCAAGCCGGCCGGCTGTCCATCTTTCATGAATGCGGTTGGCGCGCTGTCTGCCGCCGCCAAAAGGAGATCGTCAGCATAGGAAAAATTGACTGGAAAAATCCCGAGACAAATCAGAGTCGCGCATACCCTCAAGTACCGACGAAACAAACTGAATCGAATATCTAGTTTCTTGCGCATCTTGAGACCATTCTCTTCAAATCGATATCTCTTCCATCAATGCACGCAGGTTGGCGATGACGGGCTCGAGCTCGCGGGACACGGCCTCGATCAAGGTCTCGATCTCGCGCGCTTCGGCCGCCCGCGTAAAAGCCGACTCGAGCGCCGCGGCGGCCCGACTCACGGCACGCGCGCCGATGCTTGCGGACACGCTCTTGAGATCATGAGCCAAGCGCCTCGCGTCGGCCATGTCACCTCGCTGATATGCGACATGGACCTTCGACGCAAATGCGGCTGCTTGATGTAGGAAGATGCCGAGCACGCGCCGGTACAGAATCTCGTCATGCTCGAAAGCCTCCAAAGCGCCGCGGCTGTCGATCCCCGGAAGCGCGTCGAGTGTCGTCAATCTTTTTGACCCCGAAGCGGTCAAGGCCAAGGCGGGTCGCACCCAGCGCGCCAGCGTCGCAAACAGTTCCTCGACCTTGATCGGCTTGGCAATGTGATCGTTCATACCCGCGGCGAGCACCCGTTCGCGGTCGCCCACCATCACGTTGGCAGTCATGGCGATGACCGGTAGGGTGCGCCACTGCGGCTGCTGACGCAAGGCTCGGGTCGCCGCGAAGCCATCCATCACGGGCATCTGACAGTCCATCAACACACCATCGAAACGGCCGTGCCCGAGTTGCTGCAGCGCTTCGCGACCGTCGTTCGCAACGCACACGTCGATGGCCGCGAGCTTCAGCAGTCCGCACGCGACTTCTTGGTTGAAGAGGTTGTCCTCGACCAGGAGGATGCGGGCTCCGGCAAGGCGGGCGCGGTGATCATCCAGCGCTTCTTCGCGCAGCACGCCTCGCGAGTCACGCTGACCGGCGCGTCCCAATGCCGCGAGGCAACTGTCGAGCAGCGTCGACGGTGTGACCGGCTTGCTCAGCGTGGCCGCTACGCCGAGCTGTTCTTCTGCCAAACGACCCGTCACTTCGTCGTGGCTGAATGCGGTGAGCATCAACACCGTCGGCGGACGATGCCGCTGCGCGCCCCGTGTCAGCCGGCGGACGCATTCGATGCCGTCCATGTTCGGCATCTTCCAATCCAGCAGCAGCAGGTCGTAGGATTCGTCGCCGGCATCGGCCCGTTCGACCTCCCGGATCGCCGCCTCGCCATCGCCAACGGCCGTGGCCCGCATACCCAGCGCGCCTGTCATGCTCAGCAGCAATTCGCGGGCACAGTCGTTGTCGTCGACGATCAGCACGCTCACGCCCAGCAGGTCTTCACCCGCTGAGCTCGCACGATCGTCCCGTCGGCCCTCTTCCGCAATGCCGAAGCGTGCGCTGAAGAAGAATCTGCTGCCGCGGCCCGGCACGCTGTCCATGCCGATCTCGCCGTTCATCATGCGCACCAAGTGGCGGCTGATCGCCAGGCCCAGACCCGTACCACCGAAACGACGACTGGTCGAGGCATCGGCTTGCGAGAACGGCTGAAACAGCCGCCCCCGCTGTTCGGCCGAGATGCCGACGCCGGTGTCACGCACCTCGAAGCCCAGCATCAGCGAGCTCGCGTTGCGCTCCAGCTCTTCGACCGCGATGACGACCTCGCCGCGCTCGGTGAACTTGGCAGCGTTGTTGCCCAGATTGAGCAACACCTGGCGGAGACGCGACGGATCGCCAATCAGCGTGCCCGGCGACTCGCGCGGCAGCACGAACACCAGCTCAAGGCCCTTCTCTTCGGTCTTCACGCCGACCAGGTGGGCCAGGTCGTCCATCACATCGCCGAGCTCGAACGGGATGCGCTCCATATCGAGCTGGCCGGCTTCGATCTTCGAGAAGTCGAGGATGTCGTTGAGGATGCCCAGCAACGACTCGGCCGAGCGGTGCACCTTCTGAACGTAGTTGCGCTGCTGCCGGTTGAGGCCGTTTTGCAGCGCCAGGTGCGACATCCCGAATATCACGTTCATCGGCGTGCGGATCTCGTGGCTCATGTTGGCGAGGAATTCGCTCTTCGCCTGGTTCGCGACCTCGGCCCGCTGCATCGCCTCGACCAGTTGCGCCGTGCGATCGCGCACCGCCTCTTCCAGCTGATCACGATGGCTGCGCAGGTCCTCCAGCACTTGCTTTCGCGATGAGATGTCGCTGATCAACCCGTCGAATCCGTTCGGTTGCGGCCCAGCCCCGCGGGCACCGCCGAGCGCACGCGCATTGAGCTGCACCCAGATCGGGCTGCCATCGACGCGCGTCAGCTGCAGCTCCATGCTGGCGATCTCACCATGCTGCGCCAGAGTGCCGAACATCATGTCGATCTGCTCAGGCGTGAAAAGACGCCGGTGATCGGTCGGCGATTCGTTGCGACGGTCGGCGTTGACCGCCAGCATCAGTTCCCCCGGCGAGGCATAGCCCATCAGTCGGCCCAACGCGGGGTTGGCGTCATGCAGGCGACCGAACCGATCCAAACGAAAAATTCCCTCCAGTGCGTTCTCGAAGATTCCTCGGTACGTCGCCTCGCTCTCTCGAATCCGTTTGGCGGATTCGCGCAGCCGGTCCGCCATCGTGTTGACGCGCATCGCCAGCCGACCCAATTCGTCGCCCGACTCGATTGCACAGCGAGCATCCAGATCGCCGCCGGCAACCCGATCTACCACCTCCTCCAAACGATGGATGGGCGCGCTCACCATGCGCCGGAGCAAAACGAAGGTCGCCGCGTAGAGCGATGCGATGATGGCGGCCGCCAGCGCCAAAATGGCGCCGCGCGCTGCGGCGACGGCCCGCTCGGCCCCGAGCCGTGTCAGCACGACGCGAACTTCGCCGATCTTTTGCAGGGCTGCCCCGGCCCACGGCGCATACTCAATCGCCTGAACGCGCACGATAGCGTCTTCCAGATTCCCCACCGGCAGCTTGGTCACGTCGGAGACTACGCCCAGCTTGAGTCCCGTAACGCGGAACTGGGCGACTTCGGGATTGGGGGCCAGCGCGGCGAGCTGGCTATCGATCGCGGCGCGGTCAATGTTCCAGAGTGGGTAGGCCAGCGAGCGACCATACAGCTCGGCAATGCGCGTGGCACGGCCTTCCAGTTCCCTGAACCGACTCTCGCGCTCGCGTTCGATCAGCAGATGGGCTCCAACGGCCATCACGAGCGCCACCGATACCGCCAGTGCCAGCATCAGCTTGGCTTGCAAGCTGGTCGCCTGCGGTATCAGCGGACTCCGAAGCAGCATGCCGCAGGTTGCGCCAACGCGGGGGCAGGTCGAGGTCGGATAGCCTTGCTTTGGCACGACACGGATCGCCGACCTGCCGCGCTTGCTGACACCTCTTGCCGTCTTCCTGAAACCCAGTGAACCCGTCGTGCGCGGCAAGCAGAAGCACCCTTCAGCGAAGGAATCGCCGCCCTTCTCATAACGTGTTTCATGAAAGGTCTCCTGCCTGGGGGTCAGGGCTCGGAAGCGTAGCCCGCTCTTGCCGGACAAACAAGCGCAATGATTTCGCGATGGACACGCGCAGGCCAGCCATGTCAAGAATCGCACTGATCGCAGGTATGGCAGAGGAAGACGACGAAACACTTCGCTCATGGACAGACCCCCGTAGCCGTGCATCTGAGGCAGGTCGCAGGGATAGCAGTCCGATTGAACTGCGCAAATGACATGCGACGCCACCGCGCGAACGAGCGAAACATTGCGGTCTCGCGGCCACGACGGCGCGAATCCACGATGCCTCGCTTCCTCGCCTCAAGTGGCCATGAAGGACACCGACATTCATTCGTGCCCCATTTGTGTCTCCCCTCGAACATCGTTCTTCGCGCCGCGACGGCAGTTCTCGCCTGCCTGGCAATCACGTCGCCGGCCGAGGCGCCACGACCCGCGCGCTCAAGCGTTCGACCGAACCGGTCGACAACGCGATCGGAAAAAGCCGCGGCTCTGGCATCGACGTGCGGTGCAGGAGAGTGATTCTCTTGGCAGGAACCTCGTTCGGGTAAGCATCCACTGGACTGCTCGCTGTGACGCGCACGGGTCCGGCACACCCCACCGCGGAGCCATGCCGGTCGATCGCTCCGTGCAGGCGTGGCTGCACAGGCGGCCCGACTCAGGACGACTCGGTGGCGCCAGGCCGTGCCGGCTCCGCCCCGATCGCCGCCAGGCCGCCGATCACCGTGGCCAGTTCCGTGGCCAGCCGTTCGCTCAGCCCGCCGATGGCCTGCGCCGACGCACCGTCCTCGCAGGCCTGCTCGAGTTCGGTGGCCACGCGCTGCACTGCGGTCGCACCCAGGTTCGCTGCCGTGCCCTTGAGTGTGTGGGCGAGCTGGCGCGCAGCACCACGGTCGCCGCGGGACAGCGCGGCGTTGAAGCGCGAAGGGAAGTCGGCGAAGCTGTCACGGAACAGGCGCAGCAGCCGCCGATACAGCAGTGCATCACCCCCCATCAGGTTCAGGCCGGCCCGGGTATCGAGCCCGGGCAGATCGTGGCTGTCGACGGGTTCCGTGCCCGGCGATTGGGCCGCCCGCAGATCCGACGCTGCACCCGGTCGCAGCCAGCGCCCGATCGTCAGGTACATCTGCTCGATGTCGATCGGCTTCGCGATGTGGTCGTTCATGCCCGCCGCCAGCGCCTTGTCGCGGTCGCCGACCATTGCGTTGGCCGTCATCGCGATCACCGGTAGATCGCGCAGCGCGGGCCGGCGGCGCAGCGCCCGTGTCGCGCTGTAGCCGTCCATCACCGGCATCTGGCAGTCCATCAGCACGCAGTCGAAGTGTTGCCGCTCCAGCATCTCGAGGGCCTGTTCCCCATGGACAGCGACCGCGACCTCGACGCCCACGCGCTGCAGCAACGTGGCCGCCAGTTCGCGGTTGAACGCGTTGTCCTCGACCACCAGGATGTGCATCCCGGCGAGGTACGCGGCTGCACCCGCGGCCGTCTGTGCCGGTGCGAGCGCCGCACGCGCCGCCTCCCCCGGCGCCGGCAACCCGAACTCGAGCTCGAAGCGGGCGGTGCTGCCGCATTCGGGTTCGCTCGTCATGCTCAGGTCGCCCCCCATCAGCCGTACGAGGTGCCGGCTGATCGCGAGGCCGAGGCCGGTGCCGCCGAAACGGCGGCTGATCGATGCGTCGGCCTGCTCGAACGGCTGGAACACCCGTTGCAACTGCTCCGGGGTCATACCGACACCGGTGTCGCGCACCTCGAAGGCGAGCGTCGCGGCCGTGTCACCGCGCCGGCACAGCCCGACCGCGACGACGATCCCGCCGTGCTCGGTGAACTTGACGGCGTTGTTACAGAGATTGATCAACACCTGGCCCAGACGCAACGGATCGCCGATCAGGGCTGTCGGCAAGTCCGCGTCTTCATCGAAGCGTAGCGCGATGCCCTTTTCTTCGGCTTTCAGCGCGACCATGTTCGCCAGATTGACCAGCACGTCGCGCAGGTCGAAAGGGATGGATTCGACGTCGATCTTGCCCGCCTCGATCTTCGAGAAGTCGAGGATGTCGTCGATGATGCCCACCAACGCGCGTGCCGACGCATACACCTTGGCGATGTAGTCGCGCTGCCGTGCATCGTTGCCATGCAGCGCGAGGTAGGACATACCGAGGATCGCGTTCATCGGCGTGCGGATCTCGTGGCTCATGTTGGCGAGGAAGTCGCTCTTGGCCTGCGTTGCGGCTTCGGCTGAGCGCTGCGCCTGCTTCAGCTCACTGATGTCGATCGCCATCCCACCAACGCCGTGGACCTGGCACCTCGCGTCACGCAGTGGGAACTTGTGAATCAGAAAGGTGCGCGGACCGAACGCGCTGTCGCGCTGCTGCTCGAGGCGCAGCGGCCGCGCTTGGGCGATGACCTGTCGGTCCTCCGCCTCGATGCCGGCCGCCACCCGCGCGTCGACCAAGTCGGCATCGCGCAGCCCTACCAGCGACTGCCCGGGCCGGCCGAGCAGTTCGGCGAGTTGCGGCGTGTGGCTCAGGTAGCGACCGTCGAGATCCTTGGTGAACACGATGGCGGGCGCATGCTCGAGCATCGCGTCCCAGGCATTGCGGTTGCGCTGCAATTCGTCGGTGCGGATCGCGACCAAGGCCTCGAGATCGCGGCCGATGCGCGCGTTCTCGTAGGCAGCCGCGAACTGCAAGCCGATCAGCCGCAGCGTGCCCAGTTGCTGCGGGTCCAGCGTCGTGTGGGCCTGGCGGTTCTCCAGGTACAGCAGGCCGATCGGATGGCCGCGGAAGGCGATGGGCAGACCAACGATCGACTTCACGCCGTGACGCAGCACCAGCGGATCGTTGCCGAAACGGGCGTGGCGCGCCGCGTCGGGGAGCAGCAGCGGCTTCTGGGCGTGCGTCAGGTAGTGCAGTACCGATTCCGGCATCACTGCGTCGCCCTCGTGCGCGGCGCGCTCTTCGGCGTCCAGCGCGAACCAATGGCGGTCGGGCTCGAACCCGGCTCGGGCCAGCCAGTCACCGCCGGCACGCCACAGCAGCACGCCGCGTTCGGCCGCGGCGTACTGGCGCAGCAGGTCGAACAGCACGCGCAGGAGGGCCCGCGGCTCGCGTTCGTTGGCCAGTTGGTCGCCGGCGCGCAGCAGGCTGTCCAGATCCAGCGCAGCGATCGATCCCTCGCTGCGCGTCGCCGTCGCGCCGGATGGCAACTCCTGTGCCCTCAGTTGCAACGTCTTTGCCGCCGCGCCCCAGTCCTCGTAGGCCTGCAGCGCCGCGCTGCGATACGCAGCCGCGGCCCGAGAAAGGCCTTGCGCGGCATGGAACGCAGCCGCCATCTCACAGGCCAGCGCTTGGTGGCCGGTGCGGCGATGGCGCTGCGCGCCGTCGATGGCGGCCTCGAAGTGCGTCGCGGCCTCGCCGAAGCGGCCCCGGGCCCAGTCTTGCTGCGCACGCAGCAGCTCGCACCAATGGCCGAAGTTCGCCGGCGCGTCGGCCGCGCGCCGCTCTAGCCACTGAACCAGCGGTTCGAGCTCGGCCGAGAGCGCGTCGCGTTCGCAGGGCAAGCCGCCGCGCAGTGCCTGACCGATGGCCATCGCGTGGATCCACCGGCCCAGCGCGAAGGTATAGGTTCCGGCCAGCATCGGCGCGCCCGGGGCACCGGCACGGCACAGTTGCAGCGCGCCGGCCCAGTCACCGAACAAAGCCGCCGCATAGGCCCGGTAGACGGACGTCAATGCCCGGGCGATGGGGTCGCCGGCGATGTCCGGACCCGGCTCGGACCCCTCGCCATCATCGGCCTCGGTGGCCTCGTCCCACCGGCCCGGCGAACGCGGCGGTCCCAGCAAGCGGTGCACGAACCGATGGAGAACGCCGATGCCGCCGGCCGAACCGCGGTCGCCGATACGCCGAACGACCTGCAGTGCGAGCGTCACTTCGTGCACCACCTCGTCGAGGTCGGCCGCGGTGTCGATCAGCATCAGCAGGCCCATGAAGCGGGCCATCGAGGCGCATTCGGTGTCGCCGGCCTCCACGGCCCAGCGGTAGGCCAGGCGCGCCTGCTCGACGCTGCGCTCCAGTGGCTCGAACCAATGCGTGTTGACGCTGGACAGGCAGAAGTTCGAGCGAGCGCGAAGGCGTGCGCTCGGATAATGGACGTCGAGACGCACGCCGGCCAGCGCCAGTGCATAACCGGTGGCGGGGTCGTCGCGGACATGGACCAGCGTGATCGTCGCGAGCACCAGCACCTCGGGCAGCGCGGGAAAGCGGCCGCGCTCGATGGCCAGGCGCAGCAGCCGCACCTTGCTCCAATGACTGATCACCGGGCGCCAGTAGGCGGCCGCGGCCATGCTCGCAACCAGCATGAAGGCAGCCGTCTCGATGCGATGGTCGGCCAGCGGCGAAAGGTGATCGAACAGCGTCGGCCCGCGAGCGCCCAGCGCGGTGTAGACCGCGTTGAACTCGTCGCGCAGCGCGGCGTCCCACTCGTTCTCTGCGGGGTGGGGGATGCCCAGCTCGCGCGCCACCTGGAGCGACAGCTCCACCGCCTCTGCGTAGCGGCCGCGGTTCGACAGCGCCACGCATTGGTGAGCGATGGCCTCCGCGATACGCTCGGGCTCGGCGCCCGGCAGCCGAATCAGGCCCGCGTAGGCCTCGTCGCAGGCGTCGTACTGCGCCATGCCGAAGAGCACGCCGTGCCGCAGCAGGGCGAACTCGACTCGCTGCGGCGCTGGGGCATCCTCCTGCGCGCCGAGTGCAGCCGCCCCGTCGACGAAACGCAGCGCGTGCGCGAATGCGCCACGCTCGAGGGCGGCGCGGGCAGCGGCCAGCAACTGCTGCAGTCCCTGCTTGCGGTCCGCGCCGTCGACGATCGCCTTCATTGCCGCGAGATAGTGCTCGGCGAGCGCGAAAGCCATGCTGGCCGAGGTGCCGTTGGCAGCCTGGCGCCGCGCCAACGCGCGTGCGATGTGCAAGTGGCACAGGCTGCGCTCGGCAGGCTGCAGCAGTTCGTGCGCTGCCTGCTGCAAACGGTCGTGGCAGAAGCGCAGCCGCTGCACGCCGACGGCCGAGGAGCTCCCGCCCGCGGAGCCGGCCAGCAGCATCTCGTGCCGCAGCAGTGGCAGCAGCAGCGCATCGACGCGTTCGGGCGCGATGCCGAGCACCGCGGTCAGCAGCTCGGGGTCGATCGGGTTGCCAAGGCAGGCGCAGACCGTTGCGACGTGTTGCACCTCGTCCGGCAGCAAGCGCAGGCGCTCGAGCAGGCCGGCCACCAGCTTTCCGCTCTCTGGCAGCGCCTGCAGCGCCGCTGCATCCCAGTGCCAGCCGGCTGCTGCGCGCCGCAGCCCCCCGTCCTCGAAGAGCTGCTGCAGATGGCGCAGACCGAAGAAAGCATTGCCGGCGGTCTTGCGCCAGAGCACAAGGGCGAGTCCGGCAACCGCGTCCGGTTCGGCCTCCAGCACGTCGGCCACCAGGGCCACGACGCTCGCGGCCGGCAGCGGCCCCAGCGCGATATCGATCAGCCGGGTGCCGGCTTCGCGTAGGCGCGCCAGCACGTCGTGAAGCGGGTGCAGCGCGTCAACCTCGTCGTCACGATAAGCGAGAACCAGCAGCATCTCGCCGTCGCCCTGCTCACGCGCCAGGTGCTCGAGCAGGCCGAGCGTGTGCACCTCGGCCCATTGCAGGTCGTCGACGAACAGTACCAGCATCCCCGCATGCCGGCGCAGCACGCCGATCGCAGCCGCCAGAGCTTGGCGCAACCGACCATGCAACTCAGCACTGGTGCCGGCCGACGGAGCTGCGCAGATCGTCCCCTCTGCCTGCGCATCGTCGGGTAGCAGCGGTGCGAAGCCGGGTGCGACCTGCGCCAGCAGCCCGACGTTCGTGCCGACGGCGCTGCGCAAGTCTTCGCGCAGCGCCGTCAGCGACGCCGGCGGCTCGCACACCCAATACTCGGCCAGCTCCGCCAGCAGACTCGCCAGGGCTCCGTAAGGCAGGTCGCGCTGGAACTGCGGGAACGCCGCGCTCGCGAAGACCGCGTTGCTCCTCGCCGGGGTGCCGGCGATTGCGGCGCTCACCAGGGCCGTCTTGCCGACGCCGGATTCGCCATGCACGACCGCTACCCGCGATCGCCCCGCATCGGCATGCAGAGCGGCACGCAGCGCCGCGAGCTCGGTCTCGCGGCCGAACAGGCGCGACGGCGGCGCGGGTCGACTGCGACGGTCGTCGTGCCCGGGAACGAAGTCCTCGTCATCGGGCCGCTCACCCCTCACCACCTCGACGCAGTGCCGCAGGTCCACCAGCAGTCCGTGTTCCGACTGATAGCGTTGCTCGGGCTGCTTGGCCAGCAGCTTCATCACCACCGCCGACAGGCAGGCCGGCACGTCGCGAAAGAGCACGCGCGGTGCCGGCGGCATGCGCGTGAGCAGGCCGTGCAGCAGCGCGAGCGGATCGTCTTCGACGAAGGGCGGGCGCGCGCACAGCAGTGCGTAGAGAACAGCGCCGAGCGCATAGTGGTCGGCGCGGAAGTCCGCCGCGCGTGCCATGCGCCCCGTCAGCTCGGGGGCGCCGAACGGCAACGCACGCCCGAGCTGCGCGGCGTGGCGGAACCCGGCTTCGATGTGGCCCTGAACGACGGCAGATCCGAAGTCGATCAGCGTCACGCCGCCGGTGGACGGGTCGAGGACCACATTGTCCGGGTGCAGGTCACCATGCAATATCCCGGCGCCGTGGACAGCACTGAGGATCCCTGCCAGCGACAACCCGACGCCCGCCCAGCGCGCTACGTCGCGCGGCAGCGCGGCCAGTGCCTCGCCCAGCAGCAGCCCTTCGGCGCGGACCAGGACCAGCACGCCGGCTCCGGGGTCAAAGTGCAGCTGTCGGGGCACCCCGGGAATGTCTTTGAGCAGCGAGAGCACCTGCGCCTGTGCTCGCAACTGCGAGCGCGCCGCCGCGTCCGCCGGATCGGCTGCGGTCTTCACCACGCAGGGCACTGCAGGGTCGCCCCAAAGGCCCGTGAACACCAGCAGATGAGCTGTGCGGCCGATCAGGCGCGCCTCTACGAGCCGTGGATCAGCTGCGGCATCCATGTAGCAATGTTACGCCGAGCCTCGACGCTGGCGCTCTTGCCGGGCACGCTGGTCGCTGCGCTGCGCTGCGCAGCGCAGCGGCGAGCCGCGCCAGGATCACCGCCACGTCCTCTTCCTTGCGCACGAAGGCATCGGCCCCGGCCTCGAGGGCGCGCAGTTCGGCGTCGCGTTCCTCGGAGCTTGTCAGCAGCAGGCAGGGCACGCTGCGCAGCGCGGCGTCGAGGCGCAGGCGCCGGATCACGGTCGCGCCGTCGAGCCCCGCAGGATGCTGTCGACTGTCGACCACGATCGCGCCGGGGCGCGCGGCCGCGGCGCGCAGCCCCTCCTCGCCACTGCCGGCCACCAGCACGGCGTAGCCGGCCTCCTCGAGGGCCTCGCGAAAGGTGACGCTGTCAGGTCCAGGCAGTGCAGTTGGTGCAGACCGTGTCCGTGTTCAAGCTGACCGACGCAAACCTGCGGAAGCGAGCACCGACCCTTGCGAACTCATCGGAGGCCGTGACCACTGTCGCGAAGCATGCCAAGGCGCAACGCCGTGGTCCCGACCGGGCGTCGAAAGTGACGCGACCTGCCTTCGGCAAGGTCAAGTCGACCGTGGTCAAGAAGAAGCCGCAAGCGTCGGTCGAATCAATGGCCGCTCGCACGGGCACCGACGACTGGGAGTCGTTCTGACCTGCCGACTGCCCCAACGAATGGTCAGTTCGGGCCGGGTTGCTTCGCTCAACGTCCACGGTGGTCGGACTCGGGCTGAGGCTGGCGGCCTGACGTGCAACGAAGTCGAAGATCGCCGCGGGCATGGCCTTCGGTGGCAATACCAAGTCCGCGGCCGGCGTGTACGAGACAAACGTTTTGTTCCTTCCGCAACGGCGGCGCAAATCCACGATGTGTCGCTTTCTCGCCTCAAGCGGCCACGGAAGGCGCCGACATTCATTCGTGCCCAATTTGCGTCTCCCCTCGAACATCGTTCTTCGCGCCGCGACGGCAGTTCTCGCCGGCGTGGCTATCGCGTCGCGGGCCGAGGCGCCCGACTATGTTTTCGAGCCGTACGGTGAGCAAGGCGTGCGTGTCGCCCAGTTCAGCGCGAGCGTCGAGAAGCTGAAAGACGGTTCGAGCGAGCAGGCCCAGTCCCTCGCTGTGGGCTGGACTCCGACGGAGCGCTGGTTCACCGCGGCCTACGCAGCCTGGTACCGAGATGCCGGCGAAAAGCTACGCTTCGACAATATCTATCTTGTGAATCATCTGGCCTTGGCGCCGGCCGGCGCCTGGCCGCTCGACGTGGGCGCCTATCTGGAGATCCAGCGGCCTCAGGACCGAAGCGAAGGGTACGCCTTCTTGTGGGGGCCGACCTTCCAGTTCGACACTAGCAGCCTGCAGGTCAATGCCAACGTGTGGCTACAGCGCACGATTCACGCGGAGAACGCATCGCCCACAGTGCTCGTGTACCAGTGGCAGGCCAAGGGTCTCGTGGGTCCTCACTTGGAGCTGGGGGCACAGAGCTTCGGGACGCTCGGGCCCTGGCTGCGCTGGCTGCCTGCCCATGAGCAAGAGCACAATATCGGGCCCGCGGCGTTCGCCAAGTGGCGGCTGAACGATGGCCGTGTCCTCCGCGCAGACGCCGCTGTCTTGGCCGGAATCACCACGGAATCCCCGCGCATCACGCTGCGGATACGTACGCAGCTGGAGTTCTGAATCTCGTGACACGGCCCACCGCGGCGCCGGTTGCGAATCCGACGGTCGCCTCTCTCTGCACGTCGATGCAGAATGGTTCGCGGCACCCCGAGAACAAGGAAAGTTGCCCATGGTCGTACAGCAACGTCGACGTGGCCCCCTGGCGGGTCGCTGGGTCGTGCTCATCGTGGCCGCTCTGGCCGGCGATGCCCTGGCCACCAGCCCCGCACCCAATGACCCGCACCGCGGTGGCACGCTGCGCGTGCTGGCAGGCTCGGGTGCCGGCACCATCGACCCGCAGGTGAACTACACCTTGCAGTTCGCCAACCTTTATCAAAGCGTGTACGACGGTCTGCTCGCCTACAAGAAGGCGCCGGGCGCGGAGGCTTTCACCATCGTGCCCGACTTGGCCGATGCCATCCCCAAGCCCGATAACGGCGGCAAGCGCTATGTCTTCAAGCTGCGCAGCGGTATCAAGTTCAGCAACGGCCGCGAGGTGACGGTGACTGACGTGGCGGCGTCGATGCGGCGCCTTTTCAAGGTGTCGTCGCCCACCTCGGGTACCTTTTACAACCGCATCGTGGGTGCGGAGGCCTGCATCAGCACGCCCACCACCTGCACGCTGGCCGGCGGTGTGGTAGCGGACACGAAAGCCAGCACCGTCACGTTCAACCTCAGCGAGCCCGACAGCGAGTTCATGGACAAGCTGGCCTTCCCGCACGCCGTCATCCTGCCGGCCGATGCCCCGTCCAAGGACGTGGGCGTGGCTCCCATTGCCGGCACCGGTCCCTACCAGATCGTCAGCTACGACCCCAAGAAGCAGCTCAAGCTCACGCGCAATCCGCACTTCAAGCTGTGGAGCGCCGACGCGCAACCCGATGGCTACGTGGACGAGGTCAACTTCGATTTTGGCCTGTCCGACGAAGACCAGACCACCGCAGTGGCCAACGGCCAAGCCGACTGGAAGTACGACCCCGTGCCGGCGGACCGCCTGCCCGAGGTGTCGCAAAAGTATCCCAAGCAACTGCACATCTCGCCGCTGACGGCCTTGTACTACCTCGCGATGAACACGCGGCTCGCGCCCTTCGACAATCCCAAAGTGCGCCAGGCGGTGAACCTGGCGCTGGACCGGAACGCGGTGGTGAAGATCTACGGCGGCCCCCGCCTGGCCACGCCCGCCTGCCAGGTGCTGCCGCCGGGCATCGCCGGCCACGAGCCCTACTGCCCGTGGACGAAGAACCCCGGCAAGGCCTGGAGCGCGCCCGACCTGGACCGCGCGCGGCAGCTGGTGAAGGAATCGGGCACGGCGGGCATGAAGGTCACCGTCAATAGCAGCGACGTGGCGGTGGAAAAGCAGATGGGTATCTACCTGCAAAGCCTGCTGCAGGACCTGGGCTACGACGCCACGGTGAAATCCATGTCGGCCAACGTGCAGTTCAACTACTTCCAGAACACGCAGAACAAGGTGCAGATCAGCGTGACCAGTTGGTTCCAGGACTACCCGGCCGCGGCCGATTTCCTGAACGTGCTCTTCTCCTGCGCCAGCTTCCGCGAAGGCAGCGACTCCTCCGTCAACATCTCGGGCCTGTGCGACAAGGGCCTGGAAACCGACCTGCAACGCGCCTTGGCCACGGGCGTGACCGATCCGAACGCCGCCGCGGCGCAGTGGGCCGCCATCGACCGCAAGGTGACGGACAGCGCCGCAGTGGCCGTGATGTTCAACCCCAAGCGGCTTGACTTCGTGTCCAAGCGCCTGGGCAACTACACCTTCGGCGCGCAGTTCTATTTCATCTACGCCATGGCCTGGGTGAAGTAGGCCGATGGCTGAGGCTGCCGGCGACATCATCGCCGCCCCCAGGCAAGACGGAGCGCCGGGCCTGTGGGGGCCGATGCTGCGCCGCCTGACGGCCGATCGCGGCGCGCTGCTCGCGGCAGTCCTGCTGCTGGCCATCGCGCTGGCATGCGCGGCCGCGCCGCTCTATGCCGTACACGTCGCGCAGACCGATCCCTTCCACTCGAACATCAACGGAGAGATCACGATCGACGGCGTTCAGCGCCCCGTCATCGAGGCCAATACCGAAGGCCTCGGCCTGGGGCAGACACCGATCGGCCCCACGGGCCGCGCGCAGTACCTGCTGGGCGCCGACAGTCAGGGCCGCGACGTCGCCGCTCGGCTGTTGTATGGCGGGCGCGCATCGCTGCTGATCTCTGCCGTGGCCACGTTACTGGGCATGTTGCTGGGCGGCACGCTGGGCATCGTGGCGGGCTATTTCGGCGGCGTGGCGGATGCGGTGCTCTCGCGCCTTCTCGACGTGCTGTGGGCCTTCCCGGTCTACCTGCTGGCCATCTCGCTGAGCATCGTGGCCGTGGGCAGCGGCCTGCACCTGGGGCCACTCGTCATTGAAAGCAGCAACCCGCTCCTGCCCGCCTTCATCATCGGCCTGGTGGGCGTGCCCTACGTGGCGCGGCCCATGCGTGCCCAGGTGCGGGCGCTGCGCAAGAGTGAATTCGTGTTGGCCGCCATCGGCTTTGGCGTGCCGACGCCCCGCATCCTGCGCGTGGACATCCTCCCCAACGTGAGCGGCACCCTGCTTGTGCTCGCGCCGCTGCTGATGGCCATCAACATGCTCACGGAGTCGGCGCTGTCTTTCCTGTCCATCGGCGTGCAGCCGCCGGCCGCGAGCTGGGGCACCATCATCCAGGACGGCCTGGCGCTGCTGTACACGCGCCCGCTGGTGGCACTGGCGCCGGGGGTAACCATCATGCTGACGGTGCTGTCGCTGAACCTGTTGGGGGAAGCACTGCGCGACGCCCTCGATCCGCGGCTGGCGAGGCGCAGGTGATGATCCGCCCGCTGCTGGCGCGTCTGGCGCAGATGATCTTCGTGATGGCGGGCATCAGCGTCGTCACCTTCGCCATATTCTTCGCCACGCCGGGCGCCGACCCTTCGGCGCGCATCGCCGGCCGCAATGCCTCGCCCGAGACCCTGGCCGCCGTGCGCCTGAGCTTCGGCCTGAACCGACCCCTGCCCGTGCAGTACGGCCTGCTGATGAAGCGCCTGTTCGTCACGCAGGACCTCACCAGCTTCATGAACCGCGGCGAGCTGGTGGTGCCGCAAATTATCGCGGCCACGCCGGTGACGCTATCGCTGGTGGGCGGAGCGGCGCTGCTGTGGGTGGGTGGGGCCCTGCTCTTCGGCGTGCTGGCTGCACTGCGACCGGGGCGCATGCTCGACCGTGGGCTGATGGTGCTGGGCCTGGTGGGCATTTCCATGCCGGTATATTGGCTCGGCGCAGTGGTGAACCTCGTCACACAGAGCCGCCTGCACGAGACATGGCTCTTCAGCTGGGTGCCGCCGCTGGGTTACGTCGCCTTCGCGGACGATCCCTGGGGCTGGTTCAAAGTGCTGCTGCTGCCCAGCTTCACGCTGTCCGTGTTCTACATCGGCCTATACAGCCGCGTGCTGCGCTCGGCGTTGATCGAAGCCCATCAGGAGGACTACATCCGCACTGCTCGCGCCAAGGGCCTGAGCGAGCGCCGCATCCTGCTGGTGCATGCGCTGCGCATGTCGCTTGTGAGCGTGGTGACACTCTTCGGGCTGGACTTCGGCGCGCTGGTGGGTGGTGGTGCGCTGCTCACCGAGGTGGTGTTCGGCCTGCCGGGCATCGGCAAGCTCACCTACGACGCGTTGCAGACGCTGGACCTGCCGGTGATCATGGCCACGGTGATGTACGCCTCGTTCTTCGTGGTGGCGGCCAATGCGTTGGTGGATATTCTGTACGCCTTCATCGACCCGAGGGTGCGCGATGCCTGAGCTCGCGACACCGCTGCTGCAGGTGCGCGACCTGCGCGTCACTTTCCAGGGCGCCCAAGGCCCTCTGCGCGCGGTGGACGGTGTGTCCTTCGATCTCGCGGCCGGCGAGATCCTGGGCATCGTGGGCGAGTCGGGCGCGGGCAAGAGCGTCACGCTGCTCAGCGTGCTGGGGCTGCTCGGCCACACCGGCGCCGTGGTGGAAGGTTCGGTGCGCTTCAAGAGACGCGAGCTCGTGGGTCTGCCGCCGCGCGAGCTGCAGCGCCTGCGCGGTGGCGACATCGCCATGGTGTTTCAAGACCCGATGACGGCCCTGACGCCCGTCTACAGCATCGGCTGGCAAATCGTCGAGCAACTGCGTGCCCACAGCGGCTTGTCGAAGGCTGCGTCCAAGGCGCGTGCCATCGAACTGCTGGCGGCGGTGGGCCTGCCCAACCCGGCCGTGCAGTTCGAGCGTTTCCCGCACCAGATCTCCGGCGGCATGCGCCAGCGCGCGGTGATCGCCATGGCCTTGTCCTGCAGCCCGGCGGTGCTGGTGGCCGACGAGCCCACGAGCGCGCTCGACGTCACCGTGCAGGCACAGATCCTCGAACTCATCCACCGCCTGCGCAGCGACTTCGGCAGCGCGGTGGTGCTCATTACGCACGACATGGGCGTGGTCGCCGGCCTCGCCGACCGCGTGATGGTGATGTACGCGGGCCGCGTGATGGAACGCGGCAGCGCGCGCGCCCTGTTCGAAGCCGCGATGCACCCGTACACCTGGGGGTTGCTGGGCAGCATCCCGCCGCTGTCCGGGCCGCGGCCGCGGCGTCTTCCTTCCATCGTCGGCATGCCGCCCGCGCCGGATGCCATGCCCTCGGGCTGTGCGTTCGCGCCGCGCTGCGCGGCAGCCGATGCGCGCTGTGCCACGCGGCCCGCGCTGCCGGCGCAGGGCCTGCATGCCGCGGCCTGCGTGCTCGCGCCCGACGAGCGCGCCGCCGCGCGCGCACGCTGCCTGCAAGGCGGGTTGAACGCATGACGAGGTTCGCTGCAACGCCGCTGCTGGAGGTCAGGCACCTCAGCAAGCGCTACACCGTCGGCAGCGCCTTCGCGCGTGGCGGCCGGCACACCTTGCAAGCCGTGGACGACGTGTCCTTCCAGGTCTGGCCGGGCGAGACGCTGGGGCTGGTCGGCGAGTCAGGCTGTGGCAAGAGCACTCTGGCGCGCTGCCTGGTGCGACTGCACGAAGTCAGCGACGGCCAGCTGCTGTTCGAAGGCCGCGACATCACGCACCTCGGCACCCGCGCGCTGCGCCCGTTGCGGCCGCAGCTGCAGATGGTCTTCCAAGACGCGGATGCGTCGCTCAACCCGCGCCGCCGCATCGGCGAGCTCATCGCCGAGCCACTCCGCGTGCATACCGCGATGAGCGCGGCCGAGCGGCGCGCCCGCGTGGAGGAACTGGCAAGTCTCGTGGGCCTGCGACCGGACCAGCTGCAGCGCTTCCCGCACGAATTCTCGGGTGGTCAGCGCCAGCGCATCGGCATCGCGCGAGCACTGGCGCTGAACCCTCGATTCATCGTGGCTGACGAGCCCGTGTCGGCGCTGGATGTGTCGGTGCAGGCGCAGGTCATCAACCTGCTGGCCGACCTGCAAGAGCGCCTGGGCTTGACCTACCTCTTCATCGCGCACGATCTCGGCGTGGTGCGCCAGGTGAGCACCCGCACGGCGGTGATGTACCTCGGCAGCATCGTCGAGATGGGCCCCGCCGACGCGCTGTTCGACCGGCCCGCGCACCCCTACACCGCCGCCCTCATCGCCGCCGTGCCGCGCCCGGAGGTGCCGGCTTTGGGCGCACCGCGCACGACAGCGGCCCTGCAGGGCGACCCCCCGAGCCCGCTGAACCCACCGCCGGGTTGCCGCTTCCACCCGCACTGTCCGGCGGCCACCGACCTGTGCCGAAAGGACCGCCCGGCGCTGCGCGAGTTCGGTGGCGCGCGGATGGTGGCCTGCCACCATCCGCTGCCGATATAGCGCAGGGCGCTGTCCCTGCCGCGGGAAACGCTGCGAACGGTGCAAGCGCCCCAATCCATGCGAGCCGATCAGACGGGCGAGCGAGGCAAATCGCACAGGCTCGAAGCGGAACGTTTGACATAGATCAGAGAAAGGACGTTTCGGCTGTGCGACTGGCTCAAGCCTCGCTGCCAGGCACCGAAAACCCTTCAACGTCATCCGCACCTTGCGGGATCTCAGCCATTGGATGGTTGGCCAGGCCGAAAAGACAGCACGGCTGTTGACAAGGCGCCGTCTAAGGCTCGCCGCCGGGAGACCGAAGACGAGCCAGTGTCCGGTACCGCCCCAGACCGAGGCTCCCTTTTCGATCGACTATCAGGACTCCTTCGATGCTCAGGAGAACAACATTGGCCAGCAGCCTGCTGCTGGCTCTCGGCAGCACCGCCGCACTGCATGGCGGTGAGGCCATGGCCGGGCAGACGACGCAGGACCTGGAACGGGTGACGGTGACGGGATCGAACATTCGGCGCATCGACGCGGAGACTCCCAGTCCGGTTCAAGTCATCACGGCCGACGACATGAAGAAATCGGGCTATACGAGCGTGCAGGATGTCCTGCACAACATCACGGCCAACGGTCAAGGGACCTTGTCGCAGGGCTTCTCCGGAGCCTTTGCCAGCGGCGCGGCCGGTATTTCGCTGCGTGGCTTGACCGTGGGGGCAACGCTGGTTCTGATCGACGGACACCGCATGGCGCCCTATCCGATCGGCGACGACGGCCAGCGCTCGTTCGTCGACATCGCCAACATTCCGTTCGACGCCGTCGACCGGATCGAAGTGCTGAAGGACGGCGCGTCCGCCGTGTATGGCTCCGATGCCATGGCAGGCGTCGTGAACATCATCCTGAAGCGTTCGTTCGTCGGCAAGACCTTGACCGCAGACCTCGGGACGTCCCACAAGAATGACGGCGGCACCTATCACGTGGCAGCGACCGTCGGCTTCGGGGACCTCGGCAGCGACGGGCACAACGTCTATGTGTCCGGGGAAGTGCGCAAGCAAAACCAGATCAGGTTCATGGACCGGGGCGGCATATACACCCAGCAGGACTTCACGTCCACCGGTGGCCTGGACCTGACCCCGGGCGTGCCCAACGCCGCCAACAGCGGCCTGCCCGCCATCCCGACCGGCTATGTCACGGACGCGAACGGAACCATCGCCGGCTTCATGCCGGGCTGCGATGCCAGCAAGCTGGCGGCAGGGCAATGCACCTATCGAGACACCTGGAGCCAGATTCAGCCGGCGACCGAGAACTACAACCTGATCGGGCGCTACACCCAGGACGTGGGTCGGGCATGGCAACTGTCGGTGCAGGCCAGCTATTTTCAAAGCAAGTCGCAGCAGGTGAACCCGCCGTACACCACCTTCACGGCTGGCTACCAGGGCATCACGTCGGGGCCGGGCGTGGTCCCGGCGCTGACGGCCTTGCTGCCGCCGACGTCCATCCCCCGCACCAACCCCAGCTTCCCGGCAGGTACCGGCCTGAGTTCGGGGCAGCTCTACCACGCCTTCCTGGACGTGGGGCCGAACATCACCGAAACCAACGCGCGTGCCACGCGCCTGATCGCGGATCTGAAGGGAGAGGTTGGAGCCTGGTACTTGACCGCCTCAGCGGGCTACACCCAGGTACTGCTGGACCTGACCGGCCGCAACCTGGTCAACCCGCTCAATCTCCAGAGCGCATTGGACAGCACCTCCGACCCCTATCGGGTGGGCGGACCCAACAGCGCTTCGGTGATGTCCTTCATCGCCCCCACGCTGGTGAGCAAGGACACGTCGAGGCTGAGCTTTGTTCATGTGGGAGCCGGGCGCGACCTGGTGGGCTTGCCGGGAGGCCCGTTGTCCATGGCGCTGGGTGCCGACTACGTTCATCGCACGCAGAACGCACTCGCGCCGGACGGCGTTGCTGCCGGATACGCCAGCTATGTGAACAGCAACAACCTCGGATTCAGCAACAACTACACCGTCGGCGAGCAAACGGTGGGCTCGGTCTACGCCGAACTGGTCGCGCCCGTCACCAGGCAAATCGAGGCCGAAGCGGCCGTGCGCTACGACCACTACAACCTGTCGGGTGGCAAGGCGAGCCCGAAGTTCGGCATAAAGTACACGCCGATTCCGGAACTCGCCGTGCGCGGAACCGTGTCGCGAGGCTTTCGCGCCCCTGGGCCCGCCGAGAACGGCAACGCCGGCCAGACCTACTTCACGGGAACCTCGAATGACCCGCAGTTGTGCCCGAATTCCGGGAACACCAGCGCTCCGGGCAATTTCCCGTCGCAGTGCTCGCAAAGCATCGGGACGGTGCAAGGAACCAATTCCGCGCTCAAGCCGGAAACGTCGAGGTCCTACACCTTGGGCCTGATCGTTGCGCCTGTAAAAGACTTCAGCGCGAGCCTGGACTTCTATTCGATCGAGATCAACAACCAGATCGTCGCCGGCAGTTCGAGCAATGCCGTTCGCGGCACCAACTTCACGCCGATCCCATTTGTCAATGCCGATGGATCCACTTCTCTGGTGGCGCCACCGGTGGCGCCGATTGCGTACTACCAGGTGGGATACGTCAATGCCAACAGCACCAAGACCAGCGGTGTGGATCTGGGGCTGCAATATCGCCACAGTTTCGAAGGCGTGGGTGATTTCAGGTCCGACCTCATGCTGTCGTACATGAACAAATACGATCTGACTGTGGACGGTGTTACCTACCATCTCGCCGGCACGCACGGGCCGCTCGTCATCTCGGGGGACACGGGCAGCCCGAGGACACGCCTCCAATGGGTCAACACCTTCGCGCGGGGCCCGTGGCAGGTCACGGGTACCCTCAACTACATCAGTTCCTTTGATTTGACCGATCCTTCTTTCGGTGTGAATGATTGCGCGGCCGGCTTGAACATTGGAGCCGGTGCGACGGCCTACCAGGCTCAATTGGGCAGCACCCCGCCGGTGATTCCGAATGGCGTCAAGTGCAAGGTGGATTCGTTGACGACCTTCGATGTCTACGGCCGCTACGAAGTGACAAAGCAACTCAGCATCCACGCTTCGGTTCTGAACCTGTTCAACGCTGGCGCCCCGCAGGACTGGGGCACCTATGCCGGTGCACGCGGCGTGGCACCCTGGAACCCGTCGTTGCATACGCAGGGCGCGATCGGCCGCTACTTGAGCATCGGAGCGACCTATGCCTTTTGATGTCCGACGGTCCGGATCGGCGCCTCGGGCCCGGTGCAAGAGGATTGCGCAGCCGTCGCCGCGCGACGTATTCAGAGAACACGCGGTCATGACGATGACCTTTGCGAGCAGCGATCGCCCACTGTCAGAGGGACCTCGAATTCAGACATGACGTGCAAGGCAAGCCCCAGCCTCGAGGAAGAGGCGATCATGCTGGATCAGCGCCTGAGTGACTTGGAGGCCAGCGTCTATTGCACGCTGATCGGCGTGATCGAGGCGTGCGACGACATTGCGACTCGCGCCGACGCGCTTGGCATGAAGTCCACCCGCATTCGCGCCAGACTCCTGGCCAGCGACGTGCGCAGCCGTCTCGGCAAGGCGGCCGAGGCACGGACGGAGCAATTGGCCTTGCACGAGGCGGCGCAGCCATGGCCCGCGCTGGCCCGGCACGCCGCCGCCTACCTGGTCTCTTCGTGCGATCGTCTGGGCCAACGGATCGAGGCCATGCGTTGGGTCCGGGCCTCGCTCTGCACCGACGCTCAAGACGACCCACCGGCTTGGCGTGCCGAAGCGCTGATGGTTGCAGCCTTGTTTTCCGTGAGCCGCACCGGCGCCGACTACACCCTCGTCGATCAGGCGATGGCCGCTGTGCGCGCGGCTTGCCAACCAGCCCTGGTGGCCGCCACCGCCGCGAATTTTGCGGAGGTCACGGCGGAGTGCAGCGAACTCGCTTTCGCCAGTCACTATGCCGACGAGGCCGAAGCAGTGATGCTGCGCCATCCCGAGGCTGCTTCGGCCTTGAGCTGGGAATCGGTGGCACGCGCTCGACTCGCATCGTCCGAACACTCCGCTGCCGAGCAGGCGATGAGGGAATCGCTGCTGGTGGAGGAGCGCCTCGGCTGCTGCGACGTCAACGGCGACCCCTGGCTCAGCTACGCCGAGGTGATGCTGGCGCGTGACGACCCTGCGGGCGCGTTGTCGATGCTCGACCATCCCCGTCGTGGCGCGCGCGGCGCACTTTCGTCCTGGACCAATACTCGCGATCTGCGCGTGCGCTCGCGCGTGATGGCAGCTCTGCATCGCTGGGAAGAGGCATATGGCCTGATGATCCAGTACGTGGCCGCATACGAACACGTGCGCTCGATCGAGGGTGACCGCGCCGTCGCCGAATCGAGCGCCGCGGTGGCGGTCGACGAAGAGCGCAGACGTTCACAGCACTTCGAGCGACTTGCCCTGACTGATCCATTGACCGGCCTGCCCAACCGTCGTCACGCCGAACGATGGCTGAAAGAACACGCAGTGGCCACGGGTCGGAGCGGTTCAGCGGACAACCAACTGTGTGTGGCCATCGCGGATCTCGATCACTTCAAGCGCATCAACGACACCCATTCGCACGATGCTGGCGACCTGGTGTTGCAGCGCTTCGGCGGCATGCTGATTGAAGCGTTCAACGCGCCGGCGGGAACGGGGACGCCACCCATGCTGGCGGCGCGGCTGGGCGGCGAAGAGTTTCTCCTGGCCTGGAGCGGGATCTCGATTCAGGCTGCCTTGCGCCAGGGCAACGCCCTGTGCGAGCGATTGCGCAAGACCTCGTTCACGGACATCGTCGGCAGCCTGCCTGTCACCGCCAGCCTTGGGGTAGCCTGCAGCGTCCGGCCAGTCGATCCCAGTGTCCTGCTGCGCGCCGCGGATCAGTGCCTCTACGAGGCCAAGCAGGCCGGACGCGACCAAGTAATCGGTATCAGCGTACCCCTGAGGGCGTGAGAGTTCTTTTTGCTGGCACCCCAAGTGAATGGAATGCGACTGGGGCTTGGACAGCATGCGATCCTGCCAAGCCGCGCAGCCAGCCGACATCCGTGCCGCAGGCCCAGGCCGGCCCGGGCGCTTGGTCGGCCCAACGTGTCCTCGCGAGCCGGCTGCGCAGGTCCGACTCGATTGACTTGGCCCCATTCTGATCGACGCCGATCGATCTGGGATCGCCCTGCCTCGCAGCTCAGCCATTAGCCGTGGCAGCGGGATGCCGAGTACGTCAACGCTACCGATCGTCAGCACTGCCGACGAGGCCCGCTTCAACGGCCCAACGACCCGGCCGCTCACTATTGGCCGAAACGGTACCGCGACAGTGCCCTTTTCGGCGATGCTTTCTCGATGCCCTCCGGGCGGGGATCACGTCGGCAAACTCAGACGGTACGTGCTTGACGCGGATAGCATGCGGCGGGCTCACATCCGCGGCCTGAACGATCCCTTTGGAGATAGCCTCAACCCACTTTTCAGGAGAGGCCGCGGCCTCGCATGCCGCAAAGGGAGCGGTGTCGGAACCCTTTCGACCCCGAAGGAACGGTGGCTTGCGATGTCATTTGCACAGTTGTGCAGGTCCCAAGGAAAAGCAGCGGTGTCGTGCGATTGAGATAAGGTCCATGCCCCATGGACCGACTCCTTGCCCTCCCTGCGCTACGCGGTGGCCTGATCGCGCTGCTAGCTGCGGTGCTGTTCGGCGTCAGCACGCCACTGGTCCAACGTTTCGGCGTTGGCATCGGCAGCTTCTCCACAGCCGCTTTGCTCTACGCGGGCGCGGCGCTGATCGGCGCGCTGCTGCGTCGACCGATCGAGCGCGAAGCAGGGGTACAGCGCGCAGACGCGTCACGCCTCGCGCTGATGGCCTTTTTCGGCGCCGCCGTCGGCCCGGTGGCGCTCGCATGGGGATTGCAGCGCACCAGCGGCGCAAGCGCCTCGCTGATGCTGACGCTGGAGGCGGTCTTCACCGCCGTACTGGCGCGCCTCTGGTATCACGAGACGCTCGATCGGCGCGTCGCACTCGCCATGACCTTGCTGACGCTGGGCGGCATGGCGCTGGTGCTCGATCGGACACAGGCCGGTGAAAGCCAGACCCTCGGCCTGCTCGCCGTGATGGTCGCCACGGCCGCCTGGGGGGTCGACAACACGCTCTCCCGCGCCGTGGCCGAACGCGATCCGGGGCAGGTCGTGATGTTCAAGGGGGCGCTGGGCGCACTTGCCACGACGGTCCTGGCCATTGCCTTGGGCGAGCCACTTCCGCGCTTCGGGCCGGCGCTGGCACTGCTGGCCGTCGGCGCTACCGGCTATGGCCTGAGCCTGCGCTTTTACCTGCTCGCCCAGCGGGCTTTCGGGGCGGCCCGCACGGGCTCGGTGTTCGCGTTCGCGCCTTTCGTTGGTGCATTGTTCGCGCTCGTGCTGGGCGAGCGCAGCGGTAGCGGATGGATGGCCGTCGGCGCAGTGCTGATGGGCTTCGGCGTCGTGCTGCATCTGGCAGAGCGCCATGCTCACGAACACGCGCACGAGGCGCTGGAACACGAGCATGCCCACGACCATCGCGACGGCCACCACGACCACCGCCACGAACCGATGCCTGCCGGGCAACACAGCCATGTCCACCGCCACGAACCGCTGCAACATGGGCACGCTCACGTGCCCGACGAGCACCACGCACATCGACATTGATCCTAGATCCGGCAGTTGGACGCGCCCGAGCGGGCTGCGATGCGGCGTTCGGCATTGTTGGTCCCCCGCAGCGTGGCAGGTCATAAGAGGGCACGACATGCTGCGGGCCATGGCCCACCTTCAAAGTATCGACGACTCTCATCGTCGACGGGTCGACCACGGAGACCGTGTCCGAGCGCAGGTTGGGCACATAGACACGTTCGAGGTCGCCATGCAGCGCCGGGCTCAGATGCGTCGGACCGATTTCACCGTAGACGTTGAACGGCTCGACAACAGGGGGCATGCTCGGCACGGTCGCCACCGTGGCGGAGATGGTGGCCCACGGTGCCGACGCCGCGCCGTTGACACGACTCGCACGCACACGCCTGCTCCGATCAAGACCCCCAGTCCGGCGACGAGTCCGGCTCGCTTGATGGCCATCGAGTTCCTCCTGATGTTCGAATCCATGTGTGTGCCAGACCGGTTCATCAATTCGAAGGTTGCGGGGCGCTCACTCGCCCGACAAGCGTTCGCCGCGCGTGCCGCGCCACAAAGCAAGGTCGTAGGCGATCTTGAGCACGCCGCAAGCCACGAGGGGCAGCGAGATGAAGCCAGCAGCCATGAGCGCGCCGCTGAGCGTCGGGCTCGACGCCGCCGCCAGGCTTCGCGGCACCGCCGTAAACCTTCCCGCCGCGGGCCGTTCTGCCGGTGTCACGACCGCCATCACATAGGCCGTGCGTGTTGGCACGTCCATTTGCGACAGGGCACTGCGCACGAACAGCAGCATCAGTGCAAGCGGCAGGCTCGGCGCGAGCGCGGCGAGCACCAGGCAGACGTTGGCCGGGATGTGCGTGAATACGATGGTGTTCAGCAGACCGATGCGCTGCGCCACCCGGGGTGCGGCCAATTGCGATACGGCGCTGAGCAGCCCGGCCCAGAAGAAGAACGCGCCGGCTTGGGCCAGCGACAAGCCGAAACGCTACAGCAGCCAAAGCGACAGCAACGAATTGATGACCAGTCCGCCGGCGAAGGCATCGACGCTGAATAGCGCCGCGAGTCGCACCACGACGCGACGCGAAGGGCCGAGCGGCACCGATGTCCGAGGCTCGGCGACCGCCATGGCCGTGGGAGGCCGCCGATAGAGCCCCCAAACAAGCAGGCCAATCGCAGCATAGAGAAGGAACATTGCGCGCAGCGCGAAGAGGCGAGAGACTTCAGCGTGGTTCACCGGTTCACCAACCAATTCGGCGCCGCCGCGCCCAGTGCGCCCACCGCAGCGCAAAGGGCACCGAGCAGGCTGTAGCAGGCAAAGAGTGCCGTTCTCGCCTGGCCGCTGGCGGCGCCAGCCAGGCGAGCATGCTCTCGGCTGCCCACAAGCTCCACAGGCTCCACCACTGTTGATCGAAACAAGCAAGACAAACCGACAAACCGGGACAGCCGTCAAGGCCGCCCCGGCTTCCCACTCGGAGATGCAAACACCGTCAATCCCAACTCGTTCATACATCAATCTCGCGCAACCCAGCGCCGACTCGAAACCGGTCACGCTCCAGAAATTGCCGGTCACGTTCGCCGAAATGCGCAGGTTGGGGTCGTGAGTCTGACCTGACCTCGTGGAGAGCGTATGAAGACAGGACCGAATCGCAGGTACATGGCCGAGTTCCGAGAAGAGGCCGTCAAGCAAGTGCAAGCCGGCCATCGCGGCATCCCTAGAACTGCAGTCCCGTCCGACCCGCTTTGATGAAGCGTTGACGATTAGTTGACAGGCACTGCCTAGGCTTCATTCCATCCGGCGCTGACGGCGCTCGGCACTACCGGGAACCGAGGGGGCCAGGATGAAACGCAATCTTCGTGGGACCACAGGTGAAACGCGCCGCCGCTGGCAACACGGCTCGCGCCGCCCGCCGCTTCTCGTCGAGACCCTCGAGCCACGCATCCTGATGTCCTCGACCGGACAGCCGCCGCTGCCACCCGGTGTCATCGCGCCGCTGGCGCAGGCGGCGGCGGTGAGCGTGGTGACCACGCCCGCGCCGACGATCAGCTGGGTCGGCAGCGCCGGCGGCTTCTGGGACGACGCCTCGAACTGGCGCGACAGCAACAGCGTTTCGCGCACGCCCACCGCCAGCGACGACGTATTGATCGACGTCGCCGGCGCGACGCCGACGGTGACGGTGCGCAACAACCAGACCGTGCACAGCCTGCTGTCGCGGGAGGGTCTATTGCTCACCGGCAGCACCCTGACGCTGCGCTCCGACTCCGAGATCGACGGCGCCCTGAACATCGCCAATGCCAACCTGTCCATCGGCGGCACCCTGGCGACGACCGGCGCGACGACCTGGAACAACGTCATCCTTGACGGCAGCGGCAAGCTGGTGAACACCGGCACGCTCGGCTTCTCCGGCAGCGACTTCACCGCGGCGGAGATCCACAACACCGGCACGCTCGACGGTGTTGGCGGAACGCTGCAGCTCGACTACTTCAGCCCCTCGTCGCTCAACAACAGCGGCCTGGTGGACCTGCAGGCAGACGCCTCAATCACGAGCCAGGCTTCGGGCGACACCTTCACCAACAGCGGCATCTTGCGCAAGTCCGGCGGCACCGGCACCTCGGCGGTCGCAAGTGTTTTCAACAACAACGGCGGCACGGTCGACGCGGAGTCGGGCACGCTGGCGATCGGCGGCGGCACGCATACCGGCGGTGTGTTCACGGCCGGTGCCGGTGCCGTGCTGTCCTTCAGCGGCCGCACGATCCTGACTGGCAACTACAGCGGCGGCGGGGCCGGGCAGATCCGCTTCGTCGCCAGCAACGACGCGTACAACTGGTGGACCGTGGGCACCGGCGGGGCGACGTTCAACTTCTCCAGCCCGGCCGTGCTGTTGACGGGCAAGTTCAACGCCAACGGCGCGACCGTCAGCAACATCGGCTACCTGAATCTGTCGCCTGCCATCGGCGCTGCGACGCTGCTGGGCAACTGGAGCAACAGCGGCACGATCACCCAGCTCGGCAACGTGGCCCTTGACTTCGCCGCCACGCTCGACAACACGGCAGGGGGCGTGTGGGACTTCCAGGGCGACTACAACCTCTACCCGGGCGGCTCCGGCACAGCCAGCGCAGCCGCGAGCTTCGTCAACCACGGCACGCTGCGCAAGTCGGCGGGCAGCGGCACGTCGACCGTCTTCGGGGGGGCCTTCAGCAACGCCGGCGGCACGATCGACGTTCGAAGCGGCACGCTGAGCCTGGGCAGCAATGGCAGCTACAGCACAGGTGGCACCTTCCATGTGTCGACCGGTGCAACGCTCGACCTCGCCAACAGCGCGGACACGTCCGGCAACGTGGCGGTGTCCTACGCCGGCCTCTTCACCGGCAGCGGGGGCGGCAAGGTGCAGTTGGCGGGCAACGTGCTGGCAGCGGCCGGCGCGGGCGTGACCTTGAACCTGCCTGCCGGCATGTTCCAGTGGACAGGTGGCGGCATGGCCGGCGCCGCCGGCGTGCACAACCTCGGCGCGATCGACCTTGCCGGTACCGCAACAAAGACTCTCGGCGGCACCTTGCGCAACGATGGCACGATCAACCTGAAGGCCGGCAACCTGCAGTTGGACGACCTGGGCGTCGGCACGCTCGACAACGGCGGCCTCGTCGACATCCAGGGTGACTTCGGCTTCGGTCATCGCTATGCGGACAGCGCTGGCATCGTCAACAGCGGAACGCTGCTCAAGTCGGGGGGCGCCGGCGACAGCACTGGCAACGCCTCGTTCACCAACAACGGCGGCACGGTGGACGTACGAGCCGGATCGTTCGCCGTCAACGGCGGCGCATGGACGGGCGGGCAGCTTTCCGCCGCTGGCGGAGCGACGCTCAGCCTGGCGGGATCTCACACCCTCTCAGGCAGGCTGAGCGGCAGCGGTACTGGCCAGATCCAGTTCGCCGGCAGCCCGAGCGACAGCCTGGCGGCGACCGGCACCGGGGCGACGCTGGACTTCGAATCCACCCCGTTGCGGTGGCTCGGTGGACGCATCGACGGCGGCAGCGCCGGCCTCACCAACCGCGGCACCATCGTGCGCATCAACCCGGGCACGACGACGAATCCCGGCTACATCTTCGGCCGCGTCGACAACGTCGGTACGCTGGTGCAGAGCGGCGTCAACGTCATCGAGTTCGCCAACGGTGCGCTCCTGACCAATCTTGCCGGCGGCCTGATCGACTTGCAGGGCGACGGTGCCATGCTCAATGTCGGGCTCGGCGCTGGCACAGGGCACGCGCTCGTCAACCACGGCACGATCCGCAAGTCGGTCGGCACGTACTCGAACATCGCCATCAACGACTTCGACACCGCAGGCGGCACGCTGGACGTCGGAGCCGGCACGCTGGCCATCGCCTCCGGCAACAACCACGGCGGCGCGTTCCAGGTCGCCGCCGGCGCGACGCTGGACCTGGCCGACAGCCGCGACACCTCCGGCAACGTACACGTCACGTACGGCGGCACCTTCACCGGCCGCGGTGCCGGGACGGTGCTCCTCGCCGGCAACACCGCCACCGCCGCAACCGGCGGCGCGACCTTCAACCTGCCCCCGGGAATGTTCCAGTGGACCGGCGGCGCCATCGACGGCGGTTCGGCCGGCTTCACCAACGCCGGCTTCATCGACCTTGCCGGCGCGAACACCAAGTTCGCCTCCGGCCTGCTCGTCAACGACGGGACGATGCAGCACCAGGCCGGCAACCTCCAGCTCGACGACACGAACGGCGGCGGCACGCTGCAGAACAACGGCTTGTACGACGTGCAGGGCGACGTCGCGTTCGTTCGCCAGTACCTCGTCCCAGCGGCGATTCACAACGCCGGCACGATGCGCAAGTCGGGCGGCACCGGCACGGCGGGAGTCGGCGGCGGCCTGCCGTTCGACAACACCGGCACGCTGGAGGTGCGATCGGGCACCTTTGCGCTCTCGGCCTTCACCGGCCTCGACCCGACGGTGACCCAGATCAGCGGCAGCACGCTCACGGGCGGGCACTGGATCGTCGGTGCGAACGCGACCCTGCGGCTGCCGAAGATCGTTACCAACCAGGGCGACATCACGCTCGACGGGGTGGGCTCGACGCTGGAGGCAATCGCCGGGCTGAAGGCGAACGCGGGCAGCTTGGCGCTGTCCGGCGGGCGCAGCTTCACGACCGCCGGCGATCTGGCCAACACCGGAACGCTCGACCTCGGACCGGGCAGTACGCTGAGCGCGACCGGCACGTACACGCAGGGCAGCAACGCGACGCTCGGCGTCCGGCTCGGCGGCAGCCCGGCGAGCGGCCAGTTCGGCCAGCTGGTCAGCAGCGGCAACGCGACGCTCGACGGCACGTTCCGCGCCACGCTGGTCAACGGCTACGGGCCGGTGCAGGGCGACAGCTTCGCCGTCGTCCGCTTTCCCACGCACGGCGGTGCATTCGCATCGGTCGTCCTGCCCACCAACGGCGGCGTCCAGTTCACGCCGACGCTGTCGGCCACCAGCTTCACGCTGCAGGCGAACACGACGGCGGCCGATCTGAAGGTCGGGGCCATCACGCTGCCCGGGGGCACGCTGGCGCCGGGACAAGCTGCCAGAATCGACGTCGCCATCGGCAACGTCGGCGGCAGCACGGCCGACGGCAGCTGGACCGACTCGGTCTACCTCTCCGCCGACGGCACCTTCGACGCCGGCGACACGCTGCTCGGCCGCGTCACGCACACCGGCCCGGTGGCCGCCGGCGCCACGTACCACGACAGCCTGAGCGCGGCGCTGCCGCCGCTGGCCGACGGCACGTACAAGGTCATCGTGCTGGCCGACAGCCGGTCTCAGGTGCCCGATGCGAACCGGGCCAACAACACGGGCGTCTCGGCCGCGTCGCTGGCGAGCGCGGTGCCGACGCTGGCCGTGGGCACGCCGGCCAAGGGCTCGCTCACCGACGGCCAGGACACCTGGTACCACCTGGTGGTGGCGCCGGGCGCGAACCTGAACCTGCTCGCCAGCGCGCTCAGCGGCGCCGGTGTCGAGGTCTACCTCAAGCGCGGCGGCCTGCCGACCCGCAGCGCCTTCGACCAGACCGTCTCGAGCACCGATGCCAGCCCGACCCTTGCGCTGGTCAATGCGACAGGCGGCGATTACTACGTGCTCCTGCACGCCCGCCCGGGCGGCACGCAGGCCTACACCCTGTCGGCCAGCCTCGCGCCGTTCGCGATCACCGGTTTTTCCGCCGCCGGCGCTGCCACGGCGACCGAGTCGCTCTTCAAGCTCGACATCCTGGGCAGCCAGTTCACGCCGCAGACGCAGGTCACGCTGCTGGCACCCGACGGCACGGCCCATACGGCGATCCAGTCGACCTTCGTCGATTCGACCCACCTCCAGGTCAGCTTCGACCTCACGAACGCAACCGGGGTCCTCTACACCGTGCGTGCCACCGACGGCACGCAGACGGCCACGGCAGCCTCGACCTTCGACCCCTCCGGCGCCACCCCGACCATCCAGTACTTCGCCTCCACCATGATCCTCGCGCCGGCGGAGATCCGCGTCGGCGCCGCCTTCGGTGTGACGGTCAAGATCACGACCGGCCTGAGCGGACTGACCATCCTGCCGGTGGTCAACCTGGACACGTCGAACGTCGCCGCCAACACGCACGTCGCGTTCAACGATCCCGAACTGCCCCTGCTGCTGCAGCCGAACGCGAGCGTCTCGTTTGGCCAGGGCTTCACGCCGACACCGGCTGCCGATGGCGTGGTGAGCACCGCGAACGTGTCGATGATCAACATGCTCCAGTCCATGAACTGGGACGCGATGAAGGAGCAGACGCGGCCCAAGAGCATCTCGCCGGAAGCCTGGGACGCCGTCTGGGCCAACCTGCGGCCGCGCCTGGGCAACATCCTCGGCGAGTACTACCGGCTGCTCGAGGGCGACAGCTTCGCGCTCGGCACGGCCAAGATCGACGACCTGTTCGGATTCGAGATCATGCAGGCCAATGACCAGATGCAGTCGCCGGTCACGCCGTCGAGCCTGGATCTGTCGTTCCCCGCACCGGGCCCGGCGCTGGACTTCGGTCGCAGCTTCCTCGGCGACTCGATCGCGGGTCGCTATTCGCTCGGCCGCCTCGGGCGCGGCTGGGTCGACAACTTCGACTTCTCTGCCAGCGCCGACGCCACCACCCAGGTGATCACCGTCCACGAGGGCGCGACGACGCGCTACTTCGCGCCCGATGGCAAGGGCGGATACGCCGGCCTGCCGGGCGACACCGGCACCCTGAGCCTCGTGGCCGGGGGATACCAGCTGCGCGAGAAGACCGGCGACCTGACCGTGTTCCACGCCGACGGCACGCTCGACTACCTCGAGGACAGCAACCACAACCGCATCACCGCCGGCTACAGCGGCGGCCAGATGACCAGCCTGAACCATTCCGATGGCGATCGCATCACGCTGGCCTACGATGCGCAGGGCCGGCTCGCCCTGGTCACCGATCCGGCCGGTCGCACGGCGAGCTACACCTACGATGCAGGCGGCCAGCAACTGCTGTCGGTGACCACGGCCGCGGGCACGACGAGCTACACCTACACCAGCGACGCCAGCGGGCCGCGGGCCCACGCGATCACCTCCATCGCCCCGCCCGACGGCACCCACGTCTTCTACGACTACGACAGCCAGGGCCGGTTGCTGACGCAACAGCTCGACGGCGGGGCGCAGCGGGTCGACTACAGCTACGGCACGGGCAGCATGCGCGCCACCGACGCGCAGGGCCATGCGACGACGGTCCACTTCGACGCCAACGGTCGCGTCGTCCGGGTCGAGGGGCCGACCGGTCAGGTGGCTCTCTCGCAATTCAATGCCACGGGCCAGCTGTCGTCGCTCGGTGCAGTGGGTGGTGGCTCGACCAACCTGACGTACGACGCCTTCGGCAACGTGACCCAGGCCACCTACCCCAGCGGGGCCACAAACACGCTCGGCTACGACCCGGCCCACGCGGGGCTGAGTCAATTCACCGACGCCCGTGGCAATGGCTTCAGCAACGCCTTCGACGCCAACGGCAACCCGGTGCAGACGACCATGGCCGACGGCAGCACGTCGACCTATGCCTACGATGCCAGCGGCAACCTCGTGCAGTCCGTCGACCGCAAGGGCCAAGTCACCCGCACCACCTACGACGCCCGTGGCCTCGCGACGCTCGTGACCCTGGCCGACGGGTCGACCATCGCCTACACCTACGACGCGCATGCCAACTTGGTCTCGGCCACCGATGCCCGCGGCACGATCACGCTGAGCTACGACAGCGCCGACCGCATGAACCGGGTGTCTTACCCGGACGGGCGTTTCATCACCTACGCCTACAACGCCAGTGGTCAGCGCACGCAGATGGCCGACAACACCGGCTTCACGACGAACTACACCTATGACGCCACCGGCCGCCTCATCCGCCTCACCGACGGCAGCGGCGCGCTCATCGCGGCCTATGCCTACGACGCGACCGGCCAACTGATCCGCAAGGACCAGGGCAACGGCAACCACACCGACTACAGCTATGACGCCAGCGGGCAGGTCACGCTCATCTCCAACGTGGCCGCCGACGGCAGCGTCAACTCGAGCTACGCCTACACCTACGACACGCTCGGCCGGCGCACCAGCATGACCACGGCCGAAGGCACGACCCGCTACGGCTACGACGCCGACAGCCGGCTGACCTCGGTCACCACGCCCGACGGCCGCATCGTCGCCTACACCTACGACGCGGCAGGCAACCGGGTGCAGGTGGACGACGGCGGTGCCGTCACGGCCTACACCAGCAACAACCTGAACGAATACACCGACGTTGGCGGCGCGAGCCAGACCTACGACGCGGCGGGCAATCTCGTCTCTGCGGGTGGTTCGGCGAGCTACGGCTACGACGCACTCGGCCGGCTCGTCAGCGTCAGCAACACGAACGGCAACTGGACCTTCGAGTACGACGCCCTCGGCAACCGAGTGGCCAGCGTGCACAACGGCCAGCGCACCGAGTTCCTCGTCGACCCGACCGGTCTCGGTAACGTGGTGGGCAGCTTCGACGGCAGCGGTGCACCGAGCGCGCACTACGCTTACGGCGTCGGCCTCGCGAGCCAGGTCGATTCCGGCGGCAACGCCGCGTACTACGACTTCGATGCCACCGGCTCGACGGTCGGACTGAGCGGCGCCGGCGGCAGCTACCTCAACCGCTACAGCTACACCGCGTTCGGGCAACTGCGTTCGTCGACGCAGACCGTGGCTAATCCATTCCAGTTCGGTGGCGCGATGGGCGTGCAGGCGGACGGGACCGGGCTGACTTTCATGCGCGCGCGCTACTACGACGCCGCGAGTGGGCGATTCACTCAGTCGGACCCTGTTGGGATCACCGGCGG
>JADMIO010996581.1_pt1 | contig 57924 bp, 54 predicted proteins | sample 8958161 | NCBI WGS metagenome assembly JADMIO01 (sample SAMN16585339, study PRJNA669376) | soil metagenome | isolation source: Crop rotation soil | place: USA: Cullars Rotation, Alabama | collected 2011
GCCGCGACTTCAAGTCACGTGAATTCCAAGCTTCGGATCCCACTGTGCTGGAAAGGGCTCGTCCATCAGGAAGGCCTTCGGCTCGCGCACGATCGCGCGGCCCATCGCCACGCGCTGGCGCTGGCCGCCGGACAGCTGGGCCGGCTTGCGGTCGAGCAGAGCGTCGAGGCCAAGAAGCGCCGCGACCTCTTCGACCCGGCGCTTGGCTTCCGCCTTCGGCGTCTTCCGGACCTTGAGGCCGTAGCCGATGTTCTGCCGCACGTTCATATGCGGATAGAGCGCGTAGGTCTGGAAGACCATGGCGATGTCGCGCTTGCGCGGAGCGAGGTCGGTGACCTCGGCTCCTTCGATGGAGATGCGGCCGCCGGTGACCTCCTCGAGCCCCGCGATCATGCGGAGGAGCGTGGTCTTCCCGCACCCGGACGGGCCGACGAAGACCATGAACTCGCCGTCCTCCACGGTGAGGTCGACCCGGTCGACCGCCACCACCCCGCCGGAGAAATGCTTCGAGACCTGTTCGAGCCGGATGTCGGCCACAGCCTCGTAAGCAATACCAAATTTTCGGGATGGGTACAACTGGTATTGACCAATAGCCGGTTTGGTACTAGACTGCGCGCATGGCGGCTGAGCGGTTGGAGGAACTCGTGACCGAGAGCCGGAGCGAGAACGCCGGCGACCGAGATCTGGAATCGACCCTCGAGCTCGTACGGCACATGAACGACGAAGACTCGACTGTTGCGCGCGTCGTCGGTGGGGCGGCACCCGTCCTCGCCCGGCTGATCGACGGCGTTGTCGAGCGTCTCGCACGTGGGGGCCGGCTCGTGTACGTGGGAGCGGGAACCTCCGGCCGGCTCGCCGCCCTCGATGCCGACGAGTGCGAGTCGACGTTCTCGGCGGCGCCCGGTCAGGTCGTAGCTCTCGTCGCAGGCGCAGGTCTCTCCTCCTCCGCCGACCGGGACGCCGCCGAGGACGACGAGGACGCAGGCGCGGACGCCGTGCGAGAGGCAGGCGTCTCCGCGGCCGACGCGGTGATCGCGCTGAGCGCGAGCGGCCGCACGCCGTACGCCCTCGGCGCCGCACGCGCGGCTGCCGACGCGGGCGCGCTCACCGCCTCGATCGTCTCCACCCCGGCTTCCGAGCTGGCCGGACTGACCGAACACGAGATCCCCGTCGTCGTCGGTCCCGAGTTCGTCGCCGGCTCGACTCGCCTCAAGGCCGGCACCGCCCAGAAGCTCGTGCTCAACACGATCTCGACCGTGACGATGATCCGGCTGGGCAAAACGTACGGCGACCTGATGGTCGACGTCGCCGGCACGAACGAGAAGCTCCGCGCCCGCGCCCGCAGCGCGGTTCTCGAGGCCACCGGCGCGAGCGACGACGAGGTGGACGCCGCCCTCGAGGCCGCGGGCGGCAGCGCGAAGGTCGCGATCGTCTCGCTCCTCGCAGGCGTGGACGCCGCCGCCGCGCGGGAGAGCCTCGACCGCGCGAACGGGAACATCCGCGTGGCTCTCTTCGAGGCGGCGCAATGAGGCTCGGCGTCGAGGCCGCCCTCGTCGACGGGCAACTCGTCCCCGGCGACATCGAGATCGTGGGAGACACGATCGCGGACGTCGGCCTGTCGAGCGCCAACGGACGCGGCATCGCCGCTCCGGGCTTCGTCGACCTCCAGGTGAACGGCTTCGGCGGTGTCGATTTCCTCGAGGCCGACGCGGAGGGATACCGGCGCGCAGGCGAGGCGATGATCGAGACCGGCGTCACTTCCTATCTCCCGACCTTCATCACCGCTCCGGAGGAGCACCTGATCGCTGCGCTCCGCCAGATACCGCGGACGAGCTCGGGCCCGAGGATCCTGGGCGCGCACCTCGAGGGGCCGTTCCTGGCCTCCGGCCGCCTGGGGACGCACCGCGGGTCCGCCCGGCGCGATCCCGACATCGAGCTCCTCGACCGGCTGCTCGCAGCCGGGCCGGTGAAGATGATGACGCTCGCGCCCGAGCTGCCCGGCGCGGACCTGCTGATCGACCTCCTGCAGCTGCACGGCGTCACCGTCTCGTGCGGCCACAGCGACGCGAGCGCGGAGGAGGCGAACGCGGCGTTCGACCGCGGAGTCCGCACCGTCACCCACCTCTTCAACGCGATGCGCCCGTTCCGGCACCGCGACCCCGGCATCGTCGGGGCCGCGCTCGCCAGGAACGACGTTGTCGTCCAGATCATCCTGGACGGAATCCATCTGGCTCCCGAGACCGCAAGCGTCATTTCCAGAGGCGCTGTCGGTCGCGTCGCGCTCGTGACCGACGCGGTCGCGGGAGCCGGGATGGAGGACGGCGTGTACAGCCTCGCCGGCTTCGAGGTCGAAATCCGCGGCAGCGTGGTCAGCGGGCCCGACGGCGTGCTGGCGGGGAGCGTTCTGACGATGATCGAGGCGGTTCAGAACTTCCACGCGCTCGGCGTGCCGCTTCCGGCGGTGCTCGAGGCGGCGAGCGCGATACCGGCAAGCGTGATCGGGGTCAACGACGTCGGCAGGCTCGGCCCCGGGCTGCCTGCGGACATCGTGGTGGTCGACGACAACCTCGACCTCGAACGGGTCGTCGTCGCCGGTGAGGTGCGCGTAGCTGCCTGACGGGTCGCAGCTGCTGTCCGAGATCCGCGAGCAGCCGCGGGCGCTCGGCTCGCTGCTCGAGCACGCGGACGAATACGAACGTGTCGGAGCGGCGCTGAGAAGGCGCGGCGCGCCAACCGTGCGAATGGTCGGCCACGGCTCCTCGGACAACGCGGCTTCCTTCGGCGTCTACGCGTTCGGGCTGCTCCCGTGCTGGACGGCGCTTCGCGACTCGATCACGCTCGGCATCTACTACCAGAGCGAGCTCGATCTCTCCAGGTCGGCCGTCCTCGCCCTCTCCCAGTCGGGCCGGACGCCGGACGTCATCGCCTACGTCGAGCGCGCGCGGGCACGCGGCGCGTTCACGATCGCCGTGACGAACGACCCAAGCTCGGCGCTGGCGGAGGCCGCCGAGGCCGTCCTGCCGCTCGGCGCCGGCCCCGAGCGGGCGATCGCCGCGACCAAGACGTACCTCAACCAGGTCGCGGCCCTGGCGCTGCTCGCCGCCTGCTCGGCCGGGCGCGGAGGCCCGATGGTGAACGATCTGCGCGTGATCGCCGAGCAAGTGGACGCTCTGATTCCGGCGATCCAGCCGCGTATCGCCCGGGTCGCGCAGGCATTCGCGTACGTCGGCCGGATGTTCGTGATCGGGCGAGGCGTCGAGTTCGCGACGGCGCGCGAGATTGCGCTCAAGTTGCTCGAAACCTGCCGCGTCGCGGCCGACTCCCTCACCGCCACCGACCTGGCGCACGGCCCCGTGGCCGCGCTAGACGCGCTCTTCCCCGTCTGGGCGATCGCATCGGCCGACGAGGCGCTCCCCGCCGTCCTCGACGCGGCGGAACGGGCGAGCGAGATGGGTGCGACGCTGGTCGCGAGCGGGACGGCCGCCGACCAAGTGGCGAATCCCGACTACGTCCTCCCCGTCCCCTCGCCTCCCTCACCACTGCTGTCGCCGCTGCTTTCGATCGTCCCCGGACAGCTCTTCGCCTGGGCGCTCGCGCTGGCGAAAGGGCTGAATGCCGACGAGCCCGCCGGGCTGACGAAGGTCACGCTGGCACGCTAGCGCGATCTGTCGCGATCTACCAGGTTTGCGTCGTGGAGAGGCGCGCTCATCCAGACCCGCTCGGCTTTCGCCCGACGACGTGGATCCTGTTGGCGTTCGCGTACGAGTCGTGGCGGATTCCGGTCACCTGCCACGAGATCTTCACGCTGGGCGCGCTCGTCCGGATGGTGAAGCGGTTGTGCGCTATCTCATGCGCGATCCAGGCATCGGCCCGGTGGCCGATCGTCGTGAGCTGGTAGCGGAAGTCGCGGTTCAGCGCCTGGAACCACGCGGGCAGCCGCACAGTTGCCAGGCCCCGTCGGTCGGTCACGACGTTACCGTCGTACACGTTCTTCATGTCCGGCGACTCGACAAAGGAGTGCTGGAGGTACTTGTGTTTCGGGTCGAGCGGATGGTCGATGCGGAACGCACCGCCGCCTTTGGTGACGTTCCCGAGCACCTGCAGGTCTCCGTCGATCCTGACCTTGCCGATAAACCGTCCTGCGTAGCCCGATGAGCTCGTGCCGTAGACGCCGGCCGCCGAGGCGCCGTTGTTGGCAATGCCGGCGACGCCGATCCCGTTCGAGTTGAGGGCGGTCCCCTCGACTCCACGGAGCGCCGTGGCGAGGATCCCCGTGTTCCCCGACGCGACCTGCTTTCCGTAGACGGCCTGGCCGCCGGTCAAGCTGGACGGCCCGGTCGCCGTCGCGTACACGCCGGTCCCGCCGCCGGCGGTGGTCGCGTACACACCATAGCCGGCGTCTGTGCCGTCATGGTGGGCGTACACCGCTCTTCCGCCGCTGTCGTTCGTCAGCGCTTCGACCCCGGTCACAGCGCCGTCGGCGAGGATGCCGGTTCCGTTGGGACTGAATCCCCTGACGCCGGTGCCGGTCTGTGTCGAGCCGTAGACGCCGATGCCGCCCGGAGCAGATCCGACCACGCCCTTGCCGGAACCTGCCTGAACGCCCCATACGCCGTAGCCCTTCCTGCTCGTCCCGTCGTTCAGGCCGAGGACGCCGGCGGTGGCGTCACCGGGATTGGTCGAGGTCACCTCGCCGAGCACGCCGACGGCATTGGTCTGTGTGGATGAGGTCTCACCCTTGATGCCGGCGGACGTACCGCTGGTGCTGGTGTGCACCCCATGGACCCCGGTTCCGCTCGCACTGGTGCCGCGAACGCCCGTGCCCGCCGGGGCGAATCCGTAGACACCTGTCCCGGAGCCGTCCTGACTTCCCCACACACCGATTCCATCGATGAGGGTCCCGTTGTTGACTCCCCGGACGGCGGCAGAGTCGGTCCCGGGATCTGTAGGTACCACCTTGCCGAGCACGCCGACCGCGCCGTCTTCGGAGGAGCTCGTGTCTCCCTGCACGGCCGGGTCGGCGCCTGAGTTGCCCGTGTGGCGCCCATAGACGCCCTTCCCGGTTCCGGAGTCGGCCTTGACCGCCGTCTTGTTTCCGACCTGCGTCACCAATAGCTCCGGCCCGGCCGTGCCGGTGAGCTCGGTCGTCTCGTTGGAGGAGTTGACATGTCCGAGCTCGAGCGAGCCCAGGTGGCTCGCCCCGCCGCTCGCGGTGAGGACGAGGGCCGTCACGGCGGCGCCCACGAGCGCCACCACGCCGGATGTTGGTGTGCGAATCATCGCTCCCCCTTGGTCGAATAGAGCTCCGGATGCAGGTACCTCCCCTGCTCGGAGGGTGCCTTCCGCTCCTCGACCCGGATCCTGTGTGCGTTCGCGTACGGGTCATGGCGAATCCCGGTGACCTGCCAGGAGATACGGACATTCGGCCGGCTTCGAATCGTGAAGCGGTTGTCGTGGACTCCGCGCCACACCACCATCGGCGCTCCCCAGGCGCGTGACCCGATCCCCGTCAGCTGATAGCGGAAGTCGCGGTTCAGCGCCTCGAACCAGCGCGGAAGCCGCACGGTCGCGTAGCCCCTCCGGTCGGTGGTGAGGACGCCGTCGTAGACGTTCTTCATGTCCGGCGACTCGACGAACGAGTGCTGGAGGTACTCGCGCGTGGGGTCGAGAGGGTGGTCGATCCTGAACGAGCCGGCGCCCTTGGTGAGGGTGCCGGTCACCGTGACGTCCCCGATGAACTGGCCCGCCTCGCCGCCGCCCGTGCTCTGCCCGAGCACGCCGGGCCCGGTCGCGCTGACCCCGAAGACGCCGGGTTGGTCGTGTTTCGCCTCGCCGTAGACGCCTGCACCGCCGCCACCGTTGGCCACGCCCTTGACGCCGCCGGGAAAGGACTGGAAGATCACACTGCGCGGCGCGTTCGTCACGCCGCTGACGCCGCTTCCCTTCGGGCTCTCTCCGAAGACGCCGGTGCCGGCGCCCAGCGCCTCACCGTGGACTCCCACTGCAGTTGTGACCGACGCGAGCGTGACGCCTTCCACGGCGGGGTCGATGTCGCTGGTCGTCCGTCCGAAGACGCCGATCGCGCTTCCGCTCTCGCCGGAGACCCCCGTGCCGAACGGGCTCGTGCCGCGAACGCCCCGTCCGTACTGGGCGTGACCCCAGACGCCGTTGACGAGCGTGCCGTTCCCGTTGTTGAGCCCGTAGACGCCGGCCGTGCCGCTATTCGTCGTCCCATAGACCCCCATCCCCTGGTCGGCATCTCCCCGGACACCCGCGGTGAACCCGCTCTTGGGCTTTCCCGCGCTCATGCCGCGGACGCCGGCCGAGCCGGCCCCGGGAACCGCGGGGTTGACCACCCCGACGATCCCGGACGCATCCGATGCCGTCGAGCTCGTCTCGCCGTGGACGCCCGGGTCCACGCCGCTCGCCGACGTGTGCCGTCCGAAGACACCCCGCCCGCTGGTCGAGGTCGCCTTCAACGCCGGCGAGCTGGAGGTGTTCGTGATCTCGAGCTCGGGACCTCCTGAGGTGTTTCCGGTCAGGCTCGTGCTCTCGCCGGCCGCGTTTACGTGGCCGAGAAGCAGTGGTCCGAGGTGGTTCGCCTGTCCGAGCGAAGCGAAGATCAGGGCGCTCGCAGCCGCGCCGAGGGTCAGCCAGACGAAACCATGAGTGTCGGTACGGAAGCGCATCGATCGCTCCTTTCGAGTGCTGGTGGGCAGCCGGAGGAGGACGCGACGGGCGCCCGGGTGGCGGTCGAGTCGAAGTTGGTCCTCCCTCGTGACTCAGGCCACTAAATCACTCGGACCGGGATGCCGCAACTGTGGGTCAGTGTCCGGCGTGCTTCACCGCGCCCGTGACCGCGGCGTCGATCGACGAGACCGGGCTCTCCTTCCCCACCCACGGCTCGCCGTCGAAGTAGCGCTCGAGGATCTTCTCACCGTCCGCGCGGCGAGCGCGACAGGTCGCCGCGCGCACCCAGGGAACGTCCGGAAGCTGCGCGAGGAGGCCGGCGGAGGCGTGGAAACCGGTGCGCTCGAGGGAGGCGGTGGCGAGTGAGCGCGCTCACCGGCCGTATATACGCTCCGCCCATGCGCACGAAGCTCGTAGTCGCGCCACTCGCCGCGGCCGCAGCGCTCGCCGCGGCTTCCGCCGGTGCAGCCGCCCCGCCGAGCGGCATCTGCGGGACGCTCGTGCGCGGGCCGGCAGTGACGATCACCTGGACGGGTCGCAAGACCACGTCCCACCTGTATTACGCGAGCGTCGCCGGGTACAGGTGCACGACGGCGCTCAAGTACATGCGGCGCTTCATCGCCCGGCGCTCGCCGGGACTGCAGACGAGGATCTTCGGCGCGCCGCGTGGCTTCGCCTGCCTGTCCTTGGTGCCGAGGGGCTACACCCTCTTCCAGGGAGCGTGCAAGTCGAAGACGAGAACGAATATCGGCTTCGTCTGGACGTTGGCGTTCGGCTGACCCCGGACACCGCAGCGCGGCCCTTGCGGGGCCGCGCTGGCGCAACAGTCAGGCTAGGGGTCTCCTGGGCTTCTTCTCCGGCCCACCTCCTTTACCTCGGAGCTCGTGCCTACTCCAGGCAGTAGACAACCGGGCCCCAAGAGCCGCTTGAAACCGGCGTAACGTTTCGTTGAAGGCTCAAGTTTCTCGCTGCGCGATAATCGCGCGAGTTGAGCTACACCCTTTTACGCCTGGACGACCTGGAGTGGTCGAAGCCGAGCGCCGGCGACCAGAGCCGTGGGATCGCCCGCCTCTCGGACCACCTCGAGCACATGCGCGCCAACATCTGGCGTCTCCCGCCCGGGACGAGCGGCCGCCGGCACGCGGAGCGCGTCCAGGAGGAGATCTTCGTCGTCCTCGAAGGAACGGCGACGATGGCACTCGGAGATCCACCCCGCCGCGTCGAGCTTCCTGCCGGCTCCGCCGTCATCGTCGAGCCCGGGACGCCCGTACAGCAGCGCAACGAGAGCTCGCGGGACGCCGTCGTTCTCGCCATCGGCGCCCCGCGCGAGGAGCCGGGCAACGCCGACTACCTCCCTAACGCCACATGAGCAAGCCCGAGCGCTACTACGCCGACCTCTCGGCCTATCCGGACCTCGTCGTGATCTACCTGGGGATGCGCGTGGAGGAGCCTCGAGGCCACCAGACGCTCGAGATGCTCGGGCCGCAGATTCAGGCGGCGGTCGAGGAGCAGCCGGACGGGTTGTTGCTGCACGAGCAGCTGATGTATTCAGAGGAGCCGCTCCACGTCGGCATGCGCCAGTACTGGCGCGACTTCGATTCGCTGGAGGCCTGGGCGCTCACGCTGCCGCACAAGGAATGGTGGACGGACTACCTGCGCGATCGCGGCGGGACGTCCTTCTGGCACGAGACGTACTTCCGCACCGGAGGGCTCGAGTCGATGTACGTCGACGTGAACGACCCGCCCGTCGGCCTCGGGCTGTTCGCGCCCAGCGCGCCCGCAACCGGGCCGATGTTCTCGTCGCGGCAGCGGCGCGACGCGGAGCGGGCTAGCTCTTCTTGATGCAGAGTGCGCCGATGTCGACCATCTGGGTAATCGGCTGGAAGACCTTGCACCCGATTCGGGCGGAGAAGAACTCGGGCTGCACCGGGTTCTCGTACGGAACGAGCGGCATCGAGCCGGTGAGCAGCTTCTGCTCGACGCGGCGATACGCGGGGTAGCGCTTCGGCGGAAGGAGTGGGTCCGCCCGCCGGAGCTCCGAGCTTATGCGCCGATCGGTGAGTGCCGGCGGCGGCGCCCACGACGGACGGAACCCGACGTCCCCGACCACGAGGACGTCGAACACCGATGACGGATCGGGCCAGTCGAGCCCCCAGCTCCCCATCAGGAGGTCCCACGGCGCGCCGGGCTTGAACGCCTCTGCGTACGGGTCGTCGAACGACTGGATCGCGACGTCGATGCCGATCACCGCCAGGTTGGCCTTGACGATGCGGGCCTGCTCGTCGCAGTCGGTGTTCGTGCACGTATAGAGAACCGCAGACCGCCCGCCGCCGCCCGCGAACCGCCTCGCCTTGGCCAGATCGGGGGTGAGCGGGTAGACGGACACCTTCGCGTACCCGGGCGTCCCGGGAGGCACGTACTGCGAAGTGGCCTGACTCCCGCTGGCAGCGGCAAGCGCGCGCCGATCGATCGCGTAGGCGGCCGCTCTGCGCAGGCGCTCGTCCTTGAAGACCCCACGGCCCGTGTTGAGCTGGACGTACCGGATGCCCATCTGCGGGGTCAGGTAGAGGCGCTGGCCGGTTCCGTGCCCGAAGCGGCGGTCGAGGGAGCCCCCGGAGGCGAAGACCGACTGCTGCTGGAGGTCGGCGGTGTAGTCGGCCTCGCCCGCACTGATCCCACTGACCGTCCTGTGCGTGCTGTTGTTGAGGTCGTAGACGATTCGCTGCAGAAGGTGGGGACGGGGCCCGTCGTAGTTGGGGTTGCGTTCCAGCACGATCCGCTCGTCCTGGAAGGCCTCGACGATGCGATAGGGCCCGGCGGACGGGATCGGCTGTTGAAGACCCCCACTGACGATCGGAGTTCCGATCGGCACGGCAGCGAAGAACGGCGTCGAGAGCCGCGTGAGGAAGTCGCCCGCCGGTGCGGTCAGGCGGATCGTGAGCCGGTCGCCGCTTGCCGCGATCCCCGAGACGTGCGACGCGCGACCGTCATGGAACGCCTTCGCGCCGACGATGTCGCCGACGATGTCGATTGCGGGCGCAGCCTTTCCGAGCTTGGGCGACAGAGCGCGCTCGATCGTGTACTTGTACGTCGCCGCGGTCACGGGCTCGTTCGAGGGCGGTGAAAACTTGTACCCGGGGCGAATCCGAAAGGCGTATGTCTTGCCTCCGTCCGTGACACGCGGCATGGAGGCGGCGACCTCGGGCCGCAGCTGAGAGCCCGCGGGGAACGCCGCGTCCGGGTAGTTCAGGAGCTTCGCGCCGGTCTCGTACTCGAGCTGACCGCGATAGGAGAACGGCCACGCGGTCGCAGGGTCGATGTCGTCGAGGTAATCCTCCGCGAGGCTGAATGTGGCCACCTGGTCGGCCGGCAGGGGCGTCAACGCCCGTGGCCCCTTCGCGGCCAAGACCAGCAGAACGCCCGGCCCGGGCGAGGTGATCTCCGGACGCTCGGCCACATTGAAGTGCTGCACCTCGTCCGAGCTCGGATCGATCCGGGCGAGGCCTCCGTCGCGCCCGAGCGCGACCCAGATCCCGCCTCCGAAGAACGACATCCCACCCGCGCCGCGGCCGACGTTGAGCGTCTTCAGCACGTTCCCGTTCTGATCGATCTTCCAGATGGTGTCGTCGGGACTGATGCCGGCCCAGAGGAACCCGCCGCCGAGCACCACGTCTCCCAGCCAGTCATGGAGCCTGACCGTGGTCACCACCTGGTCGATGGCCGGGTTGATCTTTTTGATCGTCCCGTAGGCCGCGCTCGTCACCCAGACGGCGTCCTTTCCGCAGTCGACCTCGGTTCCGCCGGGCACGTCGATGGTCGCCTTCGTTTCACCGGTTTGCGGGTTCACCTTGAACACCTTGTTCGCGGTGGCAACCCAGACCCAAGCTCCGCAGACGGCGAGCCCCTGCGGCGCCGTAATGTCGATCTGGCCCTGATCGGCCGCGAGGTGGTATCGCGTCTTCGTCCCGTAGCGAGGATCGATGCGAATCAGGGTTGGGCTGTTGTTGTCCTCGATCCAGAGATATCCGCCGCCCGCCGCGTTGCCCCCGAAGCTGATCCCGAGGCTGATCAGCGGCCTGCGCAGGGTGCGCGCCTTGAAGTCGAGCTTCCCGATCGTCTGGTCAATGAAGTTCACGGCCCAGTAGCCACCGGCGCCGTGCACGACGTCGACGCCCCGGCCGCCGACCGGGATGTGTCCCTTCACCTCGCCTTCGGCGCTCACGAGCCCAAGTGTGTTGGGCGGGATCTGCGCTCCCGCCACACTGCTCCCCCCGGTGAGGGCGAGGAAGGCGCCCGCGGCCACTGCCACGAGGAGAACTGCAGCCGCTGCGAGCTGTCCCCTCCGGCTTCGCGCGATGCCCCGCGCCTGTCGTCGCAGGCGTCGCAGCGTCAGCCTTCGAACGTGGCGGTCCTCGGGGACGATCTCGACCAGCGGCACGGGCCTCGGCATCCCCTTGAGCCGCTCCACGCGCCGCTCTCCGTACCGCAGGCCCTCCACCGCCCGCGCGAGGGTCTGAACCGTTTCGCTGGCGAGGATCTCGCCCGGCGCGGCGAGCGAGCAGAGCCTTGCGGCGAGGTTGAGCGCTCCACCCCGGTAGCCCTCTCCGACCGGCACGGCCTCTCCCGCATCGAGGCCGATCCCGATCCCGCGCGGAAGGGACGCGGCCTCGACGCCGCGCTGGAGCTCGACCGCCGCGCGCAACGCCTGGCGCGGAGAGTCGAAGACCACGAGCGCCTCGTCGCCGCGCAGCTCGATCAGCCGCCCGTCGCGCTCCTCGACGGTCGCGCGGACGAGATCGGCGAAGTTAGAGGCAAGCGCGGCGGCGGCCTCGTCGCCGTGCTCCTGCGTGTAGCTCGTGTAGCCGCGGATGTCGGTGATGAGGAACGTGCGGACTCCCTGGACCGTCCGCCGAGTGCCGGCGCTCGGGACGGGCGCGGCGACCTCGAGGGCCTCGCCCGCCGACGCGAGCAGCTCGCCGCACGTCGAGTAACGGTCGTCCGGGTCTTTCGCGAGCCCTCTCGCCAGGATCTCGTCCATGGCGTCCGGGAGATCCGGACGGAGCGCGGTCACGAGCGGTGCCGGCTCCTTCAGATGTGCGAACACCACCTGCAGGTCGCCCTCGCGGTCGAACGGCGGCGTCCCGGTCAGCGTCTCGTACAGCATGCAGGCAAGCGCATAGACGTCCGCCCGCGCATCGACCGCTCCGCCCTCGATCTGCTCGGGAGCGATGTACGAGATCGTCCCCACGAAGGCGCGCTCGCCCGTCAGGCTCGAGGCGGAGGACGCGACCTTGGCGAGCCCGAAATCGCACACGTAGGCGTGCTCCCCCTCTTCACCTCCGATGAGGATGTTCGCCGGCTTGACGTCGCGGTGGACGAGCCCGAGACCGTGCGCGGCGTCGAGCGCGGCGGCCACCTGTCCGAGCAGACGCAGCGCCCGCTCGTCGTCGACACGCTCGGTCGAGTCGAGCAGCTCACGGAGGTCGTAGCCCTCCACATACTTCATCGCGAGGTACAGGGCGCCGTCGACTTCTCCCGCGGCATAGATCGGGACGATGTGCGGATGCTCGAGGCTCGCGGCCAGCTGCGACTCGAGCAGGAACCGCCGGCGGAACCGGTCGTCGTTCGAGAGCTCCGGCGCGAGCACCTTGAGCGCCACCTTGCGGCGCAGATGGACGTCCTCGGTGAGGTAGACCGCACCCATTGCGCCGCGACCGATGAGCCTTTCGACGCGGAACCCTGCCACAGTCGCGCCGAGGGAGACCTCGGAGCTCATGCGCAAGGTCTAACAGGTTTCGTGCATGACGTCACATCCACCTGACGGCGCTGGCGGGCGACTGCTTCCCACCCGGGCCGATGTTCTCGGCGCGGCTACGACGCGCCGCCGAGCGGCCGCAGCCGGCCTTCGGCGTCGACGCGCCCCACGAACGGTGACTGGAATGACGTTGCATACACGGTTCCGCCGGGGCCGACTGCCGCGCTCGTAACTGCGGTGATCGCGCCGGACGAGAGCGTTTCCATCGACCCATCGCCGTTCCGACGGAGGATCTTCCCAGGTTGGTCGTGTCGAACGTGGTCCACGATCAGCAAGGAGCCGTCGAGGCCGGGACTGAGAGAGAAGGGCAATGCCAGGCCTCGCACGACTGCGCGCAACTTCTGCTTCGCAAGGATGCGGACGATGCGGCCGTGGTGGCTGTCGGAGACGTAGAGCCCGCCACCCACGAGCGCAATGCCCAGCGGTTGATCCAGCCCGGTCGAGGCGATGACTCGGCGCCTGCCGCCAGGCGCAATGCGAACGACGCGGTCGCGGTCGGATTCGACCACGTACACCACCCGCTTCGGCGCGACGGCGACGCCGGTCGGGTCCCGCAGGCCGCGGGCGACGACGTGCGGCCGGCCGGCGCGTGAGAAACGAACCACGCGGGAGCCGGCGGCTGCGTACAGAACGTGATCCGGCCCGAACGTGAGGTCAAAGACGCGGCCGAGCCCGTTTGCGTAGACCGCTTGCTCGCCGGTGCGCGCATCGACGCGGACGATGCGCCCCGAGCCGCCGTCGGCGACGAGCAGGTTCCCCGTCGGCTCGACGACGACCCGGTACGGCTCATGGAGCGCTCCCGGCGCGACCAGCGCGCCGGCGGAAAGGACGAGCGCAAGTGCAGAGAACACCCGCTCGAATATACCGCGGAACCGCGGTATGTCAAGCTACCGCGGAAGCGCGCTTTCCTCGGCGAACGCAGCGCGGGCGGCCCTCCGCAGCCGTGCGAGAGGCGCACGCAGCTCCTCGAGCCGCGTGCCCAGCTCGCGCTCGATTCGTTGTTCCGCCGCGCGGACGGCCGTTGCCGCCAGCCCGATGAAACGCCGGCCTTCCGGCGTCACCTCCAGGAAATGCGAACGTCCGTCCTCCTTGTTCTCGATCCGGCGAACGTGCCCACGCTCGATCATCTCGTTGACCATGTCCCGCAGCGTCGTCGGCGCCACCCCGGTCTCGAAGGACAGCTCGGTCGGCGTCACGGGCTGGTGCATGTCGATCAGCACCAGGATCGCGAGGAGGTTCGGTCGCAAGTCGACGCGCTCGAGCTCCTCGTAGACGATCGCGCGTACGAGCCGGTCCGCACTGTGCAGCTCGAGGATGACGCTTGGGGTGAGAGCGCGAGCCACCGCCGAAAGGCTAATTCCCGCGCCCCCCAAGGATCGATCTTTGAGAGGATCGCGTCGTGGGTGCTGAGCCAGGCAGGCCAGTGACGCCGGCCGAGCCGCAAGGGGCGGCGACCCAGGGGATGGGTGCGGGCGGGTACTACGACGCACACTCGGAATACCAGCGACGTGTGATCGAAGCCGGTGACGAGCTGATCCGGTCGATGATGCAGGCGGTCGACCTGGGCGGGATAGACGCCCTCTCGATCGCCGATTACGGCGCCGGGACCGGGGCGACCTCCGCGCATGCCATGAAAGGCGCCATTGCCGTGCTCCGGCAACGCGACGGCGCGCTGCCGGTCCTGGCCGTCCACAACGACGTCCCGACCAGCGACTTCTCTCAGCTCTTCCGCACCGTCTCCGGCCCGGACGGGTACATCGGTCTCGAGGGCGGCCCGATCTATCCGGCTGCGGTCGCGGGGTCGTTCTTCGGTCAGGTCCTCCCCTCGAACACCGTCCACGCCGGCATGTGCTCGAACGCCGTGCACTGGCTGCGCGAACAGCCACACGCGCGGGTCGCTGACGGCATGTATTTCTCGGACGCGGACGGACGGGCGCGCGAGGAGCTCGCCGAGCAAGCCGGGCGGGACTGGGAGGCGTTCCTCTCGGCCCGGGCCGCCGAGCTCGCGGCGGGTGGGCACTTGCTCGTCCAGGGGATCGGCAGCACCACATCGCCGCAGGGAGAGCCCGAGGTCTCCGCTGCAGCCCTCCTGCGGGTGATGTGGCAGGTGGCCTCCCGACTCGTGGACGACGGCCTGCTGAAGCGCGAGGCCCTCGATTCGTACGTCCTCGCGGTGTACTGCCGGACGCTCGAGGAATCGACGGCGCCCGTTCGCAAGGGCGGGTCGCTCGAAGGGACATTCGACGTGGTCAGCGCCGGCGTCGTCGAGGTCGCGAACCCGTACTGGGAGACCTTCGAGCGGGAGGGAGACCCGGCCGCGTATGCCGAGGCGTACGTCGCCTTCGTCCGCGCCTGGTCGGAGTCGACGATGGTCGACCATCTGTTCTCGCCGGGCGCAGCCGGGATCGATCCGCACGCACTCTCGGATTCGTTCTACGACCGCCTGCGCGAGGCGACCGCGGCCGATCCGGAGGCAGGACGCTACCGCGCCTGGATCGTCCGCATCCTCTTCGTGCGCCGCTAGTCCGGCGACCGCTCAGGCGACCGCGGGCTCGACCGCCGCGGCCTTTTCGAACCGCAGCTCACCGTCGTGCACCGTCACCAGAACGGTGTCGCCGTCGACGAAATCGCCCTCGAGCAGGCGCAGCGCGAGCGGGTTTTCGATCATGCGCTGGATCGCGCGCTTCAAGGGCCGCGCGCCGTAGGTCGGATCCCAGCCGGCCTCCGCAATCGCCTCCTTCGCCTCGTCGGTCAGCTCCAGCGAGATGCCGCGCTCGGCCAGCCGCTGCCGCAGTCGCCGCAGCTGCAGCTCGACGATCTCCCCCAGCTGCTCGCGGTCGAGCGCATGAAACTCGACGATCTCGTCGATCCGGTTCAGGAACTCGGGGCGGAAGACCTCGGTCATAGCCTCGGCCGAGCGGATGTTGGACGTCATGATCAGGACGGTGTTGCGGAAGTCGACCGTCCGGCCCTGGCCGTCGGTCAGGCGCCCGTCGTCGAGGATCTGCAACAGGATGTTGAAGACGTCCGGGTGGGCCTTCTCGATCTCGTCCAGCAGGACGACCGAGTACGGCCGGCGGCGGACGGCCTCGGTCAGCTGGCCGCCCTCGTCGTAGCCGACATATCCGGGCGGCGCGCCGACGAGGCGCGAGACGGTGTGCTTCTCCATGTACTCGGACATGTCGATGCGCACCATCGCCCGCTCGTCGTCGAACATGAATTCGGCGAGCGCGCGGGCGAGCTCGGTCTTCCCCACGCCCGTCGGGCCGAGGAAGACGAACGAGCCGATCGGGCGGTTCGGGTCCTGTAGACCGGAGCGCGCGCGGCGCAGCGCGTTCGCGACCGCCGAGACCGCCTCGTCCTGGCCGACGACGCGCTCGTGCAGCCGCTCCTCCATGTGGATGAGCTTCTCGGTCTCGCCCTCGAGCAGCCGTGCGACCGGGATGCCCGTCCAGCGGCCGACCACTTCGGCGACGTCGTCCTCGTCGACCTCTTCCTTGACCATCGGCGACTCGACCTGCTCGCGGCCCTCGAGCTCCTCCTCGAGTGCGGGCAGCTCGCCGTAGCGGATCTCGGCGACGCGCTGGAGATTGCCCTCGCGCTCCGCCCGGTCGGCCTCCATCTTCAACTCGTCGATGCGGCGCGTGATCTCCTTGATCCGCTCGAGCGCGCCCTTCTCCTGCTCCCAGCGCGCGGCGAGCCCGTTCCGCCGCTCCTTCGCCTCGGCCAGCTCGCGCTCGAGCGGCTCGCGCACGTCCTTCGACTCCTTGCCCATCGCGGCGAGCTCGATCTCGAGCTGCCGGACGCGCCGCTCGGCCTCGTCCAGCTCGAGCGGAGCGGAGTCGATCTGCATGCGCAGACGCGACGCCGCCTCGTCGATCAGGTCGATCGCCTTGTCGGGGAGCTGCCGGTCGGAGATGTAACGGTCGGAGAGGACGGCGGCGGCGACCAGCGCTGCGTCCCTGATGCGCACGCCGTGGTGCGCCTCGTAGCGCTCCTTCAGTCCGCGGAGAATGGCGATCGTGTCGGCGACGGACGGCTCGCCGACGAAGACCGGCTGGAAGCGGCGCTCGAGCGCGGCGTCCTTCTCGATGTGCTTGCGGTACTCGTCGAGCGTCGTCGCGCCGATCGCGCGCAGCTCGCCGCGCGCGAGCATCGGCTTGAGCATGTTCGCGGCGTCGACGGCTCCCTCGGCCGCGCCCGCGCCGACGATCGTGTGGAGCTCGTCGATGAAGAGGACGATTTCGCCCTCCGCCGCCTTGATCTCGTTCAGCACGGCCTTGAGCCGCTCCTCGAACTCGCCGCGGTACTTGGATCCGGCGAGGAGCGCGCCGATGTCGAGGGCCCACACGCGCTTGCCCTTCAGGCCTTCCGGGACGTCGCCGGCGACGATCCGCTGGGCGAGCCCCTCGGCGATCGCGGTCTTCCCCACGCCGGGCTCGCCGATCAGGACAGGGTTGTTCTTCGTGCGGCGCGAGAGAACCTGGATGACGCGGCGGATCTCCTCGTCGCGGCCGATGACCGGGTCGAGCTTGCCCTCCTCGGCGGCCGCGGTCAGATCGCGGCCGAACTTCTCGAGCGCCTGGTAGGTCTCCTCCGGATCCTGCGAGGTGACACGCTGGCCGCCGCGAACCTCCTTGATCCGCTCGAGCAGCTCATCGCGCGCGACGACGTCGAGTGCGAGCAGCAGGTGCTCGGTGGATACGTACTCGTCGTCCAGCGCGCGCGCCTCTTCGAACGCTTTGTCCAGCACCTCGCTGAACGAGCGCGAGACCTGCGGCTGCTGCTGGCCGCCCTGGATGGACGGCTTGCCCCGCAGCGTCGTCTCGGCCTCGGTGCGCAACGCGGCCGCATCGGGAACGAGCTGCTGCGGCAGCTCCTGGTCGAGCAGCGCGAGGAGCAGGTGCTCGGGGTAGATCTCGGGATTGCCCATCCGCCGCGCCAGCTCCTGCGCGGCGCCGACGGCTTCTTGCGACTTGAGCGTGAGCTTGTTGAAGTCCATCAGCGCGCCCCCCGCGAAACACATCCAACGCCCCGCCCTGGGTGGGGAATGGTCCTCCCGCCGCCCACGGCGAGCGTAACCGCGAAACCGTCACGCGAGCGCGACGGGAATGCGCCAAAAACACACCGGCCCGGACGCGCCATCAGTACGTCCTCCGCGCGGGCGGCTCGGCCGGACGCCACAGCACCAGGTCACGTCGGTACTGCCGGTGCACGTTCTCGATCTCCTCGCGCATCTGGCGCTCGACTCGGTCAATCCGCGCCTGCATGCGCTGTAGCTGGTCCTCCATGCGCAGGACGAGCTCGACGCCGGCGAGGTTCAGTCCGAGCTCGGTCGTCAGACGCTGGATGGTGCGCAGCCGCTCGAGGTCGGCCTCGGAGTAGAGGCGCGTGTTCCCCGCCGTCCGCTTCGGACGCACGAGCCCCTTCTGCTCGTAGATGCGGAGCGTCTGCGGATGCATCCCGACGAGCTCGGCGGCCACGCTGATCATGTAGCGCGGCAAGTCGTCCATCATGCACCTGCCTTCTGCAGCTCTTCGAGGAGCTCGCGCTGCTTCTTGTTCAGCTTCTTCGGGACGGTGACCCGTACGCGCGCGAGCAGGTCGCCCTTGCCGCTCCCTTTCAGCTTCGGCGCACCGTGCCCCTTGAGCTTGAGGAGCTTGCCCGTCTCGGTGCCGGACGGGATCTTGACCGAGAGCCGGTCGCCGTACGGCGTCGGCACCTCGACCTTCGTCCCCAGCGCGGCATCGGAGAAACTCACGGGAACCTCGACCACGAGGTCGGCCTGGCCGCGCCGCTGGAACCGGTCGGACGCAGCCACCCGCGTCACCACGAACAGATCGCCGGCGGGCCCTCCGTTGATCCCGGACTCTCCCTTCCCCTTCAGGCGGATTCGCGTCCCGTCCTTGACGCCGGCCGGGATCTTCACGGAGTAGCGCTTCGTCCTCCGCTCGCGGCCGGTGCCATGACAGCGCGGGCACGGGTTTTCGACGATCGTCCCGTTCCCGCGGCAACGCGGGCACGGCTCGGACAGGGAAAAGAGCCCCTGACTCTCGACGACGACGCCACGGCCGCGGCACTCCGGGCAGATGATCGGGGACGTGCCGGGCTTCGCGCCCGACCCACCGCACTCCGAGCACGCCGTGTCGACCTGGACTGGGATCTTCGTCTCGACCTCACGCAGCGAGTCCTCGAAGGAGAGGTTCACGACAGCCTCGACGTCGTCGCCGCGCTGCGCGACCGGCTGCGTCCGGCCGCGACCGCCGAACATCCCCCCGAAAAGGTCACTCAGGTTGCCGAAGTCGAACGCGCTCGGATCGAAGTTCGTCCAGCCGCCCGGGCCGCCCTGAGCGCGGCCGTCGGCAGAGCCGAAGGTGTCGTACTGCTTGCGCTTCTCGGTGTCCGAGAGAACGTCGTAGGCGCCCTGCACCTCCTTGAACTTCGCCTCCGCCTCGGCGTCACCGGGATTGCGGTCCGGGTGGAACTCCCGCGCCAGCTTGCGGTACGCCTTCTTGATCTCGTCGGCCGAGGCGTTCTTGGCGACGCCGAGCACCTCGTAGAGGGACCTAGCCGCCGTTGCCACCTGACACCACCACACGGGCCGGACGCACGACGTGGTCGCCGAGCTTGTAGCCCTTCTGGACGACGTCGATCACCGAGCCCTCTTCCTGCTCGGACGGCTGCGCGAGCAGCGCTTCATGGACGTGCGGGTCGAAGCGGCCCTCGGTCTCGATCTCGGCGAGGCCCTCACGGCGCAGGAGCTCCGCGAGGTTCCGGTGGACGAGGCGCACGCCCTCCTCCAGCTTCGCCTCTTCGTGTTCCGCAGCAGCCTCCAACGCCCGCTCGAGGTCGTCGAGCACCGGGAGTAGCTCCTTGACCAGCCGCTCGTTGGCGCGCGCGACCAGGCCTTCCTGGTCGCGCGCCACCCGCTTGCGGTAGTTGTCGAACTCGGCCGCGAGCCGCTTCAGGTCGTCGAGATGCTGGTCACGCTCCCGCTCGACCTGGGCGAACTTCTCCGCGAGTTGCTCGAGCGTCACGAGGTCTTGGCCTCCTCGGTGTCACCCTCGTCGACGACCTCGTAGTCGGCGTCCTCGACGACCTCGTCGTCCGAGGTGCCGTTGCCCGCCTGCGCGCTCTGCGCCTGCTGGGCGGTCGCCTGGGCGTAGACCGCCTCGGCCAGCTTCTGCGAGGCCTCCTGCAGCGCCTCGGTCTTCTGCCGGATCTCGTTCAGATCCTGCGACTCGAGCACGCCGCGCAGCTCCATGATGCGGCCTTCGATCGTCGAGGCCTCGGCCTCCTCGAGCTTGTCGCGGTGGTCCTTGAGCGACTTCTCGGTCTGGTAGGCCAGGTTCTCGGCGACGTTGCGCGCATCCGCGAGCTCGCGCAGCTTGTGCGCCTCGTCCGCGTGCGACTCCGCGTCGCGGATCATCTGCTCGACCTCCTCCTGCTTCAGGCCCGAGCCGCCCTCGATCTTGATCTGCTGCTCGTTGCCGGTGCCGAGATCCTTGGCCGACACGTTGATGATCCCGTTCGCGTCGATGTCGAACGTGACCTCGACCTGCGGCATGCCGCGCGGCGCCGGCGGGATGCCGACGAGCTGGAACTTGCCCAGCGTCTTGTTGAACGCGGCCATCTCGGACTCGCCCTGGAGGACGTGCACCTCCACCGAGGGCTGGTTGTCCTCGGCGGTCGAGAAGACCTCGGACTTCTTGGTGGGGATGGTCGTGTTCCGCTCGATCAGCTTCGTGAACACGCCGCCCTTCGTTTCGATGCCGAGCGAAAGCGGAGTGACGTCGAGCAGGAGCACGTCCTTGACCTCGCCCTTGAGGACGCCGCCCTGGATGGCCGCGCCGACAGCGACGACCTCGTCCGGATTGACGCCCTTGTGCGGGTCCTTGCCGATGAGCTCCTTCACCTTGTCCACGACCGCCGGCATGCGGGTCATGCCGCCGACGAGGACGACGTGGTCGATCTTGTCCTTGTCGATCCCGGCGTCGGCCAGCACCTGCTTGGTCGGGCCGACGGTGCGCTCGAGCAGGTCGTGCGTCAGCTCGTTCAGCTTCGCGCGCGTGAGCTGGAGGTCGAGATGCTTCGGGCCCTCCTGCGTCGCGGTAACGAAGGGGAGGTTGATCTGCGTCGTCATCGTGGACGACAGCTCGATCTTGGCCTTCTCGGCCGCCTCGTACAGACGCTGGAGCGCCATCCGGTCGGCCGCGAGGTCGATGCCCTGGTCCTTCTTGAACTCCGACACCATCCAGTCGACGATCGCCTTGTCGAAGTTGTCGCCACCGAGATGGTTGTCCCCGTTCGTCGCCTTCACCTCGAACACGCCCTCGGCGAGCTCCAGGATCGAGACGTCGAAGGTTCCGCCGCCGAGGTCGAAGACGAGGATGGTCTGCTCGTCCTCCTTCTCCAGGCCGTAGGCAAGCGCGGCCGCGGTCGGCTCGTTGATGATGCGGAGGACGTTGAGCCCGGCGACCTTGCCGGCGTCCTTCGTCGCCTCACGCTGCGCGTTGTTGAAGTAGGCCGGGACGGTGATGACGGCCTCGGTGACCGGCTCGCCGAGGTACGCCTCGGCATCCGCCTTGAGCTTCTGGAGGATCATCGCGGAGATCTCCGGCGGCGCGTACTCCTTGTCCCCCGCCTCGACGCGAACGTCGTCGTTCGGTCCCTTGACGACCTCGTAGGGGACGATCTTCATCTCTTCGCTGACCTCGTCGAACTTGCGCCCCATGAAGCGCTTGATCGAGAAGATCGTGTTTTCGGGGTTCGTGACCTGCTGGCGCTTCGCCGGCGCGCCGACGAGCCGCTGCCCGTCCTTGGTGAACGCGACGACGGACGGGGTCGTCCGCCCGCCCTCGGCGTTCGGGATGACGGACGGCTCGCCGCCCTCGATTGCGGCCATCGCCGAGTTGGTCGTCCCGAGATCGATTCCCAGTACCTTTGCCATCTGCCTGTGTGCCTCCATTCTGAGTTGTGTGCCAGAGAAGAATAAAATCTAAGCCTCATAGTAGCAAGGTTCGGGCATGTGTAGAGTCCCCTCCGTGAGCGGAGATCCACGCGTCGAGCAGTACGCGAAGCTCCTTGTGGACGACTGCGTCGGCGTCCAACCGGGCTGGCAGGTGCTCATCCGCTCGCAGCCGCTCGCGCGGCCCCTGATCGACGCCGTCTCGCGCGAGATCGCGCGCCGCGGCGCCTACGCGCTCCCGCGGATCTCGCTCGAGTCCTTCGGCGTCAACTCCGCATGGGCGAAGGAGGCGCCGGAGGAGCTTCTCGACGACCTCGCCCCAATCGACGCACACGCGGTCCAGAATGCCGACTGCTTCATCGCGATCATCGCGCCCGAGAACAATCGCGACGGCTCCGACATACCGCCCGAGCGGATGGCCCGCCTGCAGGCGGCGGGACGGAAGTACGCCGAGCCGTTCTTCCGCGATGAGAAGAAATGGGTCGGCTGCCAGTGGCCGACCAACGCGCTCGCGCAGGACGCGGGGATGACGCTGGAGGGCTTCACCGACTTCCTCTATGGCGCCGTGCTGATCGACTGGCCGGCGCTCGAGCGCGAGATGGAGAAGATCGCCGAGCGCTTCGACGGCGCCAGTGAGGTCCGGATCGTCGGTGAGGACACCGACCTGACCTTCAGCCTCGAAGGCCGCAACGGGAAGGTCTCGGCCGCCGGCGCAAACATGCCGAGCGGCGAGGTCTTCTATTCCCCGGTCGAGGACACGGCCAACGGCGTCGTCACGTTCTCCGAATACCCCGCGTACTACTTCGGCCGCGACGTGCACGGCGCGCGCCTGCGCTTCGAGAACGGCCGCGCGGTCGAGATCACCGCGTCCTCGAACGAGGAGTTCTTCAAGTCCGTTCTCACCTCCGACGACGGCGCCTCCGTCCTGGGGGAGTTCGGGATCGGCTGCAACCCGGGCATCCAGGAGCACATGCGAAACACGCTCTTCGACGAGAAGATCGAGGGGACGATCCACCTGGCGATGGGCAATGGCTTCCCGATGATCGGCGGGACGAACGAGAGCGCCGTCCACTGGGACATGGTCAAGGACCTCCGCCGGGGCGGCGAGCTCTACGTGAACGGCGAGCTCGTCCAGAAGAACGGCTCCTGGCAGCTCTGACCCGCTTCAGGCCGCTCAGCGCGGGATAACCGATTCACCAGGCACGGTCGCCGTCCGGCGACCGATCTCGCGGAGTCGATCGGTTGCCGCAGATTTTGTGCCTGAACCTACATCTTCCTTTCGCGATTGACTGTTCAGTCAATTCATTCGGTAATTATTGATTGAATGACCAGTCAACTTTCGTCGTATCGATAGATTTGCAATATGTGTATTGATGGGTAGAATCACGCCGCTCCAATTTCACTCATTCAATCCTCAGGGGGAACAAGGGACATGCGCAGACGCATTCCGCGGTGGGGCGCAACGCTCCTGCTAACCGCACTCGTCGTCGTGGCCGGCGCCATCGTGTCGATCGCGACCTCGTCGTCGTCCTCGGGACACCACACGGCCAGGCTCGGCAACCACATCCAGGCCGTGAGCCACGAGCGCGAGGGCGTGAACGAATCGATCGAGCTGATCAAGCACCAGGACGAGATCGTGGGCAAGGCCGCCGCGCCCTTCGATCGCGTCGCTCCCGGCGCATACAAGGACGCAGTGGACAGTCGGAACAGGGCGCCGAGGGCCTCGCTCGGGTCGTGGAGCCCGATCGGAAGCACGCCGCTCCATGCGGACTCGCCCGACTACGCCGGGACCGATCCGGTGCTCGGCGCCGGCGTGAGCCAGCTCGGCTGGCACACGCTCTCGGGCCGCATCACCGCGTGGACGTATGACCCGTCCAAATCCGGTCGAGTCTTCGCAGCGCCGGCAACGGGCGGTGTCTGGGAGTCGACCGACGGCGGCTCGAGCTGGCGATCGGTCGGCGACACCCTCCCGACCGGTGCCATGGGTGGCGTCGGTTTCGCGGCGGCGAACGGCGGGACACTCATCGCAGGGACCGGTGACAGCGCCGTCGGCGGCATCTTCACGCCGAGCGGCCTCGGCGTGTACACGAGCCGGAACGACGGCAAGACGTGGACGAAGGCCACCGGCGTGCCGGACGGCCTCGTGGTCTACCGCGTCGCGGTCGACCCGAACAACGCGAACATCAACTACGTCGCGACGAGCGAGGGCCTGTACCGCTCGACCAACGACGGCGTCTCCTACACGAATGTCGTCATCCCGACGACCTGCACCAACATCAACGACGTCAAGTGCAACTTCGCCAACACGATCAGCGACGTCGCCGTCCAGCCCGGGACCGGCGCGGTGATCGCGGTCGCAGGCTGGGCATATGGACAGCTACAGACGAAGGCCGGCTTCGTGATGGCTCCGCAGAACGGCATCTACACATCTCCGCACGGCGCTCCCGGCACGTTCGTCTTCCAGGATCCGGGAAGCGCCGCGCCGACGAAGAACGGCTTCGCTCCGACTCCGGTCGTCGGGCGGACTTCGCTCTCGATCGCGTCCGGCCCGGGCCAGGACCACGACATCGTGTACGCGCTCGTGCAGGACGCGACCAAGCTCCAGGGCTGCTACGACCCCACGATCGACATTCCGATCTGCGGGAGCCCGGAGGATCCGACCCTGGCGCAGGCGACGTATCTCGACGGCATGTATGTCTCCCAGGACTTCGGAAAGACGTGGACGAAGATCATGTCGCCCGAGCAGCTGCGGGCGCCGGGGACGGGGAGCGCGCTCCAGCTCGGAATCCTCGGCTACGGCCCCGGAATCCAGTCCTGGTACAACAACTGGATTCTCGCCGACCCGGGTGCGACCGACCCGGTGACGCACGCGCCGACCCGAGTCCTCTTCGGCCTCGAGGAGATCTGGGAGAACCAGATTCCGGCCGCTCCGGTGACGACGCCGACCACGTGGAAGGTGATCGGCCGCTACTGGAACGCGTGCGCGCAGGTCGTCTCAGGCGTCGACTGCGCCGGCGGGAAATCACCGATCCCGGGCTCGACCACGCACCCCGACCAGCACGCGGCCATGATCGTTCCGGACGCGGTCGGAAGCGGCGAGACGCTGTACGTCGGCAACGACGGCGGCGCGTTCAAGCAGCACGTCTTCGCCGGGCAGGACTACACCAACGAGAACTGGGGCGACGGCATCAACACCGGCCTCCGAACGCTCCAGCCGTACGACGCCCAGGCGGCGAATGACGGGACGGTCGTCATGGGCCTGCAGGACAACGGTGAGGCGAAGATCAGTCCGAACGGGCGGACCGACATGATCTTCGGCGGTGACGGCTTCTACACGGGCATCGACCCGAAGAACTCGAACCGAATCGTCGAGGAGTATGCAGGCGGTGCCGTCTCGGGGACGATCGACGGCGGCAAGACCTGGCAGAGCTACTCACCGGGCCTTGACGGCGCGCAGTTCGCCACGCCGCTCCAGCTGGATCCGACGAACGCCGACCATCTCCTCGTCGCAGGCCGCGAGATCGACGAGACGCAGTACGCCTACCAGGGCCACTGCTATCCCGACCCGTCAATCCCGTGGGCGGCGTGTGAGCTGATCGACAACTGGAACACCGTCTATGACCTCGGCCCGTACTGCGTCACTCTCGACACCCCAATCGCGCAGGTCACGTGCGGCGACCGCTCGAGCACGGCGGCCGACCTGCGCGGTAACTACGCCTATTCCGGCTGGTGCGGGCCGTGCAGCGTCCGTGGCACGGGCACCTTCACCAACGGGATCGCCACGAACGCCGCCGGTTCCGCGCCGGCGCAGTTCAACTCGGAGGACGGCTGGCACATGGCCTCCGCGCACGGACTGCCGAACCGATGGATCACGTCGATCCGGATCGACCCGAGTGACGTGACCGGCAAGACCGTGTACGTGACGCTCGGCGGCTACTCGTCCCACTGGATCCCGCCGGGCGCGCTCGGGGACCAGATCGCAAACGTCGGGACAGGCCACGTCTACGTCTCGCACGACGCCGGTGAGACCTTCACCGATGTCTCCGGGACGCTGCCCGACGCGCCGGCCGACTGGGTGCTGCCGTTCAAGGGCCGCCTCGTCGTCGGCACGGACGTCGGCGTGTTCGTCTCCTCCGCTCTGACCGGTGGGACGTACAGCCTGCTCGGCGACCTCCCGGTCATGCCCGTGGTTCATCTTGGCGTGGATCCGGGTAACGCAAACAGGATCATCGCCGCGACCTACGGACGTGGCGCGTACCGCTTCACCTGGAGCGGGTAGAGAGGTTCGAAAGACCCCTCACCCCTGAGGGAGAACGCGAAGGCCCGGCTTGCCGGGCCTTTGCCGTCCCTGGAGGAAGCTGTGCAGCTCGGGAGACGGGCCTTACGCGACGTCGTCGCGCTGGCCTTCTTCGCCCTGGTGAGGCTGGTGCACCGTCTCCGGCTCCTCGAGCGAGCCGGGCTCCTGCTCCTCGTGCGGAGCGTCCTGCTCGCTGTGCCGGCCTTCGGCCCAGTCCTCGTCCTGGCGTGGTTGTTCGGTCTGCGACATGGACGTCATGTGCCCGGCGCCGGCTCGGCCAAACCTGACGATACGCTTACGTCCATGCGCGAACCGCTCGTCGACGGCTGGGGACGTGAGATCAAGAGCCTCCGCGTGTCGGTGACCGACAAGTGCAACTTCCGCTGCAAGTACTGCATGCCGGCGGAGGGGCTCGAGTGGCTCCCGCGCGAGGAGGTGCTCTCCTTCGAGGAGATGGCGCGGATCGTGGGCGTCCTGGCCGACATGGGCGTGGACGAAATCCGGCTGACCGGCGGCGAGCCGCTCATCCGCCGTGACCTGCCAACCCTCGTCGCGATGCTGGCCGAAACTCCGGGCGTCGAGGATCTCTCGCTGACGACGAACGCGATCCTCCTCGACCGTCTGGCCGGCCCGCTCGTCGCCGCCGGCCTCCGGCGCGTCAACGTCTCGCTCGACTCGCTTTCACACACCCGATTCGCGGAGATCACGCGCCGCGACGCGCTCGACCGCGTGCTCGCCGGGCTGGAGGAGGCCGAGCGCTACCCGGAGCTCAGCCCGATCAAGGTGAACTGCGTCGCTATCCGCGGCTTCACCGAGGAGGAGGTTCCGGCGCTCGCCGAGCTCGCCCGGCGCAAGCCCTACGTCGTGCGCTTCATCGAGTTCATGCCGCTCGACGCCGACGAGGCCTGGCGGCAGGACGAGGTGCTGACCGGGGGCGAGATCCGCGCGCTCATCGAGGAGCGCTGGCCGCTGGTCGAGATACCGGCCAAGCCGTCCTCGACCGCGCGCCGCTACCGCTTCGCCGACGGCGCGGGCGAGATCGGGTTCGTCAACCCCGTCTCGGAGCCGTTCTGCTCCTCGTGCGACCGCATCCGCCTGACCGCCGACGGCCGGCTCCGAACCTGCCTATTCTCCCGGCGGGAATGGGATCTCAAGGGACCACTACGCCGGGGAGCGTCCGACGCGGACCTCGAAGGCCTGCTGCGCTGGGCGGTGCAGCACAAGGAGCTGAAGCACCGCATCAACGAGCCCGGTTTCGTCCGCGCATCGCGGTCGATGAGTCAGATCGGAGGATGATGACCAGAACGCTGGTGGCTTCGCTCGTGCTCGTGACCGCCGCCGCGCTCGTCGCGGCAGGGTGCGGGGGCAGCGGTGGCGGAGGCAGCAAGCCGCTCACGAAGGCGGCGTTTGCGGCAAAGGCCGACGCGGCCTGTGCCGCGGCGCAGGCGAAGGGAACGAAGCTCGACCTGTCGACAACCGAGAAGATCGCGGCCAACGGTGACGAGGCCAAGAACATCCTGGACGAGCTGGCCAACAAGATCGACGACCTCGACGCGCCGGACGCGCTCCAGGATTCGGCCCAGTCATTCGTGGACGGGCTCAGGCAGGAAGTGAGCCAGTTCGACGACATGACGCAGGCCGCCAAGGACGGCGACACGTCCAAGGTGCGGCAGATCCAGCAGAAGCTGCAGTCGGAGTCCGCCGCAACCAGCGAGGATGCGCGGTTTGTGGGCGCGACCGGCTGCGCCAGACTGTTCGCGTAGCTCCGGCGACAGCTTTTCCGAGGTTTACAATTCCGCGCGTGACGGCACTCGCGTTGATTGGTCGGCGCTATCTTCCCCTGGGCTGGAAGGACCTCTTCCGCCAGCTGGTCATCTGGTTCGGGTTCCTGCTCGTGTACCAGGTCGCGCGCGGGCTGGCCGACCGGGACCCCGCCAAGGCGTTTTCGAACGGTCTGGGAGTCATCGACCTCGAGAAGCACGTTCACGGGCTGTTCGAGCTGACCCTGCAGCGGATCACGGTCAACTCGCACTTCCTGACGACGATGACCTCGTGGACGTACTGGATGTCGCAGTTCACCGTCCTCGGCCTGGCGCTGCTCTGGGTCTACCTGCGCCGCCACGACCACTTCGCCAAGTTCCGCAACACCGTGCTGCTCGCGAACGTCATCGGCCTGATCGGCTACATCGCGCTGCCTACGGCGCCGCCACGGATGTTCCCGCAGCTCGGATTCGTGGACACGATCGCCACCTTCGGGATCAACCACGGCAGCGGCTTCGTCCAGCTCGCCTCCAACCAGTTCGCGGCCATGCCGAGCCTGCATTCGGCCGACGCGCTGATCGTCGGCGTCACGCTCGCGATGATCGTGAAGCGCTGGTACTTCAAGGTGCTGTGGCTGCTCTGGCCGGCATGGGTCTGGTTCTCGGTCATGGCGACCGCCAACCACTTCTGGCTCGACGTGGTCGCCGGGATCCTCGTCGCGGGTCTTGCCGCCGCAATCCTGAACGCGCCGCGCATCCTGCGCGCCGTGCGCGCGTGAGCCGCGCCGAAACGACCCTAGGCCGGATCCGCGACAGCTATACGGATGGCGTCCGTCGGATGGCCGCCGGCGGAATGCGGCGACTTGGACGCACTCGCGTGTCGCCGAACGCCCTGACCGCGGCCGGCGTGAGCCTCTGCATCGCGGCCTCGGTCATCGTCTATTTCGAGTACAGGAACGAGTACCTCTTCTACTGGCTCGGCGGCGCGGTTTTCGTGATCGGGTCGATCCTGGACATCCTCGACGGCGCTCTCGCGCGGTCGACCGGGAAGGGGACGCCGTTCGGCGCGTTCCTCGACTCGACGACCGACCGCGTGGGCGAAGGGTTCATGCTCGGCTCGATCGGCCTCATCTTCTACCGGCACGGCAACGAGGTGGCGCTCGCGTTCGCGATGGCCGCGATCGCGGGGTCGTTCCTCGTGAGCTACGCGCGCGCCAAGGCCGAAGGGCTGGGGCTCCGCGGCGACGTCGGCCTCGGGTCCCGCACCGAGCGCGTGGTCGTCATCTCCGTCGGCCTCGGGCTCGCACCTTGGGGGGTTCTGCCCTGGGCGATCTACGTCCTCGCCGTCACGGCCTGGATCACCGTCGTCCAGCGAATCGTGTCCGTCCGCCGGCAGCTCCGCGACAGCCCTTAGCTGCAAACACCGCACACCGCGGGCTATCACCCGGCGTGGCCGACGTCGCCGTCGTCGCGCCGCGCGTCGCGGTCGGGTCCTGGCGTGCGCGCGCCCGCCCCGCGGCCCGCCGGATCCGGCCAGGATCGCCGTTGCCGTCCTCTCGGCGTTGCGGCTCCTAGCGGAGGACGAGCTCACGCTCATCGCGGTCCACATCCAATGGCTCGACATGGAATCGCCCCGTTGACGCAGATGGGTGGCGCTGACGGCGAAAAGAGCTGTACCAGCATACCCAGGGCACTGCAGCGGCAAAACCGCTCGCTTGTCGCGTGGCTTGGAAGGCTCGGGCGAGTTGCCTCGGCGATGACGCGCTGATCGATGCTAGAGTGATAGCGCTTTGAGTGCTAGCAGAACGTCGAAGAAAGGCATCCTGGTACGGATGCCTTCTTCGTTGAAGGGTGCCCTAGTGCGCGAGACCGCACGGCGGCGCACCTCCCTCAACGATGTCGCGGTCGGACTCCTGGCCGACTACTTCGACGTCTCCTTCACGCCCTCGGGCCGCAAGAGCCCGCTCCCGGGGGCGAGCCCTGCCGTCCTCCTCCGAGTCCCGCTCGACCTCAAGCACGAGATCGAGGAAGAGGCAGAGCGCGCCGGGAAGAGCGAGAACGAGATCATCCTCAGCGCGCTGGCAGACGGCGTCGGGCTCACATTGACACCGGACAGAAAGGGAACCATGGCCTCCACGAACGGATCGAAGAACGGCCGGTCACGATCGGACAGCAAGGTACGCGTCGCCATCGTCGGCGTCGGCAACTGCGCGAACTCGCTCCTTCAGGGCGTGGAGTACTACAAGGACGCCGACCCGGGCGAGTTCGTCCCAGGGCTCATGCATGTCGATCTCGGCGGCTATCACATCCGCGATATCGAATTCTCCGCGGCGTTCGACGTGAACGCGACCAAGGTCGGGAAGGACCTGTCGGAGGCGATCTGGGCGAAGCCGAACGACACGATCAAGTTCTCCGACGTCCCGAAGACGGGCGTCACCGTCTCGCGCGGGATGACGCATGACGGCCTCGGCAAGTACCTCTCCGAAGTCATCGAGAAGGCGCCGGGCGACACCGACGACGTGGCCGGAATCCTCCGCGAGACCGGAACGGACGTGGTGGTCAACTATTTGCCGGTCGGCTCCGAGGAGGCGACCAAGTGGTATACCGAGCAGATCCTCCGGGCCGGCTGCGCGATGGTGAACTGCATGCCGGTGTTCATTGCCAAGGGCGGGCACTTCCAGCGCCGTTTCGAGGACGCAGGCCTCCCCATCATCGGCGACGACATCAAGTCGCAGGTCGGTGCGACGATCACGCACCGCGTGCTGACCACCCTCTTCCGCGAGCGCGGCATCCGACTCGACAAGACGATGCAGCTGAACGTCGGCGGCAACTCCGACTTCCTGAACATGCTCGAGCGCGAGCGCCTCGAGTCGAAGAAGATCTCGAAGACGAACGCGGTCACGTCGATGCTCGACTACGACCTCGGCGCCGAGAACGTCCATGTCGGGCCGTCGGACTACGTGCCCTGGCTGACGGACCGCAAGTGGGCGTACATCCGGATGGAGGGCTCGTCGTTCGGCGATGTTCCGCTGAACATCGAGCTGAAGCTCGAGGTCTGGGACTCGCCCAACTCGGCCGGCATCGTGATCGACGCCGTCCGGCTGGCCAAGCTGGCGCTGAACAATGGCGTCGGGGGCGCCCTCGAGGGCCCCAGCTCGTACCTGATGAAGTCACCGCCGAAGCAGATCCCGGACGACGACGCGCATGCGGCCGTAGAGCGGTTCATCAAGCAGTACGCGCGAAAGACGGCCAAGACCGCAGCGAAGGCGTGACGGTAGAGCTCCGCCCCGCGAGCTCGCTCCCCGCGAGCGAGCTCGCGGCGCTCTTCACTCGCTGCTACGAGAACTACTTCGTCCCCGTGCAGGTGGACGAGGCGACGCTCGAGCTCATGGCGCGCACGTTCGATCTCGACGCGGATGCCGGGCTCGTCGCGTTCGACGACGGCGAGCCGGTCGGCCTCGTCAACCTCGGCGTCCGGGGCGAGCTCGGCTGGATCGGCGGGCTCGGCGTAGTTTCGGAAGCGCGGCGCCGGGGCCTCGGCCGCCGGCTGATGGAAGCGGTGCACGACCAGGCACGCGAACGCGGTATTCGGGAGATCTCGCTCGAGGTGATCGAGGCGAACGACGCGGCGTTCCGCCTGTACGAAGAGCTCGGCTACGAGTTCCTGCGCTGGCTCGAGATCGGCTCGCTCGAACAGGCGCCGGGCGACGCGCCCGAGGAAGAGGACTGGCGGGCCGCGCACGAGCAGATCCGAGCGCGCCGGACAGAGCGCGAGCCGTGGCAGCGCGACGATGGAACGCTCAGCCACTACGACGATCTGCGTGGCCTGACGACGGCGACCGGGGCGGCCGTGTTCCGGGCGGGCACAGACGGCCGCGTCACCGTCATGCAGTTCGAAGGCGACGGGCAGGCGGCACGCGAGACACTCGAACGGCTGCGGACGCTCGGCGCCGTGAACGCCTTCAACGTACCCGAGGGCGATCCTCTCGTCGCCGCGCTTACCGAGCTCGGCGGCAGCATCGCGCTCCGGCAGCGCGAGCTGCGAATCGCTACGCGCGAAGCCGGATCGACTGCTTGAAGCGGAAGAAGTTCGACGGGTCGTACTTCTTCTTGATCGAGGTCAGCCGCGGGTAGTTCGGGCCGTAGTACGCGTGCTGCCAGTTGGGCAGCGACGGATCGATGTAGTTGACGTACGCGAAGCCGGAGACGTACGGCCGCAGGGAGTGGTAGTACCGGTTCAACGCCGCCAGGTTCGAGCCGGAGCCGGGGCTCGCGTAGTACTGCATCGAGAAGAGCATGTTGCGGTGCGCGAACGCCATGGCGCCGGCCGGCACCTTGTTGATCGCTCCACCGTACGAGTCGAGGATGAGCGCGAAGCCGCCCGCGCCACGCGGCCAGTTCTCGATCCCTTGGGTCGCCGCCCTGATGCCGGCCGGGCTGAACGGCCTTTGGGCATAGTCGGACTTGGCCTTGAAGGTGTCAGGCGGCATGGCGCGGCACTGGGCGACCGAGTTGCACGAGGCGTAGTTGAGGACGGCGCCCATCCAGGTGCGAGGCGTGATCGAGACGTGCGCGCTCCCGACGTTCGTGAGCGGCCGGATCAGCGAGCGCAGGGCTGACGTCGACCCGAAGAACTGGCCGGAGGAGCTCAGGGAGGGCGGCGAGCCATTGGACATGACGAGCACCGACAACCCGAGGCTCTGCGGCGCGTGGGGCGCCCACGCCTGCCAGGCCCTGAACACGCGCGCCGCATCCGACCAGGGCCAGCTGATGTAGAAGGTCGAGACGTTGCTCGCCGGATGCGTCTCGAACGTGAAGTTCGTGACGATCCCGAAGTTCCCGCCGCCCCCGCCGCGGCAGGCCCAGAAGAGGTCGGAATTCTGATGCTTGTTACAGACGCGCGCCTTCCCATCCGCGGTGACGATCGTCAGCTGCCTGATGTTGTCGGAGGTCAGGCCGTACTTGCGTCCCGACCAGCCGTGCCCGCCGCCCAGGGCGAGCCCGGCGATCCCGACGGTCGGACAGGAGCCGCCGGGGATCATCAGGTGGCGGTTGTCCAGCTTGGCGTAGATGTCGATCAGCTGCGCACCGGCCCCGACCAGCGCTGTCCCGCCGTGGTGCGGCTCGACGAAGTTCATGCGGCTGACGTCGAGGACGATGCCGGAGCTGGTGGTCGAGTAACCCCCGTAGGAGTGCCCGCCCGACCGGCCGAAGATCCGCACGCCGTTCTTCCGCGCCCAGGCGACGGTCTTCTGCACGTCCGACGTCGACTGGGCATAGACGACCGCCTTGGGCCGGGCCGAGTTGTAGTGCGTGTCCTGAACGATGCGCGCGCGGTTGTACGCGGCGCTGCCCGGCGTGATGACGGACCCGTGGATCTGGCGCGCGAGCGCCCGGAGCTGGGCCGGCGTCGGGCCCGCCGAAGCGATCTCCGCCCAGATCGGGCCGATTCCGAAGATCCCGGCCGCGAGGGCCGTCTTGCCGCCACGCTCGAGGAGTTCTCGTCGGTCTATGGGCCGCACTCTAAAGCCTCGTCGGGATGCTCTGCGGGAAGCTGAAGGTGCCGTGCCGGTCGTACTTTCGCTTCACCGCGACAAGGCGGCGCAGGTTCGACCCGTAATACGAATGCTTCCACGTCTTCAGGTCGGGATCGATGTAGTTCTGGTACGCGAAGCCGGAGACGTACGGCCGCATCTGGTTGTACACGCTGCGGATCCAGTGCACGCTCGGGAGCGTCCCCCCGGTCCAGCTCGTGAAGTACTGGATCGAGAAGAGCGAGCGGCGATGAACGAAAGCGGTCGCGCCGGGCGCCACCCGGTTGATCGCACCCCCGTACGGGTCGAAGAGGAGCTCGCAGTGCCCGATCGCGGGGTCTGCCTGCCCGGCTTCGATGCCGGAGAGGAGCGTGGTGATCGCGGTATTGGACAGCGGGACGTCCACGAAGTCGGACTTCCCCTTGAACGCGAGCCTGTGGACGGTGTCGCACGAGCTGACGGGATGGCAGCCGGCCCAGCGCAGCACCGCGTCCATGTAGTCGAGTGTCCCGACGGTGACCCGCTTCGGCGTTCCCGTCGAAGCGAGCGGCGCGATGAGCGCGGTGAGCTGCGCCTCGGTCCCGAAGAACTGCCCGCCGGAACTGATCGCCGGGTCGTGCGCGGCCCCCTTGGGCGAGGTCGTGGACATGAAGAGCGTCGCGAACAGCCCATCGGGTGCGTGGGGGGAGAACGACTGCCAGGCACGTACCGCATCGGCCGCGTCCGTCCAGGGCCACACGACCTGGTAGTAGGCGACCTTGTCCACCGGATGGGTCCGGAAACGGAAGCTCGTGACGATGCCGAAGTTGCCACCTCCACCACCACGGCACGCCCAGTACAGGTCTGCGTGCTCCTGCGGGCCGCACTGCCGGAGCTTCCCGTCTGCGGTCACGATCGTCAGGCCGAGGACGTTGTCACAGGTCAGGCCGAGCTTCCGGCCCGCGTAGCTCGCTCCGCCGCCGAGCGCGAGCCCCGAGATGCCCACCGTCGGGCACGATCCCGCCGGGATGGTCACGCCGTGCGCGGCGAGCGCCGCATAGACGTCGATCAATCGCGCTCCGGCGCCGACCGTGGCCGAGCCGGCGTGGGCGCGAACCCGGTTCAGCCGGGACACGTCCACGACGACCCCCTTCGTCGTGGAATAGCCCGCGTAGGAATGCCCGCCGCAGCGCGGGACGATGTGGATCGCGTGCTTGCGCGCCCACCGCACCGTCTTCTGGACGTCGGCTGCCGACGCGCAGTAGACCACGGCCTGTGGGTTCGAAACGTCGTAGCGGAGGTTCACCAGCAGCCGCGCATGCGCGTAGGCGGCATCGGCCGGCGAGACGACCGTCCCGTCGATCTGGCGCTGAAGCTCGCGGAGAGGTGAGCCCGCGGCGAAGCCGGAGAGGGCGCCGACGGCGCCGGCTCCGAGCGCGAGACCCCCTGCCCGCTCGAGAAACACCCGGCGATCGATGGCGGGACTTTACTCCGACGGGGCTACGATCAGTGCGGATGTCCCTTCGCGTCTGTCTGGTCACGCCGTTCGCGTGGTCGCAACCTCACGATGTCAACGAGCATATCGCCGGCGTCGCGGCCGAGTTGCGCAAGCTCGGCCACAGCGTCACGGTGCTCGCGCCCTCGGGGCGCGCGCGCGATCTTGCCTCCGGCCGACGCGCACTGCTGAACGGCCAGGAGGCAGAAGTGATCGCGATCGCGCCTACCCTCCCGGTCTCGCGGCGCAGCAGCGTTGGCATCCCCGTTGGCATGCGCGCCGCGGTCTCGTACGCTCTGGGGCGGTTCCCATTCGACGTCGTCCACGGCTTCGAGCCAGGCATCCCGAGTCTGTCGTACCTGGCGCTACGCGACGCGCGCGCGCTCGCCGTCGCCACCTTCTTTTCCCCGGAGCGGCTCGGCTATCCGCCCGGCAAAGTGCAGCGCGACCGGCTTCTCTCCCGCATCGACGTGCTCATCGCCACTTCGCCGGTCGTGGCCGCCGAGTCAGCCGAGCGCTTCCCGGGTGACTACCGAATCGTCTCACCCGGCGTCGACACGACGCTCTTCCATCCGCGACGAAAGCGGCGGCGGATCGTGCTCGAGTGGCGACCGGGCGACCGGCCCCTGGCGCGCGCGGTGGTGCGCGGGATGCACGAGCTGCCCGGGTGGGAGCTGATCCTGCTGCGAACGAAGCCCTTGACGGGCCGGCCGTTCATCCCCGCTGGGCTCAAGGACCGCGTGCACGTGCGGACGGCGAGGGACGGCGTGGCGCGGGCGAAGCTCCTGAACGAGGCGATGGTCTTCGTGCCCTCACCCGACGGACTGCAACGCGTGCGGCTCGAGGCGCAGGCCTCGGGCGCCGCGCTCGCCGCTCCTCCGGGAGTGCGCAAGCAGCCGGAGCTCGCGGCGGCGGCGGTCGCGCGCCTGGCCGAGGACCGCGAGGCGCGTGAGAAGGCCTCGTCACGTGGACGGGCAGACGCGGAGCGGGAGAGCTTCGCGTCCGTCGCGGACGAACTCGACCGCCTGTACCGGGGGCTGGCCGAGCGGCGCCGCCCCGAGACGACGCCTGACCCGCTCGCCGACCGCGAGTGGATCGTCTGCGACCTGCACATGCACACGTCGTGGTCACACGACTGCTCGATCGAGCCCCAGGAGCTGGTCGATTACGCGGAGGCCATCGGCCTCGGTGGGATTGCAGTAACTGATCACAACGTTTTCGGCGGCGCGCTCGAGGCGATCGAGGCGGCACGCGAACGCAAGCTGATCGTCATCCCCGGCGAGGAGGTCAAGACGGACGGACAGGGCGAGGTGATCGGGCTCTTCCTGAAGGAGGAGATCCCGCGCGGGATGTCGTTTGCGGACACGATCGCCGCTATCCGCGAGCAGGACGGGCTCGTCTACGTCCCGCACCCGTTCGACCGTATGCACACCGTCCCCGACGCGGCCACCCTCCACCGCCACCTCGCGGAAATCGACGTGTTCGAGGTCTTCAACGCGCGCCTGCTCTTCGAGGCCTCGAACGACGAGGCCCTGCGCTTCGCGCAGAAGTACAACCTGACGATGGGGGCCGGCTCTGACGCGCACGTCCTCCCCGGCGTCGGCACAGGCGCGCTCCGCATGCGCGCATTCGACGGGCCGGAGGAATTCCTGTTCAGCCTGCGCACGGCCACGGTGCTGCGGCGGCCGAAGTCACTCCTCTACCTGCAGGGGCTGAAGTGGGTCGCGCAGGCCAAGGAAAGGGTCCGCTAGAGGAGAACTCAGTGGTGCCCCCCGTGACGACCTCCCCGCCCGTGCCCACAGACGAGATCTACGACCGGTACCTGAAGAAGGCGATTGCCGAGATCAACGAACTCGGCCATGACATCGAGCGAGCGGCGGCCCGGAAACGGGCCGTTCCGGTGCTGGGGTCCGGCCATCCTCTCGGGGACATCATGCTGCTCAAGCACTCGCCGCGGCCGGCGGAGGTACAGGAAGGCGTCGCGTTCTTCGGCCGCTCGGGCCAGGCGATCCTGAAGTCACTCCAGCGGCTGCACGTCGACCCGATGGCGATCTACGGGACGAACTGCCTCAAGTTCGACGGCGCGACCGAGCGTCAGGCGAAGCCATGGCTCACGCGCGAGCTGCACATCGTCCAGCCGAAGCTCGTCGTCGTCATGGGCGACGACGCGCTGAGTTTCCTCAATGCGCTGCACTTCCCGCTGTCCGAGCCCGTCGAGGAGAAGCCCGGCGGGCTCCAGTCGTTCACGCCGACCGTCGAGGCGCTCGTCGTGCCCGACGTCGACGCGTCCCTGGACGAGCAGTCGGCGAAATCGCGTTTCTGGTCCGCGTTCAAGGCCGTTGGACCCTGGTGGTCCGAGCTTCCCCCGTACTGATCCGCGCGGTCCTCTTTGCGGCCGACGCGGCCTTCCTGGCCGTCTACTACTCGATCGCGGGCTCGCTGTGGGCGGCGTCGACGTGGTGGGACGTCGCCTTCCTCGCCTTCGCGCTCATCCCCGCGGTCTTCCTGCTGGTCTACCTTGCCCTGCCGCTCTGGCGCACGAAGCCGCTCACGCTGTTTCTCGTCGGCGTCGCGTGCATCGCCCTCGCGGCCGTCCTGCGGGTCGTCGAGTGGGACACGCCCTCAGGCTTCGCCAAGCTGGCTGCCGTGACGGCGCTCGGCTGGTGGTTCCTCGTCTTCTTCGAGCGGTCGGCCTGGGTCGTCGCAGTCGCGGCGATCATCCCGTTCGTCGACGCGTACTCGGTCTGGAAGGGCCCAACCCACGACATCGTCGAGCACCAGCAGCATCTCTTCTCCACGCTGTCGTTCGCGTTCCCGATTCCGGGCGAGAACGCCTCCGCGAATCTCGGCATGCCCGACCTGCTGTTCTTCGCAGTCTTCCTCGGCGCAGCCGCTCGCTTCCGTTTGCGCCCGCTCGCGACGTGGATCTGCATGACCCTCTCGTTCGGAGCGACGATGGCGCTCGCCGTCTACTTCGACGTCAACGGACTGCCGGCGCTGCCGCTGCTTTCGCTCGGGTTCCTGCTGCCGAATGCCGATCTGCTGTGGGGCCAACTCGCCACACGTCGCCGTCACCCTCAGACGTGACCCAGGCGTCGCCGCCCTCCTGGACGACGGCGATCGGCGACTGACCGACCGGGATCGTTTCCCTCACGGTCGCGGTGGTCGTGTCGACGACCGACACGGTGTTCGAGTCGATGTTCGGGACCCAGAGGTCGGTGCCGATCGTCGTCGAGGCCAGCGGATTCTGGCCCACCGGGACTGCGGCAGTCAGTTGGAGAGTCTGCGGGTCGAGCCGATAGACGCTGTTCGTCTCGCTGGAGATCCAGAGCGCGTCGGCCGTGGGCGTCAGCCAGTCAGCGTGCTCGAGGTTCAGCCTCGCGGTCACCTTGTTCTTCGCGGGGTCGATGCGGAGGACGCGGCCGAGCCGGTAGTCGGCGACCCAGAGCGAGCCGAACGCGACGACGAGGCCGTTCGGCCCGCCGCCGGTCCTGATCGTCTTGACGACGCGGTTCTTCTTTGGATTGATCCGGCTCACGGTCCCGCTCGACTCGTTGCTGACCCAGAGGCTCCCGGCGCCGTAGGCGAGCGCGTAGGGCCCGAAGCCGACACGGATGGTCTTGCCGGCCTTGTTCGTCTTCGGATTCACGCGCGTGACCGAGCCGCCGTTGCGGTTGGCCACCCAGATGCTTCCGGCGCCGTAGGTGATGCCGAGCGGGAAGTTGCCCTTGAGCTTGATCCGGGCGGAGACGCGGTTCGTCGCGGGGTCGATGCGCACGAGCCGGCGCTCGATCGAGTTCGTCGTCCACACCGAGCCCAAGGCAGCAACCGCGAACTCCGCCCGGATCCCCACGTGCACCTTCAGCGACTCGCCCGCGCCTGCCACAGAGGCACACGCGAGGGCGGTGAGGACAGCCGCGAGGCGCAGTAGAGTTACCACAACCTTCCGCCACATTACCACAACATTGCGGTAATGCCAGAGACCGGCCCAGACACGATCCTGCTCGACGTCTTCGTGACGAACCAGTTGCGCGAGCGCCTCATCGCGGCAGCCGTCGACGGGACCGAGCTTCCGCCGGAGGACTATCCGCTGTACGTGCTCGTCGGGTCGGAGGGGCCATTGACACCGACCGCGCTCGCCGACCGGACGCAGATGCCCCTCTCGACCGTGCTATTCCGGCTGCGCCGGCTCGAGAAGCGCGGGCACCTCGAACGGATCGCGAACCCCGACGACCGGCGGTCCTACCTCGTGCGGCTGACGGCCGCCGGCCAGCGGTTGCTCGGCAAGGCGCGCCCTCGCTTCCGGGCCCTGGCGGAAGCGGTCGAGGCGGAGCTCGGCCGTACGAAAGTGAACGACCTTCGCGTGGGTCTCGAGACGTTGCGGGACGCGGTCGAGGCGGAGCTCGGCCGCGGGCCGGAGAGTTGAGCCTCGGTCAGCGGGCGCCTGCGGCCCAGCGTTCGGCGGCGTCGATGTAGGGCTGGAAGCGTTCGGTCATCGGGCGGGCCGCCTGCACGACGCTCCACGCGTCCTCCTCGTCGCGGCCCTGGGCGCGGAGCACGCCGTACAGCAGGTGGGGCGCGCGCTTCAGGCCGGCGGCGCAGAAGAGGAGCGTCTCGCCGTCCGCGTTGATCAGCGCCTCGTGGACAGCGTCGAATGCGGCGTCCGGCAGGTCGACGTTCGTGTCCTCGAGGGGGATGCGGAAGTACGCGACGCCGGCCGATTCGATCGCCTCTTGCTCGGGGCGCCAGACGTAGTGCGCGTCGCCCGCGACGTCGACGAACGTGCCGAAGCCACGGAGGACGAAGCCGTCGAAGCGCGGGGGCGTCCGCATCTGGCCGGTGATCCAGACGCGGGTCCCCGCCACCTCACCGGACGTCCAGATGATCGGGTCCGGCGTCGCCCGCGCCTCGTATCCGCACCTTGGGCAGCCGTTCGCCGGGGGCGCCCACCAGGGCTCCCCGCACGACTGGCAGTCGAAGCGAACCGCCACGCAGTGACAGTAGCGCCGGCTACGCGGCGCCGGCGAGCGTGGCCAGAACCTCGTCGCCGTAGCGCTCGAGCTTCGTGGGCCCGACGCCGCTGACGCCGGCGAGCTCCGCCAGCGTGGCGGGATGGCTCGTCGCGATCTCCTCGAGCGTCGAATCGTGGAACACGACGTAGGCCGGGATTCCGTCGCGGCGGGCCCGCGTCAGACGCCACTCCTTGAGGGCGCGGTAGACCGGCGGGAGGTCTGCGTCGGCGACCTTCGGGCGTCGCTCGCGGCCGGTGTCCATCCCCAGCTCCTCCAGGAACAAGCTGGCGCGGCCCGCCCGGGTCAGGAAAAGGTGGCGCTTCGCGCGCGTCAAGCCGACGTAGAGCAGCCGGCGCTCTTCGGCGACCGCGTCATCCGTCTTCGCCTGCCGGATCGGGAGCTCGCCACGCTCGAGCCGGGCCAGGAAGACGGCCTCGAACTCGAGGCCCTTGGCCCGGTGGTACGTCAAGAGGTTCACGCCGTCCTCCTCCCCCCCGTCCGCGAAGCGGTGCTCGAGGAGCGACACGAACTCGCCCGCGGTGCGACGGCCGTCGTCCTGCTCCTGCGCGAGCCGGACGAGCCTCGCGAGATCCTGCTGGCGCGCGAGCTCCGCCTCGCCCAGGCCTTCGACAGGTTCCTCGAGCAAGCCCTGCTCAAGCGCCCACCGGCACACGTCGGCGGCGATCTCGACGGATGAGGAACCGCGCAAGAGTGGCAGCAGCCTGCGCGCGGACGCCCGCTCGAGGAAGGAGCCCGCCCGCACGCGGTAGGGGATGCCCGCAACCGCGAGCGCCTCCTCGTACTCCTCCGAGCGCGCGTTCGTCCGGTAGAGGACGGCCATCTCCGCGTACGGCACGCCCTGGCGATGAAGCTCCTGCATCCGCTCGACGACGAACGCGGTCTCGTCGTGGCGGTCCCCGAACGAGCGCGCCACGGGCTCTGGACCATCCGCCCGAACCGCACGAAGCGTCTTCTCGGATCCGCCGAGGCTTGGCACGAGCCTGTTCGCGAGCTCGAGGATCGCGGGCGTGGAGCGGTAGTTCTCCTTCAGCTGGAACACGCGGCCGCGCATCGCAAGCAGGTAGGCGGACGTCGCTCCGGTGAAGCCGTAGATCGACTGGTAGTCGTCGCCGACCACGCACAGGTCGTCCCGTTCGCCGAGCCAGAGGTCGAGCAGCGTCTGCTGGAGCTGGTTCACGTCCTGGTACTCATCGACCGTGAAGGCGCGGAAGCGCGCCTGGAACCGCTCGAGCGCGAACGCGTCCTCCTCGAGCAGGCGGACGGCGAGCCCGAGCATGTCCTCGAAGTCGAGCAGGCCCCGTTCGGCCTTCCGGCGCTCGTACTCGCGATAGACGCGCTCCATGAGGTCGGGCGGGATGGGCGGAGCGTGGCCGCCGAGCGAGCGCCGGTACTCGGCCGGGCCGATGCGCAGGTTCTTGGCGCGCTCGATCTCCGTTGCCAGGTCGGCGGCCGGCCGGAAGCAGAACGGCTTCGGGAGCGAATTGGCGATGTGGCGGAGCGCGACGACCTTCGAAGGAAGAACGGCGCCGGGCGGCTCCGGCGCGAGGCCGCGGAGAACGGCCAGCGCAGCCGAGTGAAAGGTGCGCGCCTGCACTCCCTCGACGCCGAGAGCAGCCAGCCGGGAACGCATCTCTCCGGCAGCCTTGTCCGTGAACGTCACCGCCAGGATCTCCGACGCCGGAAAGGTTCCGGAAGCCACCTGGTTGGCGATGCGGCGGGTGATGGTCGTGGTCTTGCCGGATCCCGCTCCCGCAAGGATGCAGATTGGCCCGCGGACAGCCTCGACCGCGGCCCGTTGCTCGGGATTCAGGCCGTCGAAGATCGCCGCCGCCGCCACGCGGCCACCCTATCCAGGCAGCCGGTCGGCTTTGTCACGGCTCTCAATCGGGAGCGTGACGAAGCAGCGCGACCGCCTCGACGTGCGGCGTGTGCGGGAACATGTCCACCGGGCGGACGCGCTCGAGCCGATACCCCCAGTCCTCCCGCAGGGTCTTCAGGTTTCCCGCGAGCGTCGTCGGGTTGCAGGAGACGTAGACGATGCGTGCAGCCTCGAGCCGCGCCATGCGGCGCAGCGCCTTCCCCGACAGGCCCGCCCGAGGAGGATCGACGACGACCACGTCCGGCTTCCCCGCGCGGTCGGCCAACTCCTCGAGCGACTCCCCCACCTCGCCCGCGAAGAACGCGGTGTTCGCGATCCCGTTCAGCTCGGCGTTCTCGAGCGCGCACGCAACGGATTCCTCCGACACCTCCACCCCCCACACCGTCAGCGCCCGCCGCGCGAACGTCAGCCCGATCGTGCCGATGCCGCAATACAGGTCGTAGACCGTCTCCTCGCCGGTTAGCCCCGCATACGAGCGCGATAGCTCATACAGCTGCTCGGCCATCGCCGTGTTCGTCTGCAGGAACGCGTTCGGCCGGACCCGGAACCGCAGCCCGCACAGCTCTTCCTCGATCGCGTCCTCCCCCCATAGCAGCCGCGTGGGGAGGTTCGTGACCTCGGAGGGGCGGTCGTTGACCGACCAGTGGATCGAACGCACCTCGGGGAACCGGCGCAGCGCGGCGACGAAGGACTCGCGCGCTGACATGAGCTCGCCCGGCGCGGTCACGAGCTGGACGAGCGCCTGGCCGGTGTTCCGGCCCTCGCGCACGACCAGGTGCCGCAGGTACCCGGTCTGCTCCTCCTGGGAGTACGCGGGGAGCCGCTCCGACCGGGCCCAGTCCCGCACCGCGAGGCGCAGCGCGTTGCCGAGGTCGGTCGTCAGCCAGCAGCGTTCGATCTCGAGCACCTCGTCCCAACGCCCCGCCTTGTGGAAACCGAGAGCCGCGCCGGCAGGCGTCTGCGTGAACGAGTACTCGAGCTTGTTGCGGTAGTGGAAGACCTCGACGGCGGGAAGGATCGGCTCGAGTGGCGGATCGGGCAGGCCGCCGATCCGCCGCAGCGCCTCGCGCACCTGCGCCTCCTTCGCGGCGGCCTGCGCGTCGTAGGCGAGATCCTGGAAGCGGCAGCCGCCGCACGCCGGATAGTGCGCGCACGGCGCCTCGACCCGCTCTGGGCCGGGAGCCACTACCTCGAGCGCGAGCGCCTCGGCGTGGTTCCGCTTCACCGTGGTCACACGCGCGCGCACCGTGTCGCCCGGTAGCCCGCGCCGAACGAAGACGACGAAGCCGTTCAGGCGCGCGACACCGTTCCCTCCGTACGCGAGGGAGTCGATCGTGAGCTCGACCTCTTCGTCTCGCCGGACCGGGGCAGCCATGCCCCGAGAGTAGCCCTAGATGGTTGATGCCACGATCTCGCGCGTGCGGCTGCGCGATCTGGCACGCCTGGGCCGCTCCGGCCCGGCTACGATCGGCGGAGCCGGCCTCCGCCGAGCCTGCGCTTCGCCGAGCCGACCGCTCACCGATGCTTTGAGCATCGGCAAGCGTCCGTCTCGACACCCCAGACGCACCAGCTCGCGCCCCGCAGTCGGCGATCTCATGGCATCACCCATCTAGCGATGCAATTCGTTGTACAGCTCGCCGACCGTCGGCTTGATGCCTTCGCCCGCGCCGCCGATCACCTTGTCCATCGCCGGCCCGAGCTGCCCGGCGGCGAACTCCTCGAAGTCCTCCTTCGACTCCCAGACATCGAAGATCCGCATCCCCTTGTCGGTCGGCAGAGCGTAGTGGGCGATCAGCCCCCTGGGCAGGTTCTCGGATGTCATCCCCATCTCGGCGTTCATCGAGTCGTACATGTCGGCGCTGGCCGGAATTTCGGCCGTCATCACGATCGGCATCTGACCTCCTAGTGAAGTGGCGTAACGAGAACCTTCCGCTCGCGCGGCCCGTCGAACTCGCAGAAGAAGATCCCCTGCCACGTGCCGAGCGCCAGCTTGCCGCCCTCGAGCGGGACGAGCACCTGCGGGCTCATCAGCGAGGCGCGCACGTGGGACGGCGCGTTCTCCTCGCCCTCCTCGATGTGCTGCCAGCGCCAGTCGTCGCGCACCATCCGCTCGAGCGCAGCCTCGAGGTCGCGGGCGACGGCCGGATCGGCGTGCTCCTGGATGGTCACGCCGGCGGTCGTGTGCGGGACGTAGATCAACACCGCCGAGGCGCCGTTCAGATCGTCGAGTGCCTGCTGGATCTGCTGGGTGATGTCGACCAGCTGCGTTCGCCGCTCGCTCCGGAGCTTGATCTCGCGCACCCCAATATCCTAAGACCGATGGATGCGGCCCAGCTGGACGCCTATCGGGATCAGGCCGACCGCTTCATCGCGGAGCTCGACGAGGAGTACTACCTCCACTACGCGGGCCACAAGGAGACGCTCGATCTCGAGGAGATCTACGAGCGCCACGCCGAGCTGACCACCGCCGAGCTGGCCCGCGAGATCGGTGGGGCCGTGGACGGCGACGCACGCGTGCGCGAGCTCTGGCGCTTCGCGTGCGAAGGACATCTGGGCGAGCTGACCCGAACGTACGAGGAGAAGATCGCCGGGCTCGAAGCCGGGCTCGAGGCGCAGGTAGACGGCGAGTCGATTCCTTTCCGCCAGCTGCGCCCGGCGGTCGCGAACGAGCCCGACCGGGCGCGACGGGAGCGCCTGGAGAAAGCCCGCAGCGCGCTGGTGGACGAGCAGCTCAACCCCGTTCACCTCGAAGCGCACGACGCGACCCACGCCGCCGTCCCCGCACTCGGAGCCGCCGGCTACGTCGACCTGTACCGGCGCTTCGCCATGCCGCTCGACGAGACCGCCGACCAGTGCCGCGCGTTCCTCGAGTCGACGGAGAAGCTGTACGAGTCGGCAGCCGACCGGCTCTTTCGTCAGAGGCTCGGCGTCGGGCTGGACGAGGCGCGGCCCTGGGACGTCCCGCGGCTCTACCGCGCGCCCGAGTGGGATTCCGCCTTTCCCAAGGAGCTGATGCTCCCGGCGCTCGAAGCGACTCTCGAAGCCTTCGGGGTCGACCTGCGCTCGCAGGAGAACATCCACCTCGACGTCGACGAGCGGCCGCTCAAGACACCGCGCGCGTTCTGCTCGCCGATCGAGGTCCCGGAGCGCGTGATGCTGGTGATGAAGCCGATGGGCGGGCCGGACGACTGGCACGCGCTCTTCCACGAGGCCGGGCACGCCGAGCACTTCGCGCACACCTCGAGCAGCCTCCCGATGGAGGCACGCCGGCTGGGCGACAACGCCGTCACCGAAGGCTGGGCGATGCTGCTCGAGTACTTAGTCGATGACCCCGCCTGGCACGCACGCCGTCTGAACATGCCGCGCGCCGACGAGTTCGCGGCCGAGGGCGCGACCATCCTCCTGTACATCGTCCGGCGCTACTGCGCGAAGCTCCTGTACGAGCTCGAGCTGCACGCGCTCGAGGACGTGACGCAGGCCCGCGAGCGCTACACGGAGCTCCTGGGCGATGCGCTCCGCATCGAGCCGCTGGGTGAGAACTACCTCGCCGACGTCGATGACGGCTTCTACGCGTCGAGCTACCTGCGCGCCTGGGCCTTCGAGGCGCAGCTGCGCGGATACCTGCGCGAGCGCTTCGGCACCGACTGGTTCACGAAGCGCGAGGCCGGCTCGCTGCTGCGCGAGCTGTGGTCGGAGGGACAGGCGTACACCGCCGACGAGCTGCTCGGCGAGGTCGCGGGGACGCCCGTCGAGCTTGAGGCGATCGCAGACCGCGTACGCGACTCCGTCCATCCTGTCTAACTGCATATAGTTCATACATGACCCGTACCCGGGTGCTGATCGTGGGCGCGGCAGGCCGCGACTTCCACAACTTCAACCTCGTCTACCGCGGTCGCGAGCAGTACGAGGTCGTCGCCTTCACCGCGACGCAGATCCCTAACATCGACGGTCGGCAGTACCCGGCCGAGCTCGCGGGAGAGCTGTACCCCGAGGGCATTCCGATCCGGCCCGAGAGCGAGCTCGAGGCGCTGGTCGCGGACGGGATCGACGAGGTCGTCTTCTCCTACTCGGACGTGACGCACGAGCACGTGATGCACATCGGCTCGCGCGCGCTCGCCGCCGGCGCCAGCTTCCGCCTGCTCTCCCCGCGCGAGACCGAGCTGCGCTCGACGAGGCCGGTCGTCGCGGTCTGCGCCGTCCGCACCGGCTCGGGCAAGAGCCAGACGACGCGCCACGTCGCCGCGATCCTGCGGGACGCGGGGCACAAGGTCGCCGTCCTTCGCCATCCGATGCCGTACGGCGACCTGACCAAGCAGGCCGTCCAGCGCTTCGCGCGCTACGAGGATCTCGACGCGGCGGACTGCACGATCGAGGAGCGCGAGGAGTACGAGCCGCACCTGAGCGAGGGCAATCTCGTCTTCGCGGGAATCGACTACGGCGCCATCCTCGACGCCGCCGAGCAGGAGGCCGACGTGATCCTGTGGGACGGGGGCAACAACGACACGCCGTTCATCAAGCCCGACCTGCACATCGTCGTCGTCGATCCGCACCGCGCAGGCCACGAGCTCCGTTATCACCCGGGCGAGACGAACCTGCGCATGGCCGACGTCTGCGTCGTGAACAAGGTCGACAGCGCGACGCAGGAGGGGGTGGACGCCGTGCTCGACTCGATCCGTATCCACAACCCGAACGCGCGCGTCGTCCTGGCCGCGTCACCGTTCCACATCGAAGGGGATGCGTCCGAGATCGCCGGCAAGCGCGTCCTTGCGATCGAGGACGGGCCGACGCTCACACACGGCGAGATGAGCTACGGCGCGGCCGTTCTCGCCGCGAAGGCGAACGGCGCCGCCGTGCTCGTCGATCCGAGGCCGTTTGCGGTCGGGTCGATCAAGCACACGTTCGAGGAATGGCCGCACGTGACCGATCTCCTCCCGGCGATGGGCTACGGGCGGAGCCAGATGGAGGAGCTACGCGAGACGATCGCGCGCTCGGACGCCGATCTCGTCCTCATCGGGACGCCGATCGACCTGCGCCGCATCATCGAGCTGGACAAGCCCGCCATGCGCGTCACCTACCGCCTGCAGGAGATGGGCGAGCCGACCCTGGCGGAGATTCTCGAGGAGCGCGGCCTCCTCAAGCAAAAAGCCTTCGTATGACCACTGTCATAGCGCTGGGCGGCAACGCGCTCATGCGTGCGGGGGAGCGCGGCACCGCGGCCGAGCAGCTCGCGAACCTGCGTGAGGCCTGCGCTGCGCTGGCGCCGCTGCTCGAAGATCCCGAGGTCGTCATCACGCACGGAAACGGCCCGCAGGTCGGCAACGAGCTGGTGCGCCAGGAGCGCGCCGCGGACGAGGTTCCGCCCTTACCGCTGTACCTGGCCGTCGCCCAGACGCAAGCGGAGATCGGTGCGCTGATCGAGACGGAACTGCGGCCCGTGGCGGGGCGCCCGGTTGTCTGCGTGCTCACGCATGTTCGGGTGGACGAGGCGGATCCCGCCTTCGCCGAGCCGACGAAGCCGGTCGGGCCGTTCTACGCCGCTGAGCAGGCCGAGGAGCTGGAGCGCGACCGCGGCTGGCGGCTCAAATCGGACGCGGGCCGGGGGTACCGGCGCGTCGTCCCCTCCCCCGCCCCGCTCGAGATCCTCGAGCTGGGCGCGATCAGGACGCTACTCGCGGTCGGAACGTGCGCAATCGCCTGCGGCGGCGGCGGCATCCCGGTCGCGTCCCGCAACGGCCGGATCAGCGGCATCGACGCCGTCATCGACAAGGATCGCGCATCAGCACTGCTCGCGCGCGAGCTCGGCGCAGAGCGGCTCGTGATCCTCACGGACGTCCCGGCCGTGCTCCGGTACTACGGGACGGCGAACGCAGAAGCGCTCCGCTCGCTCAGCCCGGACGAAGCGGCGGATCTTCTTCCCGAGCTGGCCGCCGGCTCCATGCAGCCGAAGGTCGAGGCGTCGGTCGACTTCGTGCGATCTACCGGTGGTGAGGCACTGATCACCTCCCCCGCGGCCCTCGCCGACGCGCTCGCGGGCCGCGCAGGTACGCGCGTCAGTGCGCAGCCGCGCTGAGGACTCGTCCCCGCCAGTACACGAATCTCTCCCCTTCGTGCTCCCAGTAGACGTCCGCCTCCGTGGGCATGCGGATTCCGTCGACGAGCGCGTAGGCGCGGAAGGCGCCGCCCCAGGGCGTCGGCAGCCATGACTTCCCCTCCTGGCGCCTGCGGAGCGCGGACGCCCGCACGATGTCGCCGGAGCCGTCCAACTCGAAGGTGACGGCGGCGCGGGTGGCTCCTATCTGCGTCGCGACTTCGACGGTGTCTTCGCCGGTCTGAGCCCACTCGAGCTCATCGTTCCGCGTCAGCGCGTGAGGCGCCCACGGGAGCTCGGCCAGGTAGCGAAGCGACTCGCCGTGCGCGAGCTCGGGCCCCTGCTGGCGCTTGATACGGAGGCCGGCGATGCGCAGCTCGAGGAGCCCGTGGTCACGGTCACACGCATCGACGACGTCGAGGGGAATGCCGAGCGAGCGAAATCGCGCCCGCCACGTGAACGCGACACGGGTTGTCTCGAAGTGCTCGGTTGCCCGGAAGCGCATTCCCGGGCTGCCGGGCTTCATGTGCATCGAGCCCTCCTGTGCGATGTCGACGCTGTTTACGTTTCCGGGGCCTTCGGGCAGCGCCCGCTCGAGGTAGCGCTGGACGAGCGGAGGGAGACTCATGCGAGCGCGCGCTCGAAGGCTTCGCGCGCGTCCTCGCCGAACACGGCGAAGACGACGCGGCGGAGCGTCTTCGGCTCATGGCAGCGGACGGCGTCCACCATGACGCTCGCGCACTCGTCCAACGGGAAGCCGCCGACGCCGGTGCCGAATGCCGGCAGCGCGATCGACTCCAGTCCGAGCTGGTCGGCCACCTCGAGACAGCGCAGCGTCGTCCGCCCGATGAGCCTGCCGCTCGTCTGCAGGTCCTGGCCCATCACTGCGCCGTGAATCACGTAGCGGGCCGGAAGCTTCCCGGCCCCGGTCGCGACGGCGTCCCCGACCTTGATCGGCCCGAGCGCGACCGCCTCGTCCTCGATCTCGTCCCCTCCGGCACGCCTGATCGCACCGGCGACGCCGGCGCCCATCCAGAGGTGGTCGTTCGCGGCGTTCGCGATCGCGTCGACTCGAAGCTGCGTTATGTCTCCGTCGACGACGTCCAGTTCCAGCATGCGGCGAATATAGTCGGGGCGTGATCGAGGTTCCCGAGCACCTCAAGGGCCGCGACTTCACGCGGATGGCCTCGTGGAACCCGGAGGACATCAAGACGGTGCTCGACCTCGCGGATCAGCTGAAGGAGCTGCAGCGGCAGCGCGAGGATCATCGCCTCCTCCCTGGGCGCACCCTCGGGATGATCTTCCAGAAGCCGTCGACGCGGACACGGGTCTCGTTCGAGGTCGGGATCGCCCAGCTGGGCGGCCACGGCCTGTACCTGCGCGCCGACGATCTCCAGCTGGGCCGGGGCGAGACGGTGAAGGACACAGCCGTCGTCCTTTCCCGCTACCTGGACGCGATCATGATCCGGACGTACTCCCAGGACGACGTCGAGGAGCTGGCCGAGCACGCCTCCGTGCCGGTGATCAACGGGCTCACCGACATCGCCCACCCGTGCCAGGCGCTGGCCGATCTGATGACGATCCGCGAGCGTCTCGGCCGTCTGTCGGGAGTCAAGATCGCCTACCTCGGGGACGGGAACAACGTGTGCGCTTCCCTGATGCTCGGCGCGTCCAAGTTCGGCATGCGCTTCGCGGCCGCCACGCCTCCCGGCTACGAGCCGGAGGAGACGGTGGTCAAGAGCGCGCGCCGCTCGGCGGTGCAGTCTGGCGGCACCGTGGAGCTGACGAACGATCCGCGCTCGGCTGCACGCAACGCGGACGTCCTCTACACCGACGTCTGGACGAGCATGGGACAGGACGAGGAGCGCGAGCGCCGGCTGAAGGATCTGGCCGGGTTCGGCATCGATTCCGAGGTCGTCGCTTCGGCCGAGGTAGACGCGATCGTCCTCCATTGCCTTCCAGCGCACTACGGGGAGGAGATCACCGAAGACGTGCTGTACGGGCCGCATTCGGCTGTCTGGGACGAGGCGGAGAACCGCCTGCACGCACAGAAGGCGCTGCTCGCCCTCGTCGTGCGTTAGATGGTTGATGCCACGATCTCGCGCGTGCGGATGCACGATCTGGCACGCCGGGGCCGCTCCGGCCCGGCTACAGCCGGCGGAGCCGGCCTCCGCTGGGCCTGCGCTTCGCCAAGCCAGCCGTCTCGACGGCCCAGACGCACCAGCTCGCGCCCCGCAGTCGGCGACCTCATGACATCACCTATCTAGTTCGTGCTCCCGCTCAAGGACAACGTCCCGACCCGGCGATTCCCCATCGTCACGGTCGCGCTGATCGTCGCCAACTTCGCCATCTGGCTCTTCTACGAGCTGCCGGACATGAACCACGCGATCATCCAGCTCTCGTTCTTCCCGTGCGAGGTCGAGCACACCTGTCCGACGTTCGGCCAACCCTGGGAGGTGACGGCGGTCACCTCGATGTTCATGCACGGGAGCTGGCTGCACATCCTCGGGAACATGCTCTTCCTGTGGATCTTCGGCAACAACGTCGAGGACGCGATGGGCCGCGTGAAGTTCCTGATCTTCTACCTCCTGGCCGGCTTCGCCGCTCTCGCGCTCCAGAGCGTCATCACGATCGGGACCGGGACGGCGCAGGACGCTGCCACGCCTTTCCTCGGAGCGAGCGGCGCCATCTCGGGCGTGCTGGGCGCCTACTTCGTCCTGCTGCCACGCGCGGGCGTGCTCTCGCTCCTGTTCTTCATCATCCCGATCGTCGTCCCGGCCTGGGTCTTTTTGGTCATCTGGTTCGGTCTCCAGCTGATATCGAGCTCGGCCTCGCTGCAGCACCCGGAGTCTGGAGGCGGCGTGGCCTTCTTCGCGCACATCGGCGGCTTCGTATTCGGCTTATTGACCGTGCGGCTCTTCAAGAGCCGCAACTGGGTCGCGCCGGCGTACCGATGACGTTCGAGGAGCACGTCAGCGCAGCGCTCGACTCGCTTCCGCCGCACCTCGCCGGCGCGCTCGAGAACGTCGCCGTCGTCGTGCGCGACGAGCATCCCGAGGATCCGGACCTGTTCGGGCTGTACGAGGGGACGCCGCTCCCGGAGCGCTCGGGCGCTTCATCGGGCCACCTTCCCGACCAGATCACGATCTACCGGCTGCCACTGGAGGAGTCGTTTCCCGAGCCGAACGAGCTCGAGGATGAGATCCGGATCACGGTTCTGCACGAATTAGCTCACTATTTCGGCATCGACGAGGAACGGTTGGACCAGCTGGGATACGGCTAGATGGTCGATGCCACGATCTCGCGCGTGCGGATGCACGATCTGGCACGCCGGGGCCGCTCCGGCCCGGCTACAGCCGGCGGAGCCGGCCTCCGCCGAGCCTGCGCTGCGCCGAGCCGGCCGCTCACCGATGCTGGCAGCATCGGCAAGCGTCCGTCTCGACGCCCCAGACGCACCAGCTCGCGCCCCGCAGTCGGCGATCTCATGGCATCGCCCATCTAGTGGACACTTTCCTGAACGTTGTTGCCATCGCCGGACTGGTCGTCGGACTTCTTTTGATCCTGGCGTTTGCCTTCGGCCGGTGGCGGTAAGGAATGACGGTGCAGGGATACTCGTTAAAGAGGTCAAATGAGAAATCTGAACGACATCCGCACTGACATCGAAGCCGCCACCGCCCGTCGAACCGAGCTCTGGCACATCCTTTCCGAGGAAGGCCACAACACCGAGGTCGCCGGCGAGCTCGCGGAGCTGAACGCGCGCATCGACGAGCTCTGGAACGAGCACCGGCAGACCCGCGCGACCCTGCTGCACGGCGACCGCGATCAGATCATCCAGCGCGCCCGCGCCGAAGAGCGCCTCAGCCGCGCCGCCTGAGCCGAACTTCGGCAACGAACGCTCTCGAGCGTCCAGCGCTCGTACGCTACGACGCCGACGTTCAGCAGGCGTGAGGTCGAACTGACCGGACTCGCCGCCCAGAACGCCCCAGAGGTTGTCGAATCCGACGCCGTTCGGCCAACGGTCCAACGGTCCGGACGGCCCCTGCATGTTGTCGGGGTTGAGGTGCCACTTCCCGAAGCAGGCGGGTAGAGGTCTTCGACAGTGATGGCCTAACGGAGTACTCTCGAACCCTAAAGTCCAAGTCGAGCTACTGCGACTCGCCCGCGACATCGTCAGTGGGCCGGTGCATTTGTCTCGCTTGCAACCGCCCTCCCAGCAAGGCACCGAGGAGGTTGCACGATCTCCCACTACTGTCCGTCCCGTCAGAAAGGGCGCCCTGTGCAGCCCCGAGGCCGACCCGCCGAACTACAGGACGAGGTCAGTCGCTTCAGGCCGGCTGCTACGGGATCGGAACCTTGCCGTGCCTCGCCGCGCTATTACGCTGCGCCGATCGCTGCCGGCGCTGCCAGGAAGAGCGTGCCACCGCGCCGACGCGATGGGGCCGATTCATGCGGGGCGGTCGGGAGCTTGAACCGTTTGTGGGAGCGGCGGCAGCAGCAGGAGGTGGCTGTCGACGATCGCCTGGGCGATGTCGACGAGTTTGTGGCCGTTGTGTTGTGAGTGGTCGCGGAGCATCTCGAACGCCCGGTCGGCATCGACTGCGTGGCGGGCCATCAGGATCCCCTTCGCCTGCTCGATCGTCGCCCTCCGCCCGAACGCGCCTTGCAGGCTGTGGTACTCGGCGAACCGTTGCAGGGTGATGTCGATCGCGCTCTGCAGTTCTTCGGGACTGCCGTCGACGATGTAGGCGAAGACACCGCGCTTGGCAGCTTCGTGGACGTAGGCGGGGTCCTTGGCGGTGAGGAGCGCGATCACCGGGCAGGACGCCTCGCGGACGATCTCCGTGATCAACTCAAGCGCGTGCTCGGAGTGGAGCCCGAGCCCGACCAGCGCAACGTCCGGTCGCTCTCTGGCGGTCACTGCCCCGACCTCCTTGACGTAGATCTCGCGTGCGATCACCTCGTGCCCGAGGCCGGCCACGACCTGCGCCAGGATCTCAAGCCGCTCCCGCTTCTCGTTCGCGATCAGGACGCGCAGATGCCGGATCCCGTCCTCACCCATCGCCACACGAAAATCTAGCGCCGCCGCCAGATCCACGCTGCAGGCACAGGCTCCGCGGTCCCGCTCGGCTTGCCAAGCTGGCGAAGGCGGTTGCGCTTGCCCTCGCCTACGTCGTCCGACTGACCAGAAACACGGAGAAGGCCTGCGAAAGCGGGCCTTCTCTGCGTCCTCCGCGATCTAACGCTCGCGTGCGCCTCGGTATCGCGAAGCGCGCGTCGCGTGCCGATGGCCGTGGGAATGGGCAAAACTCAACCGTCATACAGCCAAAACGGAGCAGGATGTCTCCACCGCGGAGGCCCTTGTCCAGGCGCGGATCGACGGGACCAGCCCTCAGGCGCGTATACGAGCCATCGTCACCGATTGCCCGACCCGCCAGATAACGGCGATGAGGAGGATCGCTGCCCCGGAGAAGACGCCGAGGGCGGCAAACGAGAGTGTGACGTTGAGCGCCGCGGAGGTTCCGACGCCTGCGGCAATGAGTACGGCGGCTCCTCCGCCGACCTGCGTGGCCGCGCCAGCAAGCCCTATCGGCAGCGCTGCCGCCGCTGCGCCCGCAGTGAGCAAAAGGAGCGCAAGGGGGAACGAGAAGCCGACTCCAAGCGTGCCGAGGACGAGCAACACTGCTAACGCCCGGACGAGCCAGCAGGCGGACACGAGCGCCCAGGCCTCCGCTGACCTCCGGCGAGAGGTCGTGCGCGGGCTCAGCCAGCGGCCCATCCGGAATCGCAGGGACCGCTCGCTGCGGGCCAGACGCGGCAAGGCGAGGATCAAGGTGGCGGCGGCGATTCCGGCAACGGCGACGAGCCCGAGTCCGACGCGCACGCCGACCCCGGCGGTGGGAAACGCTGCCGCGGCGAGTGCGAGCGGCACGAGGGCGACGGCATCGATCAGGCCGAGCATGACTAGCGAGAGGCAGAGCACGCGAATGCCGGCGGGACAGCCTGGATAGCGGCGGACGACGGCGACCCGCGCCGCATCGTCGAAGCGGCCGGGAAGCACAAGCCCTATGAGGGCGGCACCGCCGTTGCCGGCCGCAAGCGCGAGCGGCCTGGGCCGCTCAGCCCGCGTAAACAGCCGTCCCCACCCGTACGCCTTCAAGGCTTGGGCGAGGAGAAGTAGCAACCCTGCCGCTGCGAGCACGCTGGGCCGGCCGTCCGCAAGAGGCCAGGACGTGGTCGCGAAATGGCGGACAGCCAGGAACGCGAGGGCGACACCCAAGGCGCTTGTCCCGGCAGCGAGTGCCCAGCGACCTCTCCGCGAGCGGCGGAGACGGACGAGCGCGCCCACCAGCAGGCGATACCTGCCCTCGAGCGCGATCGGCGCGGTGGAGACGGCAACGGCCGCCAGCGGGTCTTGCGGGACGTGACGGATACGGGACAGAGGGGTCGGGACTTCGGTCACGCGACGACTTCAGGTCAGGCCACGAGTTCGGGATCGTCGCGCGCGAACCGGGCCAGGATGCGAGCCACGAGTGACGCGGCCGCCCGGAGATCGCAGGACTTGCTCAGGTAGGCGACTGCGCCGAGCCCGTATGCGCGAGCCGTGGCGGCGACTTCGGCTCGGCCGCTTAGGAAGATCAGCGGAATCCGGCGCGTGTGCTCGTCCTTGCCCAAGGCCTCGGCCAGCTCGAAGCCGTCCAATCCAGGGAGCATTACGTCGGTGGTAACGAGATCCGGCTGCTCGGAACGCGCCTGCGCCAGTCCGCGGCGGCCGTCGGGCGATTCGAGCACGCCGAGCCCAGCGGAGCGCAGTTTGGTCGCCCAGAGCTTGCCGGTAAACGGCTCGTCCTCGACGATCAGCACTCGCGCGGGCTTCCCGCTGCGTGCGCGGGGGCCGTTCGCGGCCCCAGACTGCAGTCGGAAGGACTCCTGTTGCTCCTGTACGACCGCGACGAACCGACTCCGGCTGACCACTCGCTGGACGTTTGCGAGCTCGTGACCGGGCACCACGAGCAGGCGGGTCGGGTGGGCACGAACCGCGTCGTAGTCGGCGGCGGCTACGTCCAGCAGGTCCGTGCACATGCGCCTACTGCACTCGCAGACGATTCTTCGAATCCCTCCATGCGCGGCGCTCAAGCCGATCAGGTCGTCGTTGACCGCGCGAGAGAACGCGCTCCTCATCGAGTGCTGAGATGCTGCTTCGCGAATCTCCATCCACCCGACCTCCTCAGCGACTCCTTCGTCGGACGACCGCGGCCGTTGCGACCGATCGCTCACCGACCTGATGGGCTGAGGGCGGAAACCTTTCGCGGGCCGGATCGCTTCTGACCCGCGGAGTACTTCGCTGCGCCGAAGATTGAGGCGAGGAGAGATGAAGTCTACTCGACTTCAAGCGATCCCAGCGGCCTCCCCGTCCGACCACCGCACGCGTCCCGGCTCGAGACGCCTCGGCGTGAGGCTCTGTCGGGTCAGAGCCGCTGCGCCCGCACCGGGATAGCTCTAGTCACGCCCTCAGAGGTCGCGCGTGACCGCCTGGCCTTCGTCGTCGATCGTGATTTCTGTTCTCTGGTCTACGCCGCCGCGCATGCCAAAGAGACGTTTGCGGCCTTTGACCACGAGAACTGCGCGCGTCTCGCTCAACGACTCGACTTTGTACCCCATTACCGCTCGTGCCTCGACCACCCGAGCGAGTTCGTACTTCGGGTCGATCTTGGCCGGTACCTCTTCGGGTGGGTTGGCTAGGAGGGCTTCGGACATGGTGGGCCTCCCTCGTTGGGGGTCGGCCTCGCCGGGCAAATCGTCATCGAAAACGCGATGGGACAGAATGTTGTCCCAAGTTACGCATGCGAAGCACTCTTCACTCAGCAAAGCGTTTGACAAATAACACTACCACAATTTCACGCAAAATTCAGGTTTTGCAATCGTTTTCATTCCGAATTCCAAGATCTGAGAAGTTTATGAGGCGGCCTGAATAGGCCACCGTGGAGAGTCCCTCGAGAACGGAATGTAACTCTCCGCACTAATTTCGGGTATACTAGTTCAGCGCATAGACCTAGCGCGGAAGCCGTCGAGGCTCGAACTTCCTCTCCGTCTGCCAACCGGGCCTGAGTGCCGAGAGAGCCCTCCGGTTCTCTTGCTCGATCGAGAGAGGAGCATCAAGATGAGTCAAGCCGCAAGACCCACGAGGGTTGGTGGCGTCGACGTACGGCAACTGACGAATCGAGACGGGACGGCTTCGACTCGGAATGCGTGGTCGGACGGAGCCGTGTGCCGGCCGGCGCTTGTGCGGAGACCACGGTCATGAGGGGCAGAGTCGACCTACCTCGGAGACACGGGCGCTTCGATCCGCGCTGGTCGTCGCCACTTCGCGTCAGCTCCGGGTGGCGAGCAGCCGAGGTGGGCCTAGAGGGTATCCCCGATGGGCTTGAGTGGGATGCTTTCTCCACGCGCCACTTCCCCGAGCGCCGTCGACACGACCCTAGAAGCGATCCGTGCGTACGGCTCGTATCGGCACGGGCCGACAGTGGCGCAAGAACCACTCGGAGAGAAGGCGGTCGTTCGGGCCCATCGAGCCCGACCTCACCGTGGTGGGTGGCGCTCGCAGGGCGGGCGAGCAGCCTTGAGCAAACCTGGAACGACCCGATGACCGCTCCGGCGGCGGTGGTCGCGGAGCAGGTCGAATCGACAAAGTCAACCATGCGATCGGCGCAAGAGATGGCCGAGGAGGGGCTCACCTTCACAGGGACGCCTGGGCCGGGCTATAGCGAGGGGGGCGACGTCTTCGACCCCAGTGCACGACATGGAAGTAGTGGCCCTATGCGTTGCGACGATATGTGGCTACCCCCCGAATCTCGATAGCGGTCGCGGGGAATGCCCGCCTACGGGTACCGATGCCCGAAAGACCACGAGTTTGAGGCCATCCACGGCATGGGCGCCCTGCCCCCGAACGCGTGCGAGATCTGTGGCGCTGCCCCGGTGAGCAGAGTCTTCTACCCGATCTCCACCTCCTTCACTGGCTCAGGCTTCTATTCCACCGACTATGGCAAAGGCGAGCAGAAGCGCGAGACAGCAACTTGTGCCGGCAACGGCGGCAAGCCATCAGACGAACCCCCGAAGAAGACCGACGAGAACACCACGCAGAAGCCCAAGCCCGAATAGACACCTCCTCACCAGCAGCGTCGAGCCACGTTCGGGAGTCGCCCTGCCTCGTTGGAAGGAGCGCGCCAGCCGGTTCGGAAGCCGCTGCGCGCCCCAGCTGCTGCTGCCTCACTCCGCTAGGGCAGCGATGTCGTACCTGCTGGTCAAGCGTCTCGATGCTCAAGCCGCCGAGACATGCTCTGCTCATTCCGTAGCTTTGCTCTTTCCCCATCTTCCGCCGGCAACTCGGAGTAAAAGATATAGTGTTTTTGTTGTCGTTTTACGCGGCAATTTGAGCCGAGGAGGGTCCACTAGGATTCTCCGGCCCTTCAAAAATTAGGAGCACACGATGCATGTAACTATTCGACGCTACGAGAACGTGGACCAGGACCGTGAGACCGAACTGACGAAGAAGGTCAACGAGTCCCTGATGCCTCGCCTCAGCGAACTACCCGGCTTCAGCAGCTACTACCTGATCGAAGCCGAGGACGGTGTCATGACGTCCATCAACCTCTTCGACACGTCGGCGCACGCGGACGAGTCTACTCGAGTCTCCGAAGCCTGGATTCGCGAGGAGAAGCTGGAGGCGGCGCTTCCGAATCCGCCCAAGATCACACTCGGCGAGGTCGTCGCCTTCAAAACGAACGGCGTCCGCATCTAAATTCACTCGTGTGAGTCGCTGGGAAGAGGCCCGCCTGCGGGCCTCTTCTTTGACTAAGCTCAATTACTTCGACAGAAATCAAGCCGCAAATCAGAATGTGAATTGTTTTAGTCGTTGAATGTTGCGATGACAATTTGCTCAGCGAGGCCAACCGAGAGAGGCCGACATGTCTGAAGCCCTTTTAGCCGACCCGACCGAAGCCGTTTGCGCTCCTGGCAGCAGAGCTGGATCAGGCGCGCGGCGCAAGCCGCGCGTTCGTGCTCGTGGGGGCTGAGGGCCGTCGGCCTCACGGTCATGGACGCGGGTCTCGTGTGGCGGCGGTTCGGATGCGAACACGGCCAGCCTCACACGGCGACCCTTGACGGGCTCGGCCCGCGTGGCGACGGCTCGCACGCATCGCATGAGAACGTAGTTGTCGCGAGCCTGCCGCAGCGTGCAGCGCTGCTCGGGCTCCTGCTGCTGGAGCCAGCTCGTCCCGCTCGCGTTGAGAATGCAGAGGTTCTCCACCGCTAACGGATCGCCAGGCCCACGACCGCTTTCCAGCACATTGGGATCCTAAGCTTAGAATTCCACGTGGACAAGTTGTCGCG